>Ga0209417_1006364_pt1 | contig 12152 bp, 16 predicted proteins | sample RifGroF2_FD_184002 | JGI IMG/M metagenome (GOLD analysis project Ga0209417, IMG submission 184002) | Groundwater microbial communities from Rifle, Colorado, USA - Groundwater F2 (SPAdes) (version 2) | ecosystem: Environmental > Aquatic > Deep subsurface > Groundwater | place: Rifle, Colorado... | reverse complement strand
GTCAAACAAATTAAAAGACAGGAAAAAATTATTGAAAACCTTAAAAAATCTGTAGGATAAGGGAAAAATTGAATGCTAGAAGTTAACAAAATATATCAAGGTGACTGCTTGGAAGTTCTGAAAACCTTCCCGGATGAGTGCGTGGATTGTATTGTTACTTCTCCGCCATATTGGAAGCAGAGAGATTATGGAGTATCTGGACAGCTGGGCCTTGAAGAAAATTATTTGGAATTTATTGAAAATCTTTGCAATATTTTCGACGAAGTTTATCGAGTATTAAAAAAATCCGGGTCCTGTTTTGTAAATTTGGGAGATACTTATTTCCGGAAGTATGTTAATGATAAAGCCCAAACATTCAGGCCCAAACAAGCAGGAAAATATAAGCGTGGATATGACGGAATTAAGGTAAAAAATAACGGAGGTAAAGAAAAATCCCTCTGCCTTATTCCTGAAAGATTTGCAATAGAAATGACAGCTCGGGACTGGTTATTAAGAAATACGATTATATGGCATAAACCGAATAAATTACCGGAAAGCGTAAAAGATAGATTTACTGTTGATTTTGAAAAAATATTTTTCTTCACTAAAAGTAAAAATTATCATTTTGAACAGCAATTTGAACCCCATAAAACTAATAATAAGAAAGACAGAATGGTTTCTCATAGGGCTTGGGATAATGACCCAAGTTGTGCCAGGGGAGCTGGCGAAAAAGCAATTATGAAATTCAATCCTCTGGGTCGCAATAAAAGAAGTGTATGGAGTATTCATACAAAACCGTGCCCGGAAGCCCATTTTGCAGCTTTCCCAGAAGAATTAATAAACCCAATGATTTTGGCAGGTTGTCCTGAAGCTGGAATTGTTCTTGACCCGTTTATGGGTGCAGGTACAACCGCTGTTGCTGCAAAAAAGCTAAATAGAAATTATGTAGGTATTGAGTTAAACCCAGACTACATAAAGATTTCAGAAAAAAGAATAAATGAAACATATCCACAACTGAAGTTAGCAATAAAGGAGAGTTAGGCCATGTACACGAGGGAACAGCTTGAAAAAAGAATTGCCGGCGAAAGAACACAGTTTGAAGTTTGTCGAAAGAATTATGGTCAGTTTAAGCGTGAAGCACTAATGAATGAAAGACAAGGGAATATTGAAGAAGCTGACCGCTTACAGGCTAAAGCCCTGCAAAATCTAAGCCAATGTCGGCTTATTGAAGGCAAAATATCAGCGTTTGAAGAAATATTGGAAGGTGAATAATGAACGAAAGGACAAATGATATGTTAATGAATGTGAAACAAGTTGCTGAAATGCTTAATATCAGTGAAAAAACCGTATATGAATGGAAAGATAAAAAACTAATCCCATTTTTAAAAATGAATGGCGCAGTTAGATTTAAACGTTACGATATTGAAAAATTTATGCAGAAAAATTATTATGCTTGTTAAAATAAAAATACTATGCCAGTCACTAGAAGAAAATGGAAAACCTCGAAAGGAGAGCCCCGTGAATCTTGGGGGTTTTCTTTCTATGATCCCAGAACTAAAAAGCAAGTAAAAAAGAGCGGTTTCAGTAAAAAAAACATTGCTGAAGAAGAAATGCGCAAAGAGAAAAATCGCTGTGCCGCGGGAGAAAATAATAATATTGATTATAAAATTACATTCAAAGAATTATCACAACAATATTTAGATTGTCATTGTGAAATATATTGCAAAGCATCAACTAAAAAAGGTTATGGATCTTATCTAAGCAGTATTAATGACTTTATGGGAAACTGTAAGGCCGTTGATGTAGATTATCAGCTTATTATACGATATGTAGATAAACTGATAAAAGATAAAAAATCACCAAAAACTATAAATAACAACATAGTTTTATTCAAGGCTATCTTTAATTATGCTAAAAACAATGATTTAATCGTCAAAAATCCGACTGATAAAATAAAAAAATTACAAAACAAACATATTGAAATGAATTTCTTAAAGACGGATGATATTAAAAAATTACTTGAAAAATGCAAAGAAAAAAAATATTCAAAACATTATCCTTTACTTTATACAGCAATATTCACGGGAATGCGTCGTGGGGAAATTCTTGCCCTTACATGGCAGGATATTGATTTAAAAAATAAAACGATTCGGGTTAATAAAAGCGTTTATAAGAACACGGTAGTTGACCCCAAAACCCAAACATCTATTAGAAAAATAGATATGACTGAAGGATTATTAAAAGTTCTTCAAGAACATAAAAAAAACAGGCAAAGAACAACTACACTGGTTTTCCCAAATAATGAAGGGAAATTTTTGGACCCGGATAATATGGTTGAAAGGTTTTTCAAAAAGTTAACTGGAGATTGTGGGTTTTATTCAATAAGGTGGCATGATTTGCGCCATACATTTGTGAGTCTTTTAATTGCTGCAAATATTCCCATTAAATATATCCAGGTTCAAGCAGGACATTCAAGTATTCAGGTAACTATGGATAGATATGGACACCTTATGCCTGATATTCATGAGAAAGCTGTAAGTGCTGTTGAAGCTATGTTCTCAACTCAGGAAAAACAAGAACAAAATGAGAACATGCAGGCATAAAAAAGAGGCTTCGGAAATCGCCGAAAGCCCCTTGATTTTACTTGGTTGCGGGGGCAGGATTTGAACCTACGACCTTTGGGTTATGAGCCCAACGAGCTACCGGACTGCTCCACCCCGCGATAATTTAAGGTGTAATTTAAATACTAATATATTATCACTCTGTAAAGAATAATTTTCAACCCAATATATATTTCATATTCTGAACTGCTTTTTCAAGACCTACCATAACTGCTTTTGAGATGATTGAATGACCTATATTAAATTCATAAAATCCGGGTATTATTAACATCCTTTTTGCATTTTGATAATTTAGTCCATGACCTGCATTAACTATCAAACTGAGACTATTGGCAAACCTGGCCGCATTTTCCAGTTTGTTAAACTCATTATCTTCCTTATTTGTATCAAATGCTTCTGCATAAGAACCTGTATGCAATTCGATACACTGTGCGCCTGTTTCATAAGAGGCTTGAATTTGTTCTGCATCAGGATCAATAAATAAACTTACCAAAATACCTTCTTTAATAATTGGTTTTATGTATTCTTTTAATATATCTTTTTGTTTTACTACATCCAGTCCACCCTCAGTAGTTAATTCCTGGCGTTTTTCTGGGACAAGACATACACTATGTGGCTTTATATTTAGGGCAATCTGCTTCATTTCTTCCGTAGCAGCCATTTCAAGGTTTAAACGGGTATTTATGGTTTTTGAAAGAATATGCACATCCCTGTCTTGAATATGACGTCTGTCTTCTCTTAAGTGAACTGTAATAGAATCAGCACCTGCAAGTTCTGCTATAACCGCAGCAGCAACAGGGTCAGGTTCTTTACCGCCTCTTGCCTGCCTTATTGTGGCTACATGATCTATGTTTAATCCAAGTTTTACCATAATTAAATTTTATTATGAACTATGTAAAAAATAAACTCTTACGGGGAAGATGCGCGGAGCGCGTCTTCCCCGTAAGAAGGATGGCCGGCGCAGCCGGCCATCCTTCTTATCTGTTATTACAAATAATAGTTCCAAACCTCAATAGTAATGGGATTAATCATAAGCTTTCTATCCACCAGGCTATGAATAGTCCTGCCTATACACAGCATTACAGCTTCGTCAATATTCCCTGTTTTATTTAAAATATTCAAAACTTCTTCCCTAAAATCAAGCTCCCGCGTATTTGCCTCGATTTTATCAGCCAAAAATACTACCTTTTCAAGCATTGTCATATTTGGACGTCCGGTTGTGTGGAACCTTACTGCATTTAATACGTCTTCATCCTTGATATTTAATTCTTTCTCTGCGAGCAATGCACCTAGATATGCATGAACTACCTTTTTATTTGATTTTATATTCTCATCAATAGAAAAATTGTTTTCTTTTATAATTTGCAGTACGTCCTCATAAGGAATACACTTTGCATTGTCGTGAATTAATGCTGCTAACGCAGCTTTTTCAACATCCACTGAAAATTGAACCGCTAATTCCCGTGCCGTTTCTTCTGCTCCAAGTGAATGGAGATATCTTTCTTCATTTAATCTGTGTTTTATCCAATTATGTATATAATTTATGTCCATAAATATATTCCTTAACACTCTCACTAACCAGGTATTTTATTGACTGACCTTTCTTTATTCTTTCCCTTATGTATGAAGAAGAAATATTAATATCAGCACGATCTATAATCACAAAATTTACAAGTTTTACCAGCTCTTCACTTTCATGCCAACTATTTATTTCCTTAAATGCATCTGTTCCTATTATAAAATTTATTTTACCTTCAATATCAGGAATTTCTTCATATAATTTCCTTATAGTATTGATTGTGTATGATATGCCTTGCATTTTGAACTCTATATCGCTTATTTCAAAGTAAGGATTATCTGCAATTGCAAGTTTTACCATATTAAACCTGTGATGAGCATCTGCAAGATCGTTTTCTTTATGCGGTGGATTATAAGAAGGTATAAACATTATTTTCTCGCAACTCATAGTATCTCTGACTGATTCAGCTATAATAAGGTGTGCGATATGTATGGGATTGAATGTTCCTGCAAAGACTGTTAATTTCATCTCAAAAACCATTTTTACTTTACTTATAGTTTATATAAAATTTTTGTAAAGTTTTGTAAAATCACCTATTAGTTTTTAGCAATTATTTACTTACTATATACTTTATATATATGGTAGTATAATGTAAAGACTCGTAGAGTAAAATTTTGAGGATAATTAGAGATGGAAATTAATTCTGTATCAATCTTAAACAATGTTGATGAAATTATGGCGTATGGTACACAATTATTATCAGGATGTGGAAATGATGAATCCATAGAAAATTTATTTTCAGAACCTCAAATTACAACTGAAGTAATAAGTGAAGCAATAGTTGACGAAATTATTGAAGAGAATAAAAAAGAAACCGAAACTGAAGAAACATCTAATTTGTTTAGTGGTGAAATTAAAAACTATGATAATAAAGTTGAGGAAAAATCATCGGAATTAATCGAACTTGAAACTAAATTAAAAACTACTGAACCCGATAGTAAAGGCAATATCCAGAAACAAATAAAAGATTTAGAGATAGAAATTAAAGTTTCTAGAATGTATATCAACTTTCTTGAGAATTTAAATCAAATTAGTCAAACAAAAGCATTTTCTAACTAACTCTAGTTTAATTTAAAGCTGGTATAATATTATTGGAAGCGCTACAGATGATTGCAAAAAGATTTTAACTAATCTTTTTGAGGAAAGTCCGGGCTCCACAGGGCAGGTCGCCGGGTAACGCCCGGTGCAGGTGACTGTGAGGATAGTGCCACAGAAATGTTAACCGCCGATGGATTCTTTTAGAATCACAGGCAAGGGTGCAACGGTGGTGTAAGAGACCACCGGCAGTATCGAGAGGTACTGGCCAGGTAAACCCCGACCGGAGCAAGGCTAAATTGGGAACTAAGGCGGCCCGCCATTCCCAGGTATGCTGCTTGAGGTGTGCAGTAATGTACATCCCAGATAGATAATCATCCACGACAGAACCCGGCTTATGGAGCGCTTCCTTTTTTATATATATACCTATTTTTGTACGCTGTACGTTGACAGCGTACAAAAATAGGTATATAATTGAAATATCATGATAAAAAGCTTTAAACATAAGGGTCTTGAAAAATTATTCACAAAAGGTGATCCGTCTAAAATCAACCCCAATCACATTAAAAGAATAAAGATGATTTTAGGTATTATACACAGAGCCAAGATTATTGATGATATTAACTTTCCTGGATCAAGGCTACATCCTCATAAAGGTAATGAAAATATCTGGTCAGTTGATGTAAGCGGCAATTACAGAATAATTTTTAAATTTATAGACGGTAATGCATATATACTTGATTATAAAGACCCTCATTAAAGGAGAAATAGATTATGAATAAATTAAAAAATACAAATAACGAACCCATGCAAATGTTTGATCCACCACATCCAGGTGAAATCTTAAAAGAAATGTATTTAAAACCCTTAAATATATCTGTGACTGCTTTTGCTGAAAACATCGGAGTAAGAAGGGCAACAGTATCTAGCCTGATTAATAAGAAATCCAGCATAACCCCGATGATGGCAGTTAGACTTGGTAAAGCATTAAAAACCACTCCTGATTTATGGCTGGGATTACAAATGGAATATGATCTCTGGCAAATAAAACAGGAAACAAGGAACAATAAAGCTATAGAAAATATAAATACCTTAATAGCTTAATCGCTTATAAACTCAAAATATAGTTCAAAATTGCCCGCACGCCTGAGCCAGTAGGCCCTTTAGAGAGTTCTTTGATTTCTTTATCAATCCATGCAGTGCCTGCTATATCAATATGTGCCCACTTTTTCTCATCGGTAAACTCCTGCAGGAACCTTCCGGCTGTGGATGCTCCGCCATACCTACTACCGCAGTTTTTCATGTCAGCTATAACGCTCTTTAGTTCTTCCTTATGCTCATCATACATTGGAAGTTGCCAGAAGCGTTCTCCACCTTTGTCCGCAGCATCAATGAGGTTCTTGATTAATTGCTCATCATTTCCCATAATACCCGCCGCCATATAACCCAAGGCGACCATACATGCGCCAGTCAGCGTTGCAATATCAATAATTTCATCAACATTTTGCTCTGATGCATAATAAAGAGCGTCAGCCAGAGTTAAGCGGCCTTCTGCATCGGTGTTGTCAACTTCAATGGTTTTGCCGTTCATTGCTGTTAATACATCACCGGGTTTATAGGCTTTGGAACCAGGCATATTTTCGCAGGCGGCTATTATTCCGTGTATCTCGACATCGGGCTTTAATTGGGTTATAGCATTCATAATTCCTATTGTAGCTGCTGCGCCTGACATATCTTCTTTCATCATTCTCATTGAATCTGCGGGTTTTATATCAAGCCCGCCACTATCAAAAGTAACGCCTTTGCCTACTATTGCCAGTTTTTTTCTTGCTGAAGCTGAGGGGGTGTATTTCATGTGGATAAATTTAGGCGGTTCTGAACTGCCTCTTCCTACAGCAAGGAAAGAGCCCATGCCCATTTTTTCCACTTCGTCTTTTTCAAGGACTTTACATTCTATTCCCTGGATAGAAAGTGCTGTTTCGGCGAGTTTAGTAGGAGTTGCTACACAGGCAGGCTCATTTATAAGGTTGCGTGCGAAGTTTACAGCTTCTGCGATAATTTTGCCGGTTTCTATTCCTTTATTTATGCTTTCAAGTTTAGATGAATCCAATTCAACAATCTCAAGGGTTTCAATTTCTTTTTTATCTTCTTTTTCTTCTTTGTCCTTGGTTTTGTACTTATCGAAACTGTAATTTCCAATTATTGCGCCTTCTGCAATCATTCTTGCACAGCTGTAATCCTCCAGTCCTGCGGTGCCAGCGCCATGCAGGATTGTGCATACTTTTTTAGCTTTTAATGATTTAACTTTTTTAATTACTTTAGATGAAATTTCCCGTATTTTATTGAGGGAGAAGTCCTCAGATTTCCCAAGACCAACTATAAGTATCTTATCAGCAGGGATTTTTCCGTAGGTGTGCAGAACATACATCTGGTTTAATTTGCCTTTAAACTCTTCTTTTTCTATTACATAGGATGAAATCAGGTTATTTAGTGCTTTATCAACTGCACCTGTACCACCTCCGGGAGTTTTTACCCCTTCAAATAAATTTACAACAAGAACATCGCATGACGCATCAGTTAAAGAGCCTTGTCTGGCAGTTATTTTCATATATTTATCCTTTTAAACTTATACTTAAACTGATACAAGTATATCAAATAAATGCCCTGGGTGCCTACTGCAACTTTCGGCATCCCAGGCTTATTACCTTATAAATCCTTTAAAACACTCAGGTTGCCTACTTAATTTCGGCAACCTGAGCTTAATTATAATATTAAACTTTTTTTAATTAAATTTAATTCCCCAACAAGGTAATTTTTAAAAAATTGAGTGTTTTGCATGTGCTTTAAATAAACACTCAGGCTGCCTACTTAATTTCAGCAGCCTGAGCTTAAATATAATAATATACTTTTTAAAAATGAATTTAATTACCTAAAAAGACAATTTTTTAAAATTTGTAATTAAGCTACAAAACATATAAAATAAGTAATTATACTGGACAAAGGTTAGACAATGAATACAGCGTTTATATGCGCAGGTTCAAACCTCGGGGACAGAGTGGGTTACCTGCAGCAAGCAAATAATCTCTTAAATTATACAGAAGGTATCACTGTAATAATGAGCTCAAGCCTTTATGAATCCGAACCTGTCGGATATAAAGACCAGGAATGGTTTGTGAATGCTGTATTACACATAGAAACTACATTTACCCCTTTAGAATTACTAGAAGTATGCATGAGAATTGAAAAGCAGCTCGGTCGTGTACGAGACCTGGAAAACCAGTGGGGAGAAAGAACGCTTGATTTAGACATACTGTTTTATGATAATAAGATCATAAACGAGGACTCGCTACAAATACCGCATCCCCGGGTGCATGAAAGGGCTTATGCTCTTGTGCCTATGCTGGAAATCGACCCGGATTTCGTTCACCCGAAGCTTAAAAAAACAATTTGCGAAATGCACAGCGAGCTGGAAGAACCTGAGGAGGTTTATTTATATGGGACACGAAGCATGGATTTCTAGAAAATACGTCACCCTGAACTCGTTTCAGGGTCTTGCTAATAATCAACATAAAGCGAATTATCGTACACAGTTGTTATCTGGAAAGATGCTGAAACAAGTTCAGCATGACGATTTGAAATATATGCCAAACTAAATAGACCCCGTGTCAAGCACGGGGTGACATTAAAAGGAAAATTGTAACTATGCAAAATATATCCAGAATCCAAAATTCTATTCAAAACAGCAGGAATAAACCCGCTTTTATCCCATTTGTTGTCGCAGGGTTCCCTGACCTTGAAACCACAAAAGACCTCATAAAACTCTTTGAACAAAAAGGCGCAGCTGCTGTTGAAATCGGCTTCCCTCATTCAGACCCGCTTGCGGATGGCCCGGTAATTCAGCAGGCGGCAAAGTATTCCCTGGAAAATGGTATTAACGCTGATAAAATTTTCAATACGCTTGAGGAAATTAAAGCTGAAATTTCAGTGCCAATAATTCTTTTCACATATTTTAACCCGGTTTTTAAATATGGGATTAAAAGGTTTCTGGAAAAAGCAGCAGCAGTAAATGCGGCAGGACTTATTATTCCTGATTTGCCGCTGGAAGAATCTGAAGAAATCAAAATCTTATGCAAAAAATTCAACATGGACTTTATAATGCTGGTTTCTCCTGCGTCCGGGACAGAAAGAATACAAAATATTGCCCGAAATTCCTCCGGCTTTATTTATCTGGTTTCTTCAACCGGTGTAACAGGAGTCAGGAAGGACTTTTCCGAAAAATTAACAAACATTTTCCGGGAAATTAAAGCAGTAACAACTACACCCGTTGCGGTGGGTTTTGGGGTGTCTGCGCCTGAACATGTGCAGAAATTAAGAACTTTAGGTGCGGAAGGGTTTATAATTGGCAGTGCAATTGTAAAAATTATAGATAAATACAAAGACAATAAAATGATTTTATTGGATAATCTACATAACTATTTAAAAACTATGGATATCTCAAATGGGTAAAATCAAAAGATGGTATGATAAAAGTTCAAAACTCAGCGTAATGATGGGTATCCTTAGTAATATGAATGAAAACGAGCTGAATCAGGTTTCTAAATACTTGTACCAGGTAGTTAACATTTACTGGAAACAAACGAAAAACACTGAGGAAGTTATAAGTATAGGACTGGAAAAGCTAACCGGTTACTATAAAGCATATCAGAGAAGAAGATGGTATGATAAAAATCCCTCCCTCAGCAGTGCTATTAACAAAATGAGCACGCTCACAGAAAAGGACCTTGAGGAAATAGTAGATGGTTTTCTTTTCGCTCTTAAGGAGGCAGGTGTGTTTAAAGTTTATTCAAATAAAAAGAAGGAACTAGAAGAAAAGGAGAATAGTTAAAATGACATCAAAAAATTTCTTATTTACATCAGAATCCGTAACCGAAGGGCATCCTGATAAGGTATGTGACCAGATTTCCGACGCGATACTGGACGAGTTTTTACTTAAAGACTCTAAATCCAGAGTAGCAGCGGAAACTACAGTTACAACCGGTATGGTGCTTGTTGTTGGTGAAATTACATCTGATTGTTATGTTGATATTCCTAAGGTAGTTAGGCAAACCGTAGAAAATATCGGCTACATCGGCAAAGCAGGAGGCGGTTTTGACGCAAGAACATGTGCTGTATTAACAAGTATTGACGAACAATCAACAGACATCGCAGGCGGAGTCAATAAAGCGCTTGAAACAAGAGATGCATGCGGCTGTACGCAAGGAGAAACAGAAGAACTCGGCGCTGGCGACCAGGGCATTATGTTCGGTTTTGCTTGCGATGAAACCCCTGAATTAATGCCATTACCTATCAGTCTTGCTCATAGACTGGCATTAAGGTTAGCTTATGTAAGAAAAAATAACATCGTTTCTTACTTAAGACCTGACGGGAAAACTCAGGTAAGTGTTGAATACGTGGATGGAGTTCCTTCAAGAATAGACACCATAATCATTTCCACCCAGCACGACGCAGTAATTCAAAATGAAACAGACAACGCTAAAATTCAGCAAATCATAGCCAATGACCTTAAAAAGCACGTTATTGAGTATGTATTTAAAAATGACAACATCAAGCCTGATTCAACAACAAAATACCTTATTAACCCATCAGGAAAATTCGTAATCGGCGGCCCACAAGGCGATGCAGGGTTAACAGGAAGAAAAATTATTGTTGATACATACGGTGGGTATTCCAGACACGGCGGCGGCGCATTTAGCGGAAAAGATCCCACAAAAGTTGACAGAAGCGCGGCTTATGCAGCTAGATATGTTGCTAAAAACATCGTAGCAGCCGGACTTGCTAAAAAATGCGAAGTACAATTAGCGTACGCAATTGGTGTTGCACACCCTGTATCAGTGTTTATCGACACATTCGGAACTGGAAACATCAGTGACGATGAAATCAGCGAAATCGTTATGAAGAACTTTGACCTCAGACCTGCTATGATCATCAAACAGTTTGACCTCAGAAACCTTCCAGCCAAAAATGGCGGATCTTTCTACAGACTGCTTGCTTCATACGGTCACTTTGGAAGAACAGACATTGATGTGCCATGGGAAAAAACCGACAGGGCACAAGAATTGGGAAAGTACGCAAAGGGTTGCTGTGAAGCAACCTGCTCATAGCAATAAGTTAGTATAATTAACAAGTAGTGGCAGACGCAAGCGTCTGCCACTAGTCTAATAGACGTCCCAGTTGATTCTGTGCGGGAATAGGGTGGATTTTTTATGGGGAATTACAGTTGTTTCATTGTCAGACCCCGTGTCAAGCACGGGGTGACATTCGGGTACGGGGTGACAAGCTTCGCTCGGGACAGGCTCCGCAATCCATTCATATGTGTGCTGGATGATGGATTGCTTCGGGCTAAAGCCCTCGCAATGACGGTTAAATTCTTCCTGCTTACGCAGTTTTTCTTCTTCTTCCTTCTTTTTTAATTCTTCCAGTTTGCGCTGTTTTGCTCTTTCCCTGTACTGCTTTTGTTTTTCCCTGTATTCCTCATCTTCTTTACGCCACCTTTCCTGTCTCCTGAAATATTCAATGTACTTTATCACAAGGCCATTATAAACTTCTTCAGCAAACTTAAGGTAGTCAGGCAATTCAAGCTCGGTACTTATTTCTTCCGGTTTTTCCTGTAAAGCCCGGCTAAAAGCGTACAGTTTAAGGCGATCCCATCTCTCTAAACGGTAAGGATCCACTATTTTCAGCTTTATTTCCAGGTCGTATATTCTTTTTTCTATTTCTTTAAATTCGCATTTCATCCATTTTTTTCCTGAGTTCTTTAAGCTGCTCCGTTTCATCCAGGTGTTTTTCCATTCCTTGAAGTCTTTTGTTAAAATTAGCCAGTTCAAAGATTTTCACGGCATTGTTAATAATAGAAGATGACACCCTTAGCCTTACTCTTT
>Ga0209417_1006362_pt1 | contig 12157 bp, 6 predicted proteins | sample RifGroF2_FD_184002 | JGI IMG/M metagenome (GOLD analysis project Ga0209417, IMG submission 184002) | Groundwater microbial communities from Rifle, Colorado, USA - Groundwater F2 (SPAdes) (version 2) | ecosystem: Environmental > Aquatic > Deep subsurface > Groundwater | place: Rifle, Colorado... | reverse complement strand
CAATGGCGGCGGTATCGACCGCCACAGTGTCGAGCCTGCCGCTCAGGGCGCTGTCAGCCGCTATACGGGCGTTAGACTCGTTCGTGACAGCCGTTCCGCGATCAGTGATCTCGGTCGCGAGGCTGCCGGCGATGGTGGTGGTGTCGACCGCCACGGTGTCGAGCCTGCCGCTCAGGGCGCTGTCAGCCGCTATGCGCGCGTTCGCTTCGTTCGTTACAGCCGTGCCGCGACCAGTGATCTCGGTCGCGAGGTTGCCGGCAATGGCGGCGGTATCGACCGCCACAGTGTCGAGCCTGCCGCTCAGGGCGCTGTCAGCCGCTATACGGGCGTTAGACTCGTTCGTGACAGCCGTTCCGCGATTAGTGATCTCGGTCGCGAGGCTGCCGGCGATGGTGGTGGTGTCGACGGCAACTACGTCCAGCCTGCCGCTCAAGGAGCTGTCGGCCGCTATACGCGCGTTAGACTCGTTCGTTACAGCCGTGCCGCGATTAGTTATCTCGGTCGCGAGGTTGCCGGCGATGGCGGCGGTGTCCACCGCCACAGTATCCAGCCTGCTGGTTAAGCCGCTGTCTGCTGATATCCGGGCGTTCGCCTCGTTAGTTATCGCCGTACCGCGGTTGGTAATCTCGCTCGCGAGGTTGCCGGCGATAGTGGCGGTATCGACCGCTACGGTGTCGAGTCTGCCGCTTAATGAGCTGTCCGCGTTGGCGCGGTTCGTTATTTCTGACGACAGATTACCAGCGATAGTGCTGGTGTCGGCTGCCACAGTATCCAGCCTGCTGGTTAAGCCGCTGTCTGCTGATATCCGGGCGTTCGCTTCGTTCGTTACCGCCGTACCGCGGTTGGTAATCTCGCTCGCGAGGTTGCCGGCGATAGTGGCGGTATCCACCGCCACAGTGTCGAGCCTGCTGGTCAAGCCGCTGTCTGCTGATATCCGGGAGTTAGCCTCATTGGTTACCGCCGTGCCGCGGTTGGTTATTTCAGACGACAGGTTACCGGCGATGGCGGCGGTATCGACCGCCACAGTGTCGAGCCTGCCGCTCAGGGAGCTGTCAGCCGCTATGCGCGCGTTCGCTTCGTTCGTTACCGCGGTGCCGCGATCAGTTATCTCGGTCGCGAGGTTGCCGGCAATGGCGGCGGTATCGACCGCCACGGTGTCGAGCCTGCCGCTCAGTGCGCTATCGGCAGCGATACGCGTGTTCGCCTCGTTAGTTACCGCCGTGCCGCGGTTGGTTACTTCAGCCGCCAGGTCACCGGCGAGCGTGGTGGTATCGACTGCCACGGTGTCGAGCCTGCCGCTCAGTGCGCTATCGGCAGCGATACGCGTGTTCGCCTCGTTAGTTACCGCCGTGCCGCGGTTGGTTACTTCAGTTGCCAGGTTGCCGGCAATGGTGGTGGTATCCACAGCCACGGTATCGAGTCTGCCGCTCAAAACACTATCGGCAGCTATACGTGAGTTAGCCTCGTTCGTTACCGCCGTGCCGCGGTTGCTTACTTCAGCCGCCAGATCACCGGCGAGCGTGGTGGTATCGACTGCCACGGTGTCGAGCCTGCCGCTCAGGGAGCTGTCAGCCGCTATGCGCGCGTTAATTTCGTTGGTTACCGTGGTGCCGCGATCAGTGATTTCAGTCGCCAGGTTACCGGCAATGGTGCTGGTGTCGGCCGCCACTGCGTCGATCCTGCTGGTTAAGCCGCTGTCGGCTGATATCCGGGCGTTCGCCTCGTTCGTGAAAGCCGTGCCGCGATCAGTGATCTCGGTCGCGAGGCTGCCGGCGATAGCGCTCGTATCAATGGCTACCGTATCCTGCCGTACGCTCAGTGCGTTATCGGCGGCGCCGCGGGATACGAGCTCGGCCGAGAGGTTCCCCGCAATAGTGTTCGTCGCCGCGTCCACCGCGTTCAGCCTAGCGCTCAGCGCGCTGTCCGCACTGCTACGGTTGGTTATTTCAGACGACAGGTTACCGGCGATCGTGTCGGTATCGACCGCCACAGTGTCGAGCCTGCCGCTCAGGGCGCTGTCAGCCGCTATGCGATTAGTTATCTCGGCGTCCAAGGCGCCCGTTATGGTGTTGGTGTCAACGACTAACGCGTCCAGCCGGTTGTTCAATGCAACATCGGCGTTGCTGCGATCGCTCATCTCGGCTGCAAGATCACCGGCTATCGTACCGGTATCGACCGCCACGGTGTCCAGCCTGCCGTTCAAAGCACTGTCCGCATTTCCGCGGGCGGTTATTTCTGACAACAGGTTCCCGGCAATAGCGCTCGTATCAATGGCTACCGCATCCTGCCGTAAGCTCAAGGCGCTATCGGCGCTGCCGCGCTCGCTTATCTCCGCCGAGAGATTTCCCGCGATGCTGGCCGTATCCACGGCCACCGCGTTAAATCTTCCGCTTAATTCATTATCCGCGCTGCTGCGGGCGGCTAGCTCGGCCGAGAGGTTCCCCGCAATAGTGTTCGTCGCCGCGGCTACCGCGTCGATCCTGCCGTCCAGCGTATTATCCGCATTGCTCCGGTTAGTAGTTTCAGACCACAGGTCGCCGGCAATCGTGCTGGTGTCCATAGCCACCAGGTTCAATCTCCCGCTTAATACACTATCCGCATCGTTGCGGGTGATTATCTCGGCCAGCAGGTTCCCCGCAAGGGTGTTCGTCGCCGCGTCCACCGCGCTCAGCCTCGCGCTCAACGCGCTGTCCGCGCCGGCTCGTTCGGCTATTTCAGCAGACAGGCCGGCGGCAATGGCGCCGGTGGAAGTGATAAGCCCGCCAAGCGCGGCCCCGCTGGCATAACCGGCGCCGGCATGGTTCCCCCAGCCGTAAGCCGCGTCCCAGCCGGCGGAATTCGCCAGCGGCGCCGTAGAGGCCGCCAGGGCCAGGAGGCCGGCGTTCTGGGCGGCGTCCTGCGAACTGAAGATATTGCCAAGCTGCGAACCGTCTATGGCCGGCAGTTTCCCCGAAGGGTCGAGTTGCACCAGCTGGCCCGCGCCGTTGAACGCGTTGCCCTGCTTGGTAACCGAGGAACTATCCAGAAGGCCGGCGGGCACGGTGTTCGCCAGTTTCGAGGCGTCCAGGAACCCTTGCGCGGTGGTTACTATATTCCCGAGCAGGTTCAGCCGGCCGGCGCTCAGATAAATATCGGAGGAAACCGTGACCTGGTTAAGGAAAGTGTTCTGCCCCGTGAAGGTCTGGGTGGCCGGCAGCACGGACGCCTGGGCGCCCCCGGCGACGGTGTCCACGTACGCCTTGGTGGCGGCGTCATTGGCGCCGGAGGGCGCGGCAAGATTAATTATCCGGGCCGTGCCGTTCATATTGATATCCGAGCTGAACGTCTTAGCGCCGGAGATCGCCTGAGCCGTATCGGTGGAAACCAGGGAGGCATAGCTTCTGCCGTCAAGCAGCTGCGCGTTCATGGCATAGGGCACGGAGAGCAGGCGCTGCCTGGGAGAAAGCGCGGTGCCGTTTACGCTTATCTCGAGATAGCGCGGCGCCGAGGCAAACACGGCTTCCGGTATAGGCGTGACGGAACCCAGTTCCGCCGTAAGCACGCCGTTCGCTACCAGCATTCCGCTCCGGGCTTCGCTCCAGAGCGGCGCCCCGCCTGTCGGCGCGGCATAGACGGCAAAGGCAAGTCGCTGATAAGCTTCCAGCGGGTTGCTAAGGCTGTCCGTAAGCCGCCCCTGGAAGCTTATCAGCGACGGGGTGGTCTGCGCGGCCGCGGGAAGAAACAGAGCGGCGCAGGCGAAGGCCAGCGCAAGAAAGCGGAAAGTTATTTGTGTGTTCATATAAAGTCTCCCGAAGCCAGCTTAGGCAGCAGCACTTTGAACGTAGAGCCTTTGCCTTTTTCGCTCTCTACCCAGATCCTGCCGCGGTGAAGTTCCACCGCCTTGCGGGCCAGTACAAGGCCCAGCCCCGAGCCGGGGATCTTCGTCTTTTTCCCGCCGGCCCCGGACTTCTTATAGAACTTGCTGAAAAGCAGTTCTTCGTCTTCCTTGTTTATCCCGTAACCCGTGTCGGAGACTGAAAACTGCAGCCCGTCTTTCTCGTCCGATACCGCTACCGTTATCGAGCCTTTTTCCGGAGTGTATTTAAGCGCGTTCGAGACCAGGTTGGTGATGATCCTGCGCAAAAGCTTCCTGTCGGCCATAAGGGCCAGGCCGCGCTCCGGGACCTGGAATTTAAGGTCTATATGTTTTGAGCGGGCCACGGGATAATAAAGGCTTAACGCCTCCCGGGCCAGCACGCCGACGTCTATCAGTTCGGGCACCAGGGGAGTCGCGGTCGTCGTCTTGAAAAGGTCCAGCGCGTTGGAAAGAAGCAGTTCCATCTGCCCGACGCAGACGCCCATGATCTCGTAGGCCTGGGCCGTTTCCTGCAGGGTGGAGAGGCGCTTGGGGTTGCGCAGCAGCGACATGTACGCCTTGAGCCCGGCCAGCGGGTTGTTCAACTCGTGCGTAAGCGTGTTCAGCAGGTCTTCCTTGGTCATGACCGATTCGCGGATATTGTCCGCCATGCGGTTGAACGTCAGGCCCAGCTCGGAGATCTCGTCCGCCCCTTTCACGTCCACCTTCGCCTCCAGGTCCCCCTTGCCCAGTTTGTCAGCCGCCGCCGAAAGCGCGGCCACGGGCTTGGTCAGTTTCCGGTTCACCAGCAGCGTCCCGGTAAGGCCGAGCCCGAGCCCGATAACGGCGATGCTCGCCACCAGGATCAGGAGCTCCGTGTTCTCGTGGCGGCGGCGCTCCCGCAGGAACGCTTTTGAAAAGCCCGCCTGTACGGTTACGCTTTCCCCCGCTGCCGAAGCGGCTACGGTCCTGTAGGTCAGCTCGCTCTTGATGCTGCCCAGCACGGTGGTATACCCGTTCTTCGTTACCAGGTAAATTTCTATTTCAGGGAACTCCTTCATCTGGAAGCGCAGGTAGCTCAGCAGCATAAGGTCGTCGTGAAAGTTAAGCGACTCGAAAGCGCTGCGCTCCATGCCGCTCATTATCGCGGCCATCCGTTCCCGTTCAACCTGCGCCAGCTGGCGCTGTTCAAAAGTCACCAGGGCCAGGATCATCCCGCCCACTACCGCGGTGATCACGCCCGTCATAAGGAGCATTACCTTGGTCTGTATTTTCATAAGCCCTTCTCTTTAAGCTCGCGCTGTATGCGGTTTATCGCGTTCGAAGCCGGCTTGTTGCCGGGCTCAGCTTCCAGCACTTTCCGGAACACCGCCCCCGCCTGTTCAAGGTCGCCGGCGATATAAAGTTCCAGCCCTTCCCGGTAAAGCTTCTGTACCGGGTCCGTGTCGGGCTTGCCTTCCTCAGGGCCGGCGGCGGGCTCCGCTTCGGGTGAAGCGGCGGACACGGCCGCAGGTACCACCGCGGGTTCAGCCGCGGGAGCGGCAGCGGGCTCGGCCGCGGGTTCTGCCGCGGGAGTGCGCTTCTGCTGCTTTATTATGTTCCTGACGGAACCTATCTGGAGATTTATCATGGTCAGCCTAGTCTTTTCAGTTTCATGCCTGCCGGCTTTTCTCCAGGCTTCAAGCGACTTCTGGTAATTGGCGAGCGCGAAATACGAGATGCCAAGATTCTCCAGCGCCGCAACGTTTTCCGGCTGGTACTTCAAAGCCGCTTCGCTCAGGAACGCCGCTTCTTTATACCGGGACGCTTCGATGGCTTCGGCGGCCATTGCCAGCAGGCTTTCCACCCTTACGCCCGTTCCAGGGGCCGGCTGCCCGCCTACGGCCGCGGGCGCAATTTCCGCCGCCGCCTTTTGTTCCGGCTCTTTGCCCGTTTTTATCCTGCGCATAGCTTCAAGCGCCTGCTTAACCGGCTCTTCTTCTTTGGCGGCGCCAAAGAGCAGGGAAAAGCTCAGCCGGTGCGAACCGCCGGTTTCCGCTATCGTGTTTATCGGCATGGAAAAACCGTAGTCCACGCTGACATGGCCGCTGCGGTAGGAAAAACCGGCCGTCGCCATCCGGAATTCCCTGCTGCCCACGCTCAGGGCCGCGCGCGCGCCCACATTGCCTACCAGCAGCCAGGGGAGCCACCGCTCCAGCGCCAGGGTGAGCAGGTGGTCTTGCGTGCCGGCGGGAGAGCGCAGCGTTTCATACTGGGCGGTAATGTTGGAAAGCAGGTTCCTGTAGCCGAAGCCGAGCTTGGTCTGCAGCGGCAGCCTGTCCGTCTGGCCCGCAGCGAAAGCCACGTTCGGCCGCGGCAGATGCGCCAGCTCCAGCCCGGCCGTATAATTTTCCGTGAGCCGGTACAGCAGCCCCAGGTCCGCGTCAAAAGCGCTGACGCTGCTCCTGCCCGAGAGCACCGGGTCGGAGACGCCGGTGGCGGTAAGGCCGTTATAGGCGTTGGAAGCTTCCGGCAGGCTGCCGAAAGAGCGGCGCAGGTTTTTCACATTCACGCCCCAGTAGAGGTCTTCCAGGCCCAGGACCGCCGGCGCGGCGCGGCCGTAGGAAAGGCAGATGGCCCGTTCATTGTAGAAGCCGCCGTCTATGCTGAAATTCTGTATGGCGGCGCCGAGGGTCCCGTTATTTTTCGCCAGCGGCTGGGCATAACCGAGAAAAGAGGTGCTCAGCCCCGACCCGTCCGAAAGCCCGGTCAGATGCTGGGTATGCGCGGCCGCGAATTCGGGCCGCTGCAGCAGTGCGAGACCGGCCGGGTTGTAATAGATAGCGTAAACGTCGTCGGCCACCGCCGTGAAAGCGTTGCCCATGCCGGGAGCGCGGGCGCCGGCGCCCAGGTCGTCGAAAGCGGCGCGGGCCGGGGCGGCGAAAAGGAGGAGGGCGGCCAGGTAAGCCGCTGAAATGGCGCTAAGCCTTTGCCTTTCCGTATCAGTCTTCATCTTATCACCAGCAGCGTGCCGTTAAAGATCTTTTCTTCGGCCTTTACCTGGTACACGTAAGCTCCGCCGGAAACGGGGCGGCCGCCGGCCTTGCCGTCCCACTGCAGGCTGTTGCCCACCGGCCCCCTGGTCATGTCGGCCACAAAAGCGCCGTTGAGGCTGAAGATCTTGCCGGAATAGGCGGAATCGCGCGGATTGTCGAAGGTGAACACGGCTGTGTCGTTTAGTCCGTCGCCGTTAGGGGTTATCGCCCTGTTGCTCAGCCCGGAAACGTCGAAGTGCACCCCGGCGTCGCGGTAGAGGGCGCGGATCTGGTAGCTGCCGGTCATGGCGGTCTGCACGGTGACCAGCTGGTTTATGGTGTCCACTTTCCCGTAAAGCTTCACGTATTTCTCGCCGTTGTTCCAGTAAAGGCCCAGGCGCTGGGCGGCGGAGGCGGCCGAGATAGTCCCCTGCGGGCTGGCGGCGGAGGGCACGATATTGCTGCCCGCGACCTCGTAGCGCACCGAAACGCTGAGTTCCGGGCGCGAGAAACCGGAATGCTCCAGCGGCTGGTTGCCGGGGCTGCTCACAGCCGCGAAGCGCACCGAGTTGAAGATATTTTTAGGGGCGTCCGCGCCTTCGTTGTAGCCGCGCAGCAGGACGTCCGAGCCGGAGGGATTGTTGGCGGCCAGCAGTTCGCCCGCGAGGGAGGCCGGGATCTTCAGCCTCGCTACCTGGTCGCTGGAGAAGACATAGACCGCCTGGTCCGTGTCCACGCACATGGCGTTGTCTTCCGTCCCAAGTGAATCAACCGCCGTGATCCTGTAAATATAAGCCGGGTCGCCTGAAGCCACGGCTTCCACGTAATTCTGCGCGGTTATGGGCAGGGTGGCCACGGCTATCCAGGCGGGCGCGCCGACCGAGGAGGATTTATCCACGCGGTAATGAGAAAGCTCCACCTCCCTGGGGGCATCGGCGGCCCCGAACCCGGAGCCGTCCAGGTTGCTGGTAACCGGCTTCCAGCTGAGGGTCACCGCTGTGCGGTCCGGGTTCATGGCGGCGGCAAGGCCGGCCGGGGCCATCGGCGGCAGGTCCAGGAACACGCCGGTGGAGATGCCCACCGAATACACTGGGCCGGAATACTTTACCATCAGGTGATAGAAGTAAGTAGTATCCAGCGTAAGGCCGGAATCGTTCAGGGCGGCCGCCGCCTGCGTGGACCTTACGATAGACCCGTCGGCCAATACCTGCCCCGGGGCGAACTCCGCACCGTCGGGCATTTCCGCGGCTGTGGGACTGGTGCTGAGCGTTATTACCACGCCTTCCGGGGAAGGCGCCGACGGGTTCACCCAGGTGAGGGTGACGCCCCGCGACAAAGCATTGACCGCGGCGGCCAGGCCCGCCGCCGGCGCCACGCAGACGTTCGAGTAGGTGACCGTGGTGATAAGCGTGGTAAAATTCCTTTCGCCCTGCCAGTTGAGGCTGGCTACCCTGAAGTAATACCTGTTACAGGGGAAAAGCCCCGTTACCTGGAGGTTTACCTGCAGCCCGTCAGCCGTAGCGGCCGTAGTGATGGTGCCGCCGGGCGAGAGTATGCCGAAGCTGGTGGTAGAGGCGTCCGTGCTGTAGCCCGCGGCACCGCCCGGGGGAAGGAGCCAGCTTATTGTTACCCTGTCCGGAGAGACCGCGGAAAAGAACGGGGCTATGGGCAGGTCGGAAAGCGTGGCTTCGGCGCTTAAAGCGGAATCGCCGGCCATCACTTTCCCGGCGTCGCCCAGGTAGATGCGGGAGTAGTAAGTGGTATTCGGCTGCAAGCCCTCGAGCACCAGCCGCTGGGGCGAGCCCGGCGTCACCGAAGTGGAGAATTCCGTCCTGAATACAGTGGGCGCGAAAGCATGCGCCGGATCGCTGGAATAATCCAGGCGGTAGATGCCCTCGTTCACTGAACCCAGGAAACCATCCGCCCCCGGCGCCAGCCAGGCGAGTTCGAGAGAACCGGTGCTTTTGGTGGCCGCCGTTATGGAAACCACGCTGCCCGGCTGGGCCGCCAGCTTCATGTAGCCGGGGTTAACGGCAAACCCGCCGGCCGAGGCGCCCGCGTACGCCGCTTCGCCCACGGAGGTATTAAGGGAAAACCCCCCGCCCGCACTTACCTGCCCCTGCGCATTCCCCGCCCAGCGGGCCACCGCGACCTGGCCGTTATTCATTTCCCCCACGGCAGCGGCCCGCTGCGGGGCAGCGAGCAGCAACGCGGCAAAAATGAGAACGGATGCTTTCATACAGGCTGGGGCCCCCTGAACTCAAAACTGCGCCCTACAAGGTCTTTGACCATTTCCACGATGTCCTCCACGACAAAGGGTTTTGCCGCGTAGTTGTCCGCGCCCGATTCCAGCCCCGCCGCCCTGCCTTCCTCCTCGGTGGTGGAGCCGGTCAGGATTATGACCGGGATCCGTTTCAGGCGCGGATCGGCTTTGAGCCTGCTGCACAGGTCCAGGCCGCTGCCGTCAGGCAGATTTACATCCAGCAGCAGGATATCCGGCCGTTCCTGCAGGCAGAGCTGCAACCCCTCTTCTATCGTATGCCCGGTCCGGACGCTGTAGTTCTCCGAAACGAAGATGCGCGAGAGGACTTCGCAGATCACGAATTCATCGTCTATTATCAGTACGTTGCGCATATCTCCCCCTGATCTATCCCGACTTTGGAGCTATCGAACACCAGGCCCTTATAGTGTATCTTCAGGAGGTAAGGGAAACCTCCGGCCGAGTTCAGATCTTCCTCAAATCTACGCGGGGACGGGCAGCTTATGGGGCCGGCGGAGGCTAACACTCTCCGCCGTCTTTAAGGTAAATACTGCCAAAGCGGTTGGCCATGTTCTTAAGGAATCTGTTCATTTCCCTGTTAATTTCCACTATCATCGCATAGCTGGCGATAGCCCGCCTTTCATTATTGGTTATAGCTATGCTCAAGGTCATAAGCGGGTATTCCCAGGCGACTCCGTCCCGGTCTTTTGAAACTATCCCGCCGCGCGCGCGATCGGTCTCATTGTAAAAGCCGGGGACAATGTCGTCGAACCGGGCGGCTATCGCCCGGGCTATGGCGTCAGCTTTGCAGGGCTTGGCCATCACCACAAAATCGTCGCCGCCCATATGCCCGACGAACATTTCCTCGGTCATGAAATCACTTTGGATGTCCCGCAGCAGGCCGGCTATGCACTTTATGGCGTTATCGCCGTTCAGCCGGCCGTATACGTCGTTATAGGCCTTGAAGTTGTCGATATCGACGCAGAAGAACGCCGCCGGGACGCCGGTTTTCAGGCGCCGGGAGGCCTCTTCCTCTATCAGCGGCGCTCCGGGCAGGGAAGTAAGCTGGTTTGAGTCGGGAATGCGCCGGTCGTGCCGCGCCGCGTCTTCCACCCTGGCGACCAGGTCCGCAATGTCGAAAGGTTTGGAGATAAACCCGTCCGCGCCCGTCCCCGCTTCCGCGCCGGCCTGCCGCCGCGCGCTGTCCCCGCTTATAATGATGACCGGCAGCCCGGACAGCCGTGGATTGCCGCGTATATGCGCCAGCAGTTCCAGCCCCCCCATGCGCGGCATATGCAGGTCCATCAGCAGCACGTCCGGCGGCCGGTTGGAAATATGTTCCAGCGCCTTCACCCCGTCTTCCGCCGTTTCTACCAGCCAGTTCACGCCCTCGAAAATGCGGCGTACCACGCGCTGAAAAGTTTCATCGTCATCGGCCACCAGCAGAGTCTTGGTCATAACTTCTCCTTATCCCCGGCTATAGTTTAACGGGGAATGTTAATCGAAACCTCAGCCCGGGTTCAGATCTTGCTCAAATGTTGCGGGAAAGGAAACGGCAGACCGGCCGCGGCCGTGACGCTACGGCGCGGCAAAGCCCCGGAAGCGCTTTTCCGGGGCAAGGGGGCAGGGGATTATTTCTTCTGGCTCAGGAGGCGGGCTTTGATAGTGTCGCCCAGGATGTTGAGATTCACCGGCTTTGAGACGTAGTCGAACGCGCCGTGCTCCAGGCAGTCGCGCGCGACGTCCTCGTCGTCGTTGCCGGTTATCATCATAAAACCGGTGTCCGGCAGTTCGGGGGCTAGTTCCTTAAGCACCTCGAGCCCGTTCTTTCCCGGCATGAAGATATCCAGCAGGATGAGGTCGGGCTTGCGCTGGCGCGCCAGCTCTATGGCGGCGGGGCCGTCTTCGGCGCTGATCACGGTATAGCCCATGGAAGAAAGGAAGCGGGTCAGCAGCTTGCGCGTCTCCTCGTCGTCGTCGGCCACCAGCAGCAGGCCGGTGGAGCTGACGGGGGCGGCGTTTTTTTCGCCGGCGGGACGGGGCCGGCTCGCGGCCGGTTTCGGGGCGGGCTCTATCCCGAGCACCCGGTCTACCTCCGCCAGCACGTTAGACAGGCCGTCGCCCTTGGAAAGGAACGCCGCGGCGCCGCAGCGGAGATAGGCGGCCGCTTCCTGGGGCGCGTTAAAGCCCGTTAGGATGATCACCGGTACGTCCTTGGAGATCTCCCGGATCTTGTCGAAGACCACGGAGCCGGACATGATGGGCAGGTCCCTGTCCAGTATCACCAGGTCGGGTTTTGTGCTCCTGAAAACAAGCAGGCCGTTCCCGCCGTCCGGGGCCGTGGTCACGGTATGGCCGGAGCGCGTCAGGAACACGTTCAGCGCGTCGCGCACTATCCCGTCGTCGTCGATGATCAATATGCTGGCCATAGGTCCGCCTTCTCCAGGGGAATTATATCTTCCAAGCGCTTAATACAGGTCCGTCCGGCTCTTGCCTTAAATCTAGTATACAAAAGGGGCCTTATAAAAACTTCCTGCAAGGCTCAGATCTTCTTCAAATCCGCGGCCCCGGGCTTTGCCGGAAGGACCAGCAGGAATTCGCTGCCCGGACCCGCTCCGCTTTTTACCTCGACCCAGCCGTTGTGGTACGCGGCAATGCCATAAACCGCGGACAAACCCAGGCCGGCGCCCTTGGCATACTTCTTCGTGGTAAAAAAAGGTTCGAACAGCCTCTCCCGTACCTCCGCCGGCATGCCGGGGCCCGTATCTTCCACTGAAATTTTCACAAAGTCGCTGCCGGCCTCCGCGGGCCTGGGCGACTTTATCTCCCCGGGCGGCAGCCGCAGGGCTTCGGCGCGCAAAACGATGGTCCCGCCGCCGGGCATGGCTTCGCGGGCGTTTTGCAGCAGGTGCTGCAGCGCCTGCTCCAGCCCTGAAGCGTCGGCGCTGATCACGGGCAGGCCCGGCCGTATGTCCAGCTCCAACTTTACGTCCTCCCGCTCCGCGGCAGCTTTTTGGCCCAGGCCGGCCAGCAGCGCCCCCACATCGC
>Ga0209417_1006361_pt1 | contig 12157 bp, 10 predicted proteins | sample RifGroF2_FD_184002 | JGI IMG/M metagenome (GOLD analysis project Ga0209417, IMG submission 184002) | Groundwater microbial communities from Rifle, Colorado, USA - Groundwater F2 (SPAdes) (version 2) | ecosystem: Environmental > Aquatic > Deep subsurface > Groundwater | place: Rifle, Colorado... | reverse complement strand
GCATTTATCAAGGTCACCTCAATTATAACCAATATCAATCCCCTGTTAGTATTGACCGTGGTTAGTGTAGTTACAGTCTTTTACAGTTCCCTGGGTGGGCTCAAATCAATAATCTGGACCGATTTCTTTCAGTTTGTTCTGGCATTGGGAGGAGCTGTTATTCCGGCTGTTATGGTTATCAGATCGCCAAGGGTTGGGGGGATGTCGAATCTTCTTAATAGTGAGCTTGTAAGTGATAAAATAAGCCTGATGCCCGACTTTTCGGATCCGTTAATGCTGGCAACGGTTTTTATCATACCACTTACAATTCAGTGGTGGGCTGCATGGTATCCCGGGTCAGAGCCGGGCGGAGGAGGTTTTATTGCCCAGAGAATGCTTTCGGCAAGATCAGAAAAACATGCAGTTGGAGCAACTCTTTTTTTTAATATGATGCACTATGCTGTAAGGCCCTGGCCATGGATAATTGTCGGGTTAGGTTCCCTGGTAGTTTTTCCAGATATAGCTTCAATGGCTGCCAGCTATAAAGATGTACCTGCAAAATTCATGCATAATGATATAGCATACCCTATAATGTTGCGTGAGTTTTTGCCCGGCGGAATTTTAGGTATAGTCCTGGCTTCTCTGTACGCAGCATTTATGTCAACCGTTTCAACGCAGCTTAACTGGGGAGCTTCATATCTGGTTAATGATTTCCATGTCAGGTTCATTGATCGTGAAGCATCCGAGTCTAAAAAGGTACTGATAGGTCGGTTATGGACAGTTGCATTCATGATCCTCTCTGCTATGCTTGCTCTGTTATTAGAAAATGCATTACAGGCGTTTCAGTATATGATCATGATTGGAGCCGGTACCGGCCTGATATATCTTTTAAGATGGTTCTGGTGGCGGATAAATGCCTGGTCTGAAATATCTGCAATGGCAGGAGCCATAATTTTTTCAGCAATTTTTATTGTAATTGAACATTTCTGTTTAACACGTATTGACCAGGGCAATGTAATGATCTTTGGATATAATCTGGATCTTGCATTCTGGGATGCTCTGAAATTCGTAATCATCGTACTGTTAAACACCATTATCTGGGTAATTGTAACATTTGTTACAAAACCAACTGAAGAAAAAGTACTTATTCAGTTCTATGAAAAAATACGTCCGGGTGGTCCCGGATGGAAAGACATTGCAGCAAAAGCTGATGTAAAAGATGCTGATAAAGACTGGAGTGTCCCTGTCGGACTGGCCTGCATGAGTCTGGGCTGCTTGTCAGTTTATTGTCTGTTCTTTGCCACCGGACATTTGATTTATGGCAACTATGTCTATTTCGCAATCTCTTCAGCAATAGCCATAGTCTCTTCATGGTTCCTGTTCAGATTGTGGGGGAGATTATTCAGTTAGAGATCCATTAAATCAATCAGATAGATGAGCGATGCTATTGCAGCGCTTCCCATTTGCAATTCCCGGGATCATTTTAATATTTTCGGCATAACGGGTCATTCCAGTATGAGGGAAGTCATCAAGAGCCTGGGTTGCCGATCTTACAATAACAGCAGCAGCTCCATACTTTGATGCTTCAGAGGCACCCTGTGTTCTCTGGTTAACAGCTCCACCATAACCTGCAAATGTGTTAATAAGTGAGTTATCGACCGGCCTGTTGAAGAAAACTATTTTACCTTCTATTTTGGATCTCCCGATTGTTTTAAGTTCTTCAAAATCTTTTACTTCAACTACTCCTGCTATTATTCCGTCACTTGTTGTTCCAACTGATAAACCGAGTGCTGAAATGGTCAGATCTGAAGTTCCAAGAACAGCGGATATCACTCTGCAATCCTCATAGCCCCTTTCCCAATGAGGAACCGGGACTCTTTGTAGCCAAACTGTATCGGCACCTGCCTTAATAAGGGCCTGCCTGGTGTATTCCACCGCTTCTGCCGCAGCAGGTGAACCCGGCAACCTGCCTTTAGTGTTTTTGCAAAGGTATTCAAGATGCCGGTAGGCAGTCAGGTCAGTCAGGGCAGCATCAAAGATCGATTTTATTATCTCTTCACTCTTCTGTCCATTCAGCAGAAAACTGCTTAGGATCAGGAGAAGTGTGGTTATCCTTATACTCATTCTGTCTTTTGTCTTCATAAAAACCCACCCCTAACCCCTCCCAAGCCCTAACTTTTGTCTTTTGTCTTTTGTCTTTTGTCTTTTGTCTTTTGTCTTTTGTCTTACACCCCATACGGACTCCTCATTTCCCTGATATATAATCCATTTGCCTCCGGATCTCCAACTACTTCACCTTTTACGGGGTCCCAGGTTACTTTTCTTGCTGAGCGGATAGCTATATCTCCCATATGGCTGATTGTATCTGATAATATTGCATCATCAAGAGGGCACAGTTCAGATGTTTTCCCGTTTATAACATCAAGAAATGCCTGTCCCATTGTGTTAAGTTCACTTTTTATCCAGCCGCCATCGGTTTTCGGGAAATTATTGATCTTCTGGTTTATTTCAGGGATGTTTGACTGTGCAGTGCCTCGACTAAGTGATAACCACCCTTTTGTACCATAGAATGTTGTGCCGTTAGTCTCTTTTAAATCGCGATGATTCAGAACGCCGTTCATTGCAATATCATCACTTACAAAGTGTACTTCAGGTCCATTCTGATATTTGCAGATGACATCCCAGGACCAGATATTGTTGTACAATCCGCCCGGTGCCCAGAATTGCCCTGTACCCTCGCATGAATAGACACCCGAAATCTTCTCCTTAAGTATCCAAACAAGTATGTCGAGTGGATGAGCGCCCCAGCCGCCAAGAAAGCCTATACTGTAATCATAGTTGAACCATGAGCTGTTATTGGTCACGCGGTCGGGGCAATATGGCCTCAAGGGCGCCGGTCCTGTCCACCTGTCGAAATCAAAATCCGGTGGCACCGGAACTTCATTGCATACCGGACTCTCCACAGGATTCTTGCCAGGTGCCCAGACATCAACGCGTTCAATCTCCCCTAAAAGTCCCTCCCTTATCATGTCATACCCAAGTTTCATATGGGGTGACGTTCTTTGCTGGGTGCCGTAATGAAAACGGACATTATTGGCTGCCAGTTCTTTAGCCAGGATAAGGTTTTGAGGATAGCTAAGTCCAAGTGGTTTTGCAAGCATGATGTGTTTGCCTGCCCGGGCTGCTTTTATTGCAGCAGGTACATGCCAGTGATCGGGTGTGGTAATATGCACAGCATCAATGTCGTCACGCTGCAGTATCTCTTCAAAACCGAGGTAGGCGATACACTCAGGTACCGGATCATTGTTATTCTTATAAAACTGGTTTATTTCTGCAGCAGCCTCCTCGCGACGGTTCCTGTGAACATCGCAAACAGCATTATTTATTGCACCTTTCAGCGGAAGGAGGTAATACATAAGCTCCCATTTACCTCTGTCGCCAACCCCGATATGGGCAATATTGATCCTGCTGGTGGCGGGTTTTCGGTCAGAACAGGATGGCAAAATTGTGGGTAACAAAGCTATGCCAGCTGCACCGATTGCCGATTTTTGAACAAAATCCCTGCGGGTTAATGAACGTTTAACATCTTTCCTTTCCATGCTATTATGAATCTTAGTTGCAATTTAATCTGATTAACATATTCATTGTATTTCTTCTCCAGTTCTTCCCTTCCGGTTTTCCCGGGAATGATACACACCCTGTATTTAAGATGTAGCTGGTCTCCCTTATTAAGAATGATCTTTCCGTCGTATAACACCGCCGGACTGTAGTAGAAAAATGGAATATCCGGCGTTCTGATAATGTACCAGCTTGTATTCGTGGTTGTAAATCCCGGATCCTGAATTATTGACATTCCTGCTGTATCTCCTGTCAGGGTATTGAATCCCATATACACCCAGCTGTTTTTTTTGTAATCTGCACTGTCTGTTGGCGCAATAATAAACGGATCAGTAAAGTCCTGGCTGAATCTTACAGACAACCCTGCATAACCACCCCATGTCCTGCCTCCCGGTTCCGTAGTGACAGGAGTGCGGTCGAGTATAACCTCTTCAACTACAGCAGTGTATGTATTGTCATAGTCTATGTAATAACTTCCATTATCAGAAGGAGGCGAAATAGCGATCACACTTTTCTCAGTCAGAACATTCTCTCCACCATCAGGGTGATATGAAATATCCATTTCAATTTCTGCTGAGAAATCATCGTTGTTCTTAAAACTAATATTCTTTATCTCCGTTATCCCGGCAGATCTATAACCGGTCTTTTCAGTTTTAAATTCATCAAGGAACTCCCAGTAGTTCACCTTATTTATAAATTTCCAGCAGAACCATAATCCAATGTGCCATGGATGATCAGGGGGATCAACACAGGTCAGGATTGTTCCTGAAGCTGATACAGGGTGGAAGTATGGTCTGCCATACCGGTTATTAAAATTGAATTTCCACACCGGATGAACACCATTCTTAAGACAAAAGGAAGTATCTGTTTTTTCCCATGATAATGTTCTGTTCTCCTGATCTCTGGCAGCAAGTTCCTGCTGCAGCTCCGGCATTTTTTCCCTTCCTGCAACCCATAGGGTTCCTCTGATAAGCAATGTTTGAAGACCGGTGTTCAGCAATGCTCTTTCATCATGTCCGAGGATTGTATAAAAGCTTCTTCCTTTGCCTGTCTGGCATGTGAAAAGAGCTTTTTCGTCAGCCTTATGTCCATCAGTTTCATCACTCCATGAAATAGATGCAATAGGAATAGCATCGGGATGTATATCAGTCTTTTCCCAGAGTTCATCAACAATAAAGAAATCTATAACTCCTCTCGTTATCGGATGATCCTGATCGAATCCATAAACTTTACCCCTCTGTGGTTTCCCATGACTGGTCTCTTTTCCCCATCTTCCGATCCCGATACTGTGGTAGTCTTCCCATGTGTAGAATGATGATGCTCCGGCATGAATAAAGACTGCACCTCCACCTTCTCTGATATATTGCATGAAATCCTTTTCCCATTCAGGAGTCATCCGGATGTCATTATCAGGCCATGTATTCCGGTTACTTACAATAACATCATACCTCTTAAATGAATTAAAATCAAGAGTATCAGGTTCATCAGTGACGTCTGCAGTGAAGAGCCTTGTCTCAATGTATATCCGTTGAAGAAGGGGAGTGGTTTTACTCCATTCGTGATTATTTTTGCCACTGAGAATAAGAACCCTGACAGGACTTTTATTGTTATTTTTTTCACAGCTGCCACAGAGTATTAAAATTGAGCAAAGAGCTGCGAAAAGCTGAAACAAGATTCTTTTATCTCTCATATTCAGCTAAGGATATTTTTGCAGTATTCAACGCATTTCCTTACTTCCGCTACGGCATCTGATCCTTTCGGAACAGGGTATTCAAGCTCAATATCAACATTTACCGGCCACTTGTTCTTCTTAATGAGCAGAAGGATATCAGCTATCGGGGTTGTGCCTTTTCCCCATGGCATGTTAGTATTTGCAGGATTATCTTTTGGTCCTGTTTTGTCCTTTACATGAATACTTATGATCCGGTCATGCAGTTTTTCTATAATGCCATTCGGATGAAGTCCTGTGGCGCCAAAATAATGACCGACATCAAAATTGAGCATGTTAGCCGGAGAATAATCAAGGAACTTCTCGAAAGTCCAGCCGGGTTCCCCGGGTTGAAGATGATTATGAAATATTGCAACCATCCCGTTAGACTTTGCTATTGGTCCCATTTTTTTGCAGGGGTCATCTCCGATTTCATTACATACACCAATTGCACCAAGCGCTTTTGCAGCCTTGAATGAATAATCAATTTCCGCTTCTGTCCAGTTTCCCGGTGAAAACTTTGCAATATGAATGTTTATACCTGCATTGTTGAACATCTTCCTTAGATCATTGTATTTATTCATAGGCGTTGAAAGACGCCATTTGCATCTCTTCTCACTGCCTTCTATTCCGGCAGGTATTCCTGCATATTTTTCAGCAACGTCACCCATAAGTTCTATCGAACTGATGCCGGTTTGCTGACAGTATTTAATAATATCTTCCGGCGCGCCGGGCATACTTCGCCAGCTGTAGGTTATAGCGCCAACCTGAACCCCTCCGAAATTTGAGTCGGGTTTACCGGTGTTTTGTAATACTGAAGGATATGAACTATGTGCCCTCCAGGGTATTATTGATAATCCGGCTGCAGCTGATGCTATGCCAAGAAACTTACGTCTTGATAGACTATCTGTTTTGCTCATATGAGAAAATTTATAATATTATTTGTAAGAATAATTTCAGGTCTGCCTTTATTAAAAACCCACCCATGAGCTCGGCTTCGCTCGCTCTTTCATCTCCCGGGAGGGGAACCTTTTTCCTTAAGCCCTGCGCCCTGTGCCCTGCGCCCTGTGCCCTGCGCCTAAACTTTCACCCACTTATTCCCGGCCTTATTCGACTCAACAACAGCGTGGATAAATTTCATCCCCCTCACACCATCGTGCACTGTCGGGAACTCGCCTGGCGTGAACTTCTCACCTCTGATGGATTTAGCAGTGCCTTTGTAGATATTTGCCAGGGCTTCATAAATTCCCTCCGGGTGACCGTTTGGCATTGTGTGGCTGGCTTCAGCTAACTTATCGTTGTATCCGTGCGCGGGTTTGAAGATCTTTGCAGGTTCTGTATCGCTGAGCATGGTCAGGTAATTTGGATTTTCCTGACCCCATTTGAGACTGGCTTTTGACCCGTATACTGCTATTGTCAGATTGTTTTCCTCACCGCCGCAAACCTGGCTGGCCCTGATTACCCCTTTAAGATTTTTACTGAATCTTACCAGTACAGTCCCATCGAGATCAAGTTTGACCCCCTCTTTGACAGGATTAAGGTCAGAGAGTACCTCCTTTATTTCCAGCCCTGTTGTGTATTCGATAAGGTTAAATGCATGTACTCCTATATCGCCCATGCAGCTGCTTGCTCCGGCATGTTTTGGATCGAGCCTCCAAACGCCGGTAATCCTGCTTTCTGTCCCGTGGATGATAGAATTGATCCATCCCTGGTAATATTGCGCATCTATTCTCTGAATGGTTCCTAGAGTTCCTTTAGCAATGATATCGCGCATCTGCCTTACCATAGGGTATCCGGTATATGTGTGAGTAAGAGCAAAAGTCAGTTTCTTTTTGGCTACAAGCTTCTCAAGTTCAACTGCTTCCTCTACAGTCATGGTCATTGGCTTTTCACATACAAGGTGGAATCCTGCTGTAAGAAGTGCTATGGCAAACGGGAAGTGCAGAGCATTGGGAGTGACAATGGCAACCACCTCCATACGTTTATCGGCAGGCATAGCTGTCTCTGCCTTTATAAGAGCATCTACTGTTTTATAGCAGCGCTCGGCAGGAATTCCCTCCTTTTTAGCAAATTGCTTACTCTTTTCATAATCAGCATCAAAAACACCACCGACCATTTCAAAATCGTTGCAGATCCTTGATGCACGGCGGTGAGCATCACCTATAAAGGCTCCGATTCCTCCGCCTATCATACCCATTTTTATTTTTTTCATAATCAAAAATTTATTTAATTAATTTCATGAACTCACCCCCCGGCCCCCTCTCTACTTCGTAAAGAGGGGGAGAGAGTTCCAATTTAAGTTCTGATACTTTATCAATCTGTTGACCTCCGCCCTTTACCCTGCGCCCTGCGCCCTTTGCCCTGCGCCCTTTGCCCTGCGCCCTTTGCCCTGCGCCCTTCGCCTTTTTTACACTTGCTTCCTCTTCCATATATGCAGGAACGTAAAGCTTACTATGAGTACGGCAGGTACCAATGCTACCATTCTCAAAGTGAGTGCACCGCCTGTGAGTTGTACCTGAGCCCAGGTTGCTGCCTCCTGTGTTCCCGCTGCAGCTGCTTTCAGAGCTTCAATTGTCTGTCCCACGGGAATGGAGGCTGCTGTCTGGGCATCAAAAATTGCACCCATAACAGGCTGGGCTATAGCTCCTCCCAGAAATCCGACACCTCCCATAATTGCCAGGCCGAGGGCTCCGCTCTGCGGAATGTTTTCCGATACAAAACCAAGCATTGAAGGCCAGAAGAATGCAATTCCAAGAGCAAATATTCCGGCTGATGCGAATACCAGAGCACCGCTGGTATAGCCCATAAGAAGACACCCTATAAAGGCCAGAACGGATGATGTCAGCAGTACCACTGTCGATTTCAGATTGTGGATTACTGTTCCCCCGAACTGGCGGGCTACTGCCATGATTCCCGAGATCCAGACGAGCAGGAGAATCGGGTTATCTGAGACATTTGCAAGCAGGGCTGATATCCACTGGTTTGTTCCCAGCTCCGTTGCTGCTGTCAGAAGCATTGAGGCAGCCATGAAAAGGAATAAAGGACTTACGCAGGCTTTCAGCATATCCTTGTATGAAAATCCTGAAACAACTCTTTCCGTCTGCGGAAATTGTTTTTTAAGAAACATATATCCATATACAAATGTTGGAAGGAGCATTATTCCCATTGCATAGCGCCAGTCGTTCAGTCCTATGTTATTGAACAGATATACTACAAGTCCGCCAATAACTATCCCTGTAGGAAACCATGCATGAAACCTGTTCAGTCGGCGGGTTTTGTCGTCTGTGTACATGCTTGTTATCAGTGGATTGCATGCAGCTTCGACACTTCCGTTGGCAATACCGATAAGCAATGTTGAAATAAACAGCGTCCAGAAACCTGTTGCAATGATTGTTAGTACAATACCTGCAACGTGGCAGAAAAAGGCAATGGAGATGATCCTGCCAAGACCAATTATATCAACAAGCGGGCCTCCGAAAACCATGGCAAGGGTAAATCCCCAGAAAGCGGTACCTATTATCCATCCGACCTGCGTATGTGTGAGGTCGAATTCAGTGGCCCATGCTTCAACGAATGAGCCTCTTGTTGCAAAGGCCAGAGCTGTTACAACCAATGCAACGCAACTTGCATTGAAAAGCTGAGCTTTCTTAGTATTATCCATTCTTTGATTGTTAGGTTATAGTTTCGTTAATTTGTTGTTATGAACTTATTTTTTCTCAAAAGCAGCATCAAATGCAATGTTAGATGAAGGAAAATCGACTTTCCTAACAAAAGCACATGCCTCTGTGGCGCCAAATTCCCTGTCCATACCGCTGTCTTCCCATTCCACCGATAGAGGTCCTGTATACTTGATTCTGTTAAGAGCCCTGATGATCTCCTCAAAATTAATATTGCCATGTCCCAGACTTCTGAAATCCCAGTATCTGCCGAGTGTTCCAAATTCTGTATGTCCGCCGAAAACCCCGGCTTCAACCGGCACTTTTGACCATCCGGCATCCTTCATATGAACATGGAATATCTTATCGGAAAACTCGTAAATGAATTTAACATAATCAACACCCTGGTAGCCAAGATGTGACGGGTCGAAGTTAAATCCGAAATTAGGGTGATTATTAATTGCTTTAAGTGTCCTGCGGGCTGATGCAATATCGAATGCTATCTCAGTCGGATGAACCTCAAGGCCAAAGATTATTCCAAGTTCGTGATATTTATCCATGATGGGGGTCCATCTTGCAGCAAAATCTGCAAAACCCTCATCAATCATGGCAGGAGTAACGGGTGGAAACGAGTAAATAAGATGCCATATCGGACTTCCTGTGAATCCGTTAACTATTCCAACTCCCATTTTTTTGGCCCCTTCGGCTGTCCTTATCATCTCCTGGGCAGCACGCTGCCTTACTCCTTCCGGTTTTCCATCTCCCCAGACATAGTCGGGAAGGATGCTTTTATGCCTCTCATCGATCTGATCGGAAACTGCCTGCCCCACAAGATGATTCGAGATGGCAAATACCTTAAGTCCGTACTTTGCAAGGATCTCTTTTTTCTTCCTGCAATATGCCTCATCAGCTTTATTCACTTCAAAATGATCGCCCCAGCATGCGATCTCAAGTCCGTCATAACCAAATGATTTAGCTTTCTGACAAACAGTTTCAAATGGCAAATCTGCCCATTGTCCAGTAAAAAGTGTAACCGGTCTGCTCATGGTATCGATAATTAGTTTAGTTTAAGAAATATATTTTGGTCGGAAGCCGGAAGACCGAAGACCGAAGCCTTGCTTCCGACTTCCGACTCCCGTCTCCCGTCTTTTCAATAACAAGTTTAAAAAACATTCTTCAGAAAAACAACATTAATCTTCTGCAGATTTTCTTTTATAAGGCGGATAATCTTCCCGTGGCACATGATGCCCTGACAGCAACATGCTGTAGTCTCAGTTATTAACTGCTGTTTGCTGATATAATAAAATCATTCTCACAGATTCCGAAGCCTGACGGGAATTTGTTTACTTTGTAAGACAATTAATACCTGAAAGCTATGTCGTCATTTACAGATATTTTACTTGAAAGACGAACTATACGGAAATATACTTCAGATCCTTTGGATGATGAACTGCTTAATGATATTCTAACTTTGGGATGCAGGGCATCAACTACAGGCAACATGCAGGTATACAGCATTATAGTAACCAGGGATGATGAAAAAAAGAGAGAGCTTGCTCCCTTTCATTTCAATCAGAAAATGATCACTGAAGCTCCTGTTGTTCTTACTTTCTGTGCTGATTTCAACAGGTTCAATAAATGGTGCCTGCTCCGGAAAGCTGATCCAGGGTATGATAACTTTCTCTCCTTTATTACCGCTGCCATTGATGCCATTTTAGTAGCTCAGACAGTTTGTATTGCAGCGGAATCAAAAGGATTGGGAATATGTTACCTTGGTACTACTACCTATATGGCTCATAAGTTAATTGAAACGCTAAAGCTTCCGAAAGGTGTTGTACCTGTAACGACAGTTACATTGGGCTGGCCGGCTGATAAACCAGATCAGGTTGACCGGCTTCCGCTCAATGCGGTCATTCATTACGAAGTCTATATGGATTATGCTGCTGAAGACATTGAATTATTTTACAGTGAAAAAGAGGAGCGAGGCGATTCACAGCAGTTTGTAAAAGAGAATAATAAAGAGACACTTGCCCAGGTATTTACAGATGTCAGGTATAAAAAGGCTGATAATGTACATTTCTCCAATATGTTTCTTCAGGTATTGAAGGACCAGGGATTTATGAATCAATAGGTTGTATTATCTCCTGTAATTATGTACAACCGATGCCTGCTGTGTTGGTGTTAATTCAAGGTCGTTTATACACACATGTGCCGGCAGGGTAGCACAAAAATAGATGACATTTGCAATATCGTCGCCCTTGAGGGCATCAATACCTTTATAAACACTATCGGCTCTGACGGAATCGCCTTTAAAACGTACGATGGAAAACTCTGTCTCAGCCATTCCTGGGGCAATATGGGTAACTTTAATATTATTCTGAAGCAGATCTATACGCATCCCTTTTGACAGTGAAGCCACTGCTGCCTTTGATGCACAATAGACATTGCCATTTTCATAGGCATCTTTTCCTGCTATCGATCCTATATTAAAAATATGTCCGCTGTTCCTGGCTGCCATAAGCGGCGAAACAGCTCTTGTAACATAGAGCAGACCTTTTATATTTGTATCGATCATCCTCTCCCAGTCGTCGATATTTCCTTTGTCAATATGATCCATACCGACTGCCAACCCTGCATTATTGACCAGGATATCAATTGCTTTCCATTCAGCAGGGAGGTTCTTTATCGCGGAATTGACTTCATCAAGATTCCTTACATCGAAGTTCAGAGACAACACTTTAATATCACTCGTCTTAAGAAGTTCTTTTTCCAGTTCCTCAAGCCTCTCTTTTCTTCTTCCGGTTATTATTAAGTTATAGCCGTTCTTTGCAAAAATTAATGCCGTAGCTCTTCCGAAACCTGCTGTAGCACCGGTTACCATTACAATCTTATTCATTTTAAAAACTGTTTTGTTCAGGGTAAAAGTAGGAAATAATAACAAATAAACTCACCCCCAACCCCCTCTCTACTTCGTAAAGAGGGGGCTTCCTATGGGACTAAGTAGCTGAAATTTAATGAATAGAAGAAAGATATACTTTGATTTTATCAATTACATTTTTAATATCAGCTAATTCCTCATTTTTTATTCTTAGTGTTTTTATTTTTAGTTCTTGCAGTACTGAATCCCTGAAATAATCATATTCTGGATTATTCTCATGAATAGCACCATCAAGTTCAATTATGACTTTTTTAGCAG
>Ga0209417_1006358_pt1 | contig 12160 bp, 14 predicted proteins | sample RifGroF2_FD_184002 | JGI IMG/M metagenome (GOLD analysis project Ga0209417, IMG submission 184002) | Groundwater microbial communities from Rifle, Colorado, USA - Groundwater F2 (SPAdes) (version 2) | ecosystem: Environmental > Aquatic > Deep subsurface > Groundwater | place: Rifle, Colorado... | reverse complement strand
ATCTAAGTCATTTTTTTTATAACGACTATGATCGAATTGTGAATAAACACAATTACAAGCTAAAAATGTTATAAGTATGATATAATACGAAAATTTATTTCTATTCATTTCTCATATGCCTAACGGTGTTGCAAATAACCGGCGCCCCAACACAAGAATGCCGATTAAAAAAACAACGCCAATAATTTAGCCCCGCCATTGCGGGGCAACAATTTAATTTATTAGTACACTGCCAAAAGCAATGTTGTTTATTTCATTAAACATAAGAACAACACAAATGTCGCTTTGAAAAACGGCGTCCGCTTGATTTGCGGGTTAGGTTGAAACTGGTTTATTTAACACATCTTTGTTCATAAAAATCTTTTGAACCAGCATAACCTAATTCGAATGCTTTTTTCATATCAGCGCATCCCTCATCATATTTTTTTTGAATACTGTATTTCAATACACCAAGATTATAGAGAGGATAAGCATCAGTGCTATCGAGACTAACCGAATGTGTTAAATCATCATAAGCTTTTTTGAATTCCATATTCGTGAAGAAAAAACCCCCTCTTTGATTATAACCAAATGGGCTATTGGGATTAATTTGGATGCATTTATTAAAATAATATAATGCGGAATCCTTTTCTTCCATTGCATTATAACAATTTCCTAATAATGCAAAAGCAAGCTCATTTTTAGGTTCAATAGTAATTGCTTTTTTATAATCGTTTATTGAGCTTGAATATTCTTGGGAATTCATAAAATATTCTGCACGATACAAATAACCATCATAATGTAGACTATCAATGCGTAAAAGTTTATTCAGGTTATTTAAATAATCATCATATTTTTTTAATCCATCCATTGACAATATCTTTAGAAATAATGCTTCCTTATAAAGAGAATCAATGGTTAAAGCTTTGTCACAATATTTTATAGCTTCAGCTTTTAAGTTATTGTTAAAGTTATATTTTGCTGATGTCAGATAATTAGTTTTTATCTCTTCATCATCTGAATTATTTCGGCATGAAGACCAAAGAAATAATGATATAAATATTATGAAAATCTTCGCAATAATAACGGATATAAATAGACTTTTTGAATTCATTTAATTATTCAACCTAACGGCATTGCGCCTAACCCGCCGCCCATAACAGCTACGCAAGGTTACTTACAACCACCATAATTATTTAATTGTTTATTTATTTAGAACCCTTAACACAAAACTACCGAACGAAAATATAAATCCAAAAACACCAATTACCCCGAACCGCAACAGCGGGCGGGGTTGAGGCGCAGGTTAGGTTGTTTCATTTTCTACATGAATACAAAAAGATGTTTGATATTTCATTTCTGGACACAACGGAAACCAAGATCAGGATAACTCTCTATGGGAACACCATAATTCCGAATCGAAACACCACAAGCAATTTGATTAACATGAAAAGCACCACCACGTACTATACGATATGTTTGAGATGTCGACGGCCCTTTAGGATCAATATTCCCACCAGATGGATAAGCAGTCCAAGCATCAAACCAATCCCAACATAATTCCCATACATTTCCACTCATATCATAGATTCCAAGTTCGTTTGCAGATTTCGTTCCTACGGTGTGTGTCATGGTTCCAGAATTATTATTATACCATGCAACACTATCGGGATTATTACTGCCACTAAGGGTATCACCATGCGAACTCGTCCCCCCACGCGCGGCAAATTCCCATTCTACCTCGGTTGGTAAACGATAGCCGTTTGCATTCCATTTGACCGAGGAGATATTGATGCCGATACTGCCTGTGCGATAAATAGTATCTTGATCAATCCTTGTGTAATAAACTGGCGTTAGTCCATCCTTCTCTGATCGGGCGTTGCACCACTTAACGACATCATACCAGTTTACTCTAGTTATAGGATTATTAGCACTGGTTGAAAATTGACCACTTTGGCCAATTGCTAAATCAGAGTAGCCATGTGTTATAGCCCATGTTCTTACCTCTGTCCATAACTCAAAAGTTATCTCATATTTGTCTATCCAGAAACTGTTTATTGTTACCGATATAGAATCATCTGTAAATGTTCCACCAACGACCGATATCATCCTCTCCGAATGGATTAGCGTATTTTGGCTTGGATCTGTTGAGTTATCCTTTTTGCAACCTGATATAAGTATAACTAAGAGAGCAAGGAAAATGGGAATTTTTCTGTTCATATTACATCTTCTATTTTATTTGTTGAAATGGAAGCTAATTTAAAAGCTACCTAACAGCGTTGCGCCTAACCCGCCGCCCATAACAAGGAAGCCGAGCAAAACACAAATGATAAATATTTATCCCGATACATCGGGAAAGTTAATTAATTAGTCCGTCAACTGACGGAGAACACTTAGAACAAAATGCTGAACAAAAACCAAACGCCAATAATTAGAAAATCGCCGAACTAAAACGGCGGTCGGGTTGAGGCGCTGGTTATACACCATACTATACAATTTTTTATTGTTTAAAATAAATATCTTCGTATGGCTTATTGTTATCGAAAAAGAATAAACTACCCAATGATAGCCCGACTATTCCTCCAATAGCTGTTCCTTTATATGTTAAATTTTCATCTTCCTCTTTTGAACTTACATCAGATAAAAGACCAATCAATGACCAACAAAATACTTGTAGCCAACCTTGAGATTTTTCATCACTTGTTGATGCTCTATATAATCTGACAAATTTAATTTGAGATATATTTATACTATCCATCAAGTTATTATAACCTATTATTACAGAATCGGATAAATTTATTTTATCAAAAGTATATTCCCTACCAGAAATATTCTCAATTTCACAATATGTTATTAAAGTATCTTGGATTCTCTCTGAAAATTTGGCTAAATCATATTCGAATTCTAAATAATAACTAGAATTATCAATTTGAATTATATATTCCGAATATTTCAAATCAGTTAAATATAAAACTGATATTGGAGGAAGACTACAACCATAAAATATCAAAGAAATAAAAACCAATATTATTATAAATACTCTGTTCATATCATATTTGGTGTATAACGATGTTGCCGCTAAGCCGCCGCCCAGAACAGCAATGCTTAACTTGGAACCAATATTTATAATTTGTAGCCGCTAGTAAATTGCTCCGTACTGGCGGCGACCTAACTTACATTTACAAACTACTTAGAACAAAATGCCGAACGAAAAACGTAAACATATAAATCGCACTCAACTCAAACCGTTTCGGCGGTCGGTCTTGAGCGGCGGGGTAGGTTGCCACACCTCGTAGCAATTGTTTAACAATGTTTTTCATCTTTTGATGGAGTCAAATTGTTTCTTAATCATAAAAGTGCCGAGAATTCTTTGAGGTTTGTTATAGGCATGTGGATAGAACACATATCGGAAGGTATCAACCTCCGCGTGGCCTTTATATGGGAGAGATTGCAAATCATTTCCACCGCTCCACATTGGCCCATTAAGATTAGAACTATAACCAATGTTAGGACCAGAAAAGAGTACTGACCCAACTGAATCAACATAACTTACAGAGTGTCCAAACGAAATGTTTAATTGCTCTTTGTCATGCTTGACAGACACTGTGGTTCCCCAAGGGAATGAATGAGTCAGGACGTATGGATGTTCCAACCAAATCTCTTTAATGGAAACACCTGAATGATTTGGGGGATAAATGGAGTCAGGAACAACTGAATAAGCGCATATGAACACATTCAACGATTTCGATTCAACAATGCAATCACTAAAATCCTTTGGATACATGTCTTGTAAGGCGAGACTGCACCAACCTAAAACAAGGCAAATGAAAACAAGAGATACCGAAATCGCAACCAGACGTCGTTTGCGATGTAAGTGAGGTTTTGTCGTTGGAACTTGATCAAGAGTGTTCATATGGTAAATTACATTTCGTTGAAATGTCTCCAATACTATAGAATATTATGTGCGGCAACCTAACGACTGGTTAGCCCGCTACTTATTTGTTTGTAGAGAAAAAAAACTATTAAGGATACAATAAAACCTAAACTGCTGATGCCAACGATACCGCTTACAATTAAAAACAAAACCCCGTTACCATCAATCACTAAATCATACATAATTTCAGTTTTCATTGACGTTAAAATAAAAATACCTACAATTACAAGCTCAAGAAAAAATAGTTTAAGATTATCTAATCCAATAATCCAATTGCGTAAAGCAAAGAGTGATAAATAATTGCCAATTGAAAAACCCGTGATAATAGGGAATGAAAAAAACATTCCCATATAAAATGCACCCGGTTTGCCGTTCCATTTATATGTATCACCGCCATTAAAACAAAAAACACTTATAAAAAGTATAATCCAAACTATCGACAATAGACTTACATAGTAGATAATTCCACGAACCAATATTTTTTTATTCTTTTTGTCCATTGATCAAGCGGGCTAACGGCGCGTCTTTAATATTAATTTATTCGCTTGCTTTGAAACAACTATACTTATTGAATCTGCAACTTTTGTTGGATTATATGGATTCCGTAAATATACTTCTGTTTCCCCAACTTGCAGTGGAATAAAATACAAACTATCTACTTCTAATATTTTGGGGTTGTAACCAAAAAACAATTCATGGGCATTATATTTTGTTAAATCACCATCCACAATTTTATTTTTGTAATACATTGCAACAGCAATATCATGGTAATAATGACCTTTGTATTCACGAACTCCCATTGAAAAGTTATATGAAGTATCGGTTGATAAATTTTGAGAGTAACAAATACCAGTTATTAGTACCGTTAACAATATTTTTAATCGGGTAGACATATTTTCCGTGCAACCTAACGACGTTGCGCCTAACCCGCCGCCCATAACAAGGAAGCCGAGTAAAACACAACTGATAAATATTTATCCCGATACATCGGGAAAGTTAATTAATTAGAACGAACACTTAGAACAAAATGCCGAACAAAAACAAAACGCCAAAAATTATAAATCCGCCGAACTAAAATGGCGGTCGGCGTTGAGGCGCTGGTTAGCTGTTATTAAATATTTTTTCTTTACAAGCTTCTAGAAGTTCAACAACTTCTTCTGTGTGTTTTTTATTTGGTTTAAGACCTATGTTATCCAAAACTATTTTAATCAAATATTCTATAATTTCTTCTGTGGGTTTATCATCTATTAACATTTGAAAAACTTGAGGCAGGTAAGATAAATATTCATCTCTAGCATAAGGGTCAGGAGAAACACCAATTGGATCCCAAACATAGAATAGAATTTCATCTGTTATTTTGTATAGTTCCTTTTCTTGTGGATTAAGTTTTACATCCATAAAAATTTTCTCAAGACAGCTAACGACGTTGTTTTTAAGCCGCCGCCCATAACAGCAACGCAGCTTTGAAAAACGAACGCCAATAATTATTTATTAATTTCTTTTGTTAACTACACTCAAAGAGATACATACTTTTACAACCAACCATTTTAATAACACAATTGCCGCAATGTTTAAAGCGGTCGGCCTTGAAGAACTGGTTAGGCGCTTCACTTGAAAGATTTTATTTTTTCAATAATTGAATTTATTTCTAATTGCTTTTTTGTCTTCACTTGTTCTTCAACTTTTGTGAAATCTGAAAGCAATTCAACAAGATTTACTAAATACCATGTTTTTGTTTTTTCTGTTGGCGACCATATTTCCGCAGAATGAATTGTGCCTCTTGTATCACTGAATTGAAATAAATATGTTCTACCATCAATACCACCATAGTAATTTGATTTAATTATTGCTTTGGTTATAAAGTGCTTCCAAATCGATTGTAAATCTTTAGCCAACTGTTCATCAATCATTATTTTACTTGTAATCACAATTATGCTATTCTTCTTCTTTTGTATCTCTTGTTTGTTTACTGGTTTATAATCTGCCTTACTATCATATTCTTTAATAATGATATCATTACTTCCATCACTCGAATCACTATCTTCATCAGGAACCATTATTGGAGGACCAGTCATTTCTTCGGCTTCATAACTCCAGAGTGATTCTCCCAATTTTCGTTCGATTAAGAATACTTTTCCATTTTGTTCTTTTTCAATGCTTATAGAAACTTCAGGAGAAGAAAAAACGATTGTTCTAATTATTGGTTTTGTAGAAACATTTTTAAATAATATGCGATTCAGTTCAGTTCTATATTTACTAGTAATTTCATATTTCTTGAAATGGTTAGTCCTCACTAAATTATCTTGTGAATAACAAACCATATTAAGCCCAAATGATAGAAATAATATCCAGTTATATGTTCGATATATTTTATTCATTCACGCGCCTAACGACCCTGCGGCTAAGCTGCTGCCCAGAACAGCAATGCTTCTTAACCTACAAAAGCCAATTGATTTAAATTAATTTTCATGCGCAACTACTTAGAACAAGAACCTAACGGATACCAAATTACTAAATTATACTGAAATGCCGAACGGAGGCACGCAGTCAGCTTGAGCCGCTGGTTAGGCTTTTTTTTTATGTACTAAGGTCTTCCATTTTAATAAGATACCATTTGCTTTTTATTTTCTTGAAATAATATTTGATATTGATTCCATTCTCTACACCTTCGTATGCATATACTCTTTCATCACTATTTCTTAATTTGCAATCAAAATTATCATAAAGTTGTAATTGGTAATCCATATCAAAAAATAAAATGATATGCTTCCATTCTTTCTCTGTAATCAACTGTATTTCTGTTTCATCATATTCTGCGTCTTTATAAATTATCTTTTCCAGAGGGAACCTTATCCTTGACATTTGAAAGATTGAATCAGTCACAAACTCATATATAAATTCTGTAAATTTTTCGTCTTTATTGTTTATGACTTGATTTGAGTATGCTAAATGATTTTCTGATTTATTATCACTGCCATGGCAAGTGAATAAATACGTCACGGTAATAAAACTTAAAAAGAATGTCATTTAATTTTCCGTTAATTTGCTTTCATTCCATGTATATCCTAAAAGCCTAACAGCGTTGCGCTTAACCCGCCGCCCAGAAAGCTTCGCCAGATTAATTACAACCGCCAATAATTATTTAATTGTTTACTTATTTAGAACCCTTAACACAAAACTACCGAACGAAAATGCAAAACCCAAAAACACCAATTACCCCAAATCGTTTAAGCGGTCGGGGTTGAGGCGCGGGTTATGTAATGCTTTATTATTGATCAATTTCTTCCTCACAATCCAAAAGACTATTGCGCCAATGGGAAAAGCTAAATTTATTATCCAAGGCGAAAAGGGACTAGTAGTGGTTAAACCAAAACCAAAGAAAATATTGAATGCAAAAATGTTAAATGAATTTGCTCCCGATGTCCAATTAAATAAAAACTTACCAATGCTTATTACAATGATAATTGACCAAAGTATTTTTTTATTAATATCTGAGAAAAAACAAATGACAAGTGTTGCAATTACGAAAAGAGGTTGTAAAATTAAAAATGAAAAAACCAAGTAATGTGTAAATGATTTTTGAGAGAATGTAAATTGGTTAATTTGTTCAAGTGGGGCAGGAATACTTTGGAAACCTATTCTGCTCAAGAATAATTTATTTTTAACTTTAATTAGTTCAGAAATAGCAAGAGTAATCTGGTTGTCAAATTCATATTGAAAGGTTATTAATATTTTCTTTTCTTCACCATTCATTACTGAGTTATATCCTACTGTTTTTATTGTATCCAATTTTAATGACGAATTGAAAATAGAATCGTGTTTCTTAGATAATTTATAGAAGTTTTCAATTATAGGTTCTGTTGCCATATGAGTTAATAAACTATCATACTCCTTAAATCGGAATTTTTCTAACATTGATTTTCCAAATCCAACTTCATCAGAAGGTAAAAAACTATTGAAAAATTCTTGCTGGTTGCAAGAACTAAACAAAAGTGAAAATAAAAAGATTGATAATATAAAATGTAATTTCAATATTTCTCCGCGTTACATAACAACGTTGCGCCTAACCCGCCGCCCATAACAGCTACGCCAGGTTACTTACAACCGCCATAATTATTTAATTGTTTATTTATTTAGAACCCTTAACACAAAACACAAAAACGAAATTACGAAACCCGAAAACACCACTTACCACGAACCGCAATAGCGGTCGGGGTTGAGGCGCGGGTTAGGCTTGATAGTACATTATTCCATAAGATTGAATTCGTTTACTAATAATCCAGGTCCATCTTCATCATTGTAATAATGCAAACAATAAATCGTAAATAAATTTGTTTCTTTTATCTCCGAATAAATATAATCTACTAATGTATCTTGCACTAAAACTACAAAAACTCTACCCGATTTTGTTTTTACTCTCATAATATGGTTAATCGATACTTTATCATTGGAACCTAAAGATTTAAGTAATCTTTCATATACATTTCTTTCCCGATTTTTACAAGTATCCATTGGAATTGGATAATCAGATAGCATCACATCAAATTGATATTTCTCAGCACGACAAATATCGAATGCTTTTGTATTTGAATCATTCATTTCTTTTTTAGCCTTCGGTGTTATTATTATTAACGAATCTAAGTCATTTTTTTTATAACGACTATGATCGAATTGTGAATAAACACAATTACAAGCTAAAAATGTTATAAGTATGATATAATACGAAAATTTATTTCTATTCATTTCCCATATGCCTAACGGCGTGGCGCCTAACCCGCCGCCAAGAAAGCTCCGCAAGGTTAGCACCAATCGCCATAATTATTTAATTGTTAATTTATTTAGAATCTTAGCACAAAACCCCCGAACGAAAATATAAACCCAAAAACTCAAAACAACCGAATCGTTTCAGCGGTCGGGGTTGAGGCGCGAGTTAGGGTGTTTAAGTATTATTTAAGTTTTGTAGCATAAACGTTTGATTCACTTCCTATGTATGGATAAATCCTTTTCCCTGTGGTTTTATCTATATAGTAAGAGATCGAATTCACGGCATAATATTTTATACAAATTGAATCACCACTTTTGAAACCCCAATGTTTTAGTGAATCATATGAAAAGGTCTCCCAAAGAGAATCTGTCGTTTTATAGGCAAGACTAGAAGAGCTCCATCCTAGTATTTTATCATACTTCCCAGAGAGGTAATCTAAATTAGATTGAGATTTACTTATGATATCTATATGATTTGAATAGCGGATTGGAAATGAATTAAATCTTCGGGAATATAGGTTCAGAGTTGTGTCAGTCTGAGTGCTATTCGTTGAATATGCTGAACCATATACTGCTGAATCAAGAATAAATGTATGCGTTGCCTTTGGACTTATTTCATCCAAATCCTTTGCTTTAATTACAGAGCCATTTATACCGCTTAATGCTATGTTCTGCAAATAGAATTGAGGGTAATCCTTGTATTCGTATAAAAAGTCATAATTACCTGTTGATAGGTTTGTGAATTTGTAATGCCCAGCAGAATCGGAATAAGATACTGCTCCAGTTTGGATAACTGTAACCTTTACACCCGAATAATTCTTAATTGGGTCACATGTGCTATCAGATATAATTACCCAACCTATATAGTCATGCGTTGATAGAACAGGTTCAGTTGTTTTATCTTTGCACGAATAAAACATAATTAAAAATAATAATAGATAAAAGTATCTCACAATGAATTCCTTTCGTCAATTGGGAAACGTTTGCGCCCTAACGACGTTGTGCCTAAGCCGCTGCCAAAAGCAACAGGTTTAGACTTATTAATTAAAAATTACAAAAATCTTTCATTGACTGAACCCCTTAACCAGGTTGCTTACGAGAAACTACTCAAGCCAACAATTACTAAAAACCAACGGATAATTCGCAGTCGGTTTGAGGCACGGGTTATATTCTTTATCCCATTAAAAAAAGTTTAACTTAATTTCTTTTTAAATGGAGAGGCAGAAATAATTTCTTGCACAATTGTTCTAACAGATGATTCCCAAGTACCTTTTGTTATAACGGGAAAAAATTCTTCTGTCTCAACTTCTAAAATACCATATGATACAACTTTAGAGACCTTATTATCCCAAATAGCATAATTCATTTTATGTAATAGTGCTTTTCTCGTATAATTTTTACTTGGACGATAATTATTACCAATAGAGACATTCTCAATCAATAGGGTAAAATCATATAATGAATTATTTGGAATATTATTCTTAGGTAATCTAATTGTTAATTTTTCTTCACTATTTATTGCTAAAATATTTTGCTCAAATTGCTCTCTGTTGATGGAACTATCAATTGAAACTTTTTTAAAATTCGATTGAGTTCTTAAATTATTAAGTAAACTAAATAGGAAAAAATTTTTATATAAATCAGCTGGTTTACCTTCACCTAAATCATCAGTAATATCATCCTCATTACTTACTAATAAATTTGTAAAATCAATAGATACTGATAAAGACCTTTCAATTAGTTCATCATCATATTCTGGTGATTGTACTATACGCGAATTTGAGCAGGATATGATAATAAACATTAATAGACTAACTAATAAATACTTTTTCATCTTTTCTCCCTTTTATAAGAATATAACGACGTTGCGCCTAACCCGCCGCCCATAGCAAGGAAGCGGAATAAAGCGAAACGACAATGATTAAAAAAATAATTAATTAAATGAACACAATTAACAACAAACAAAAACAAAAAAGAGATAACCCAAAATCTCAACTTCGCCGAACCAAAACGGCGGTCGGGTTGAGTCCACAATAATGGCATTGCCATAAAGTTTTTATTTAATGACAATAAATTACTTCCAACTTGTCAAAACCTAAAATTGTGCTAAAATCAGTCATTTTACCGGTAATTTTTACCTTGTCATTAGCAGGCGCTGGTTAGGCGGCATTTACATCTAATGATTCTGTAATTCCTTTTTTATTTTATCTATTTCACCACTTATTTTATTGAATATTTCTTTTTCCAATATAGGTAATTGAATATTTCCAGTTAATGTAAAGATTTCATCGTCTGTTGATTCAAACTCAACGTCTATCTTGGCCCATACTGTTTGCTTTTCTATTTTGATTATACTTATGCTCCCGGAAACAGTTTTGGATTCAATTATATATCCGTCGGGTCCATAATGCACGTATGCAAGTTTTGCTTTAGTATCTTTGCTTTCGTTAATGTCATATTCCTTTATTTCCAGAACGGGAATAGCAAATAGTAAGGAATAGTTAATCTCATCATCAATTATGTTTTTCTCCCCTTCGAAAAGATAGTGAAGATGAAACACTATAAAACTACCTTTGACAGGATAAAATATATAGCCTCCTAAAATATCCATTAGATCACTTGAAGGCACACTACTAATATCAGCTCCCGTTAATATAAAACTTCTGTCCAAAATAAAATCAAATTTGTTATTCCTAAAATTGGCCTTTAGTTTATTTTCCGGGTATAGCTTTATGTTAAACAATGAGTCATAGAAGTTATCCTCTGCCATAGCAATCCTATTGGCAAGCTCTCTTTCTCTTAATTCTTGCTTTCGTTCTTCCTCTCTATGTTTTTCAGATATTCCAACAAATCCTTTGTAGTCAGTATTAGGAACCTGAGCATTGTTAAATACTATTTCATGCTTTGTTGTTGGATTTTTACTCTCAACCCTGATAATTCCATCAATTTTTATCTCACCTGTGTTACATGAGATAATATTCAATCCTCCCGATACTTTATTAGTAGGTTTATTGACTCCTCTAGTGGCGTATGAATTAATCAGACATATTTTATTATTGATGGAGTCCAACAATATTTTATGTGTTCCTTTATCAATCTCAAATGCTAATTGAAATGCACCGGGAGTATATTCGCTCCAAACACCAGTAGGTACATCATTTGTGCTCATATCAATAAGCAACATGTCCTTCGTACTATCAGATTGCAAATCTTTTTCCATAATCCAACCAAACCAGTTATCCTTTAACCTCGTATTATGCAGATAATACAAGGTTGTCAACGGAATATTTACTTTATTATCCGTGTCCTCAATATATCGAACAAATTTTATGCTATCCGAAGGATAAATTTGGGCCTGTAAATAGTTAAAAGAAGAAATCAATATGACAATCAAAAAAAGTATAACTTTCATATTTTCCTTTATTTTCTACTATGTGATGATGTAAGAGCATTTTTGAATATTTAAGTGCCGCCTAACGGCAT
>Ga0209417_1006354_pt1 | contig 12164 bp, 7 predicted proteins | sample RifGroF2_FD_184002 | JGI IMG/M metagenome (GOLD analysis project Ga0209417, IMG submission 184002) | Groundwater microbial communities from Rifle, Colorado, USA - Groundwater F2 (SPAdes) (version 2) | ecosystem: Environmental > Aquatic > Deep subsurface > Groundwater | place: Rifle, Colorado... | reverse complement strand
GATAAAGATCCCTTGCTCCAAGCAGAGAGAACTGAAGGGTACGGGGAATAGGGGTTGCCGTAAGGGTGAGGGTATCAATATCGGCCTTTAGCTGCCTGAGCCTCTCCTTTGCCGCCACTCCGAATTTTTGCTCTTCGTCAATTACCAGCAGTCCAAGATCTTTAAACTTAATCTCCTTGTTGAGCAGCCTGTGGGTACCAATGATTATATCAATCTTACCCTTTTCAAGATCTTCCGAAATCTCTTTTATTTGCTTTGCACTCTTCAGTCTGCTCAGGTACTCTATTTTGCACGGGAACTCCTTGAGCCGCGACGAGAATGTCTTGAAATGCTGGAGAGCCAGTATTGTTGTAGGCACAAGAACGGCTACCTGCTTACTGTCTGCAACAGCCTTGAATGCAGCCCTTATTGCTATCTCTGTTTTGCCAAACCCAACATCGCCGCAGACAAGTCTGTCCATTGGATAGTTTTGCTCCATGTCCTCCTTGACTGCCTGTGTTGCTTTGTTCTGGTCCGGTGTATCTTCGTATATGAAGGAGGCCTCCAGTTCATGCTGCATATATGTATCGGGCGAGAATGTAAAACCTCTGGAGTCTCTTCTCTTTGCATAGAGCTCTATAAGATCTGCCGCAATATCTTTTACTTTCGATTTTGCCTGATTCTTAAGTTTGCTCCATGCTCCGGTTCCCAGCTTGTAAACCTTTGGGGCAGATGAGTCCTTCGATTTATATCTTGAAATTCTGTGGAGTCCGTGAATGGAGAGGAATATTACATCGCCGTCTCTGTAAATGAGTTTGACCGCCTCCTGAACTTTTCCGTTTATGTTTGTCTTGACCAGCCCGCCAAAGACCCCTACTCCATGTTCAATATGTACAATGTAGTCGCCTATCTGGAATGAGTTAAGGTCGTTTATTGTAAGGCGCTCACTCTTCTCAACAGATCTGTGGGTCTTTACCCTGTGGTACCTGTCAAAAATCTGATGATCTGTAAAGAGGCAGATCTTTGAATTATGATCAATGAAGCCTTCATGAAGGGAGTATGAGAGTGGAGTAAACTTAACCCTGTGACCCTCTATCGATGAGAAGATCTGGTTTAGCCTCTCTATCTGGTTTGGATTCTCGCTCAGAATTGAGACATCAAATCCCTCTTCGTTTTTTTGCTCTATCTCTCTTGCCAGCAGGTCAAAGTTTTTATTGAATGATGGCTGCGGCGTGGTGTGGAAAACTATTTTTCCCGAACTCTTAACCTTATATACAGGTGCAATTGGTCCAAACAGGGCTCTCTTTCTCTCTGTAACCGCTCTCTCATATACCTCAGGGGAGATAAAGGTGTCAGACTCTCTTTTCAGATTATATATAGTATCTATCTGGCCCGAGAAATATTCGGCATCTGTAATCCAGACAACGGCACCCTCTCCGGCAAATGTAAAGATATCGGTTACCTCCTCCTTACTGTTCCCTTCGTTGATATTTGGAAAAATCTCAATTGAATCTACCTCCTCTATAGTCCTCTGACTGTCAATATCAAAGATTCTGATATTCTCTACCGTGTCTCCGAAAAAATCAATTCTGTATGGCCTGTTGTCTGCATACGAGAAAAGGTCAATCAAACTGCCTCTCAAGGCAAACTGACCAGGCTCGGCAACAAAGTCTGTTCTCTCAAACCCGTATGCTATAAGTGTTTCCTTAACAAATTCGTGTGTAAGTGTATCTCCTTTTGCAATTGCAAGAATGCTGGAGTTTACCTTTTTATTATCCGGAATTGGTTCAGCTACTGAATGGGGATAGGCAACAACCACCATACTTTCTGAAGAGAACTTTCCTTGTCTGTACAGATTCATTGCCTGAATTGAGGCAGTTCTCTGAACCTGAAAAGAGGCATCTTTTTTATCGCCCTTTGCGCTGTGGTTTAAAGAAGAGGGGAAAAAGAAAACTCTCTCTTTTCCCATGAGACTGTACAGGTCTGAGGAGCAATATGCCGCATCCTCCCTGTTGTTGAGAAGTACTATATGTATACCCTTTTTTGCTGCCGATGCTATAGCAAATGCCTTGGCAGATGAATAGAGCCCGTCAAGAATTATTGTCTCCCTGTTTGAGGAGTCAATCCATTCAATAAGCTCTGCAGAAGCACTTTGGGAAGAAAATTTATCTGTAGTCAATTCTCTTTGATTCATTTTGAACTGTGCAAAGATAGTTAATAATGCAGTTCATTTTGTGTTGATAAATATTCATAAATGAATTTTAATATTCGCTCCATTTTTTTATATACAATGATCACTCTTAATTCAAAATTTATTTATGACTTTTTTTGCAAATTTTATCTATGAATTATCCACAAACGTGTTTTGTTAATTTCTTCTGCTTTGAGGTTTTCAACAGTTGTTAACAAAGATTGCTTAAACCTTACAGTTTTCTAATTATTAATATTTTATTTTAAAAGTAATATGTGGAAAATTTGTTAATAAATACGGTTTTAAGGTTAATTAAAAGTGATAACTATATTTATCAACATATCAACAAGCATAAATAAATAACAACCTTATTAATAAAAAGAATAAGATATATTTGTATGTTTTTAATTTGAATTTCCACGATGGCAAATTTTGATCCTCATAACGAGAAGGAAAATAAAGATAAGGATTTTGAAGGGCAAATAAGGCCAAAAGATTTCGGAGAGTTTTCCGGACAGGACAAAATCATTGATAATCTGAAGGTTTTTGTAAAAGCTGCAAAAATGAGAGGAGAGTCTCTTGACCATGTTCTTTTACATGGTCCTCCTGGTCTTGGTAAAACAACTCTTGCTCATATAGTTGCAAATGAGCTTGGTGTTGATATGAAAATTACATCTGGTCCTGTACTCGATAAACCTGGAGATCTTGCAGGTCTTCTTACCGGTCTGGAAAGCGGAGATGTTCTTTTTATTGATGAGATTCACCGCCTCTCACCAGTTGTGGAAGAGTATCTTTATTCTGCAATGGAAGATTATTCCATTGATATAATGATAGATAAAGGTCCTGGAGCCAGATCTGTTCAAATAACACTAAACCCATTCACTCTCATTGGGGCAACAACCAGAAGCGGTTTGCTTACCTCACCACTGAGAGCTCGTTTTGGAATACAATCTCACCTTGAATACTATGATTCTGAGGTTCTTCTGAAAATTGTAATAAGAAGTGCTTCAATTCTCAATATTGGAATTGATAAAGATGCTGCAATGGAAATTGCAGGAAGAAGCAGGGGAACTCCCCGTATAGCAAATTCTCTTTTACGGAGGGTACGGGATTTTGCTCAGGTAAAAGGTAGCGGCAAGATAGACCTGGAGATTACAAAATATGCCCTTGAAGCGCTTAACATAGATAAAAGAGGGCTGGACCTCATGGATAATAAAATACTCTCTACAATCATCCATAAATTCAAGGGTGGTCCTGTTGGAGTAAGTACTATTGCAACAGCTGTAAGTGAAGATCCCGGTACTATTGAGGAGGTTTACGAGCCATTTCTCATAAAAGAGGGTTTTCTTCAGAGAACTCCAAGAGGAAGAGAGGTTACAGATTTAGCCTATAAACATCTTGGAATTGAAAAATACGGACTGGACATAACATCACTTTTTTAAATACTGGACATGAAAAAACTTTTAACTTCTTTATTGCTGATGGCTTTATGCTTTGCCTGGAATGAATCGGGAGCATGCACATCTGCTATCATTACCGGTAAACTGACTCCGGATGGAAGACCGCTTCTTTGGAAGCACAGGGATACAGGTGAAGACAACAACAGAATTGAATATTTCAAGGGAAAGAGATTTGAATTTACAGCTTTGGTAAACAGCCCGGATAATGGAGGAGTTGTTTGGATAGGAACAAATTCTGCTGGTTTTTCTATTATGAATACAGCCTCCTACAATCTTCAGGATAAAGATGACAAAACTAAAGTAATGGACAGGGAGGGAGAGTTAATGTTTGACGCTCTTGCAGAATGTTCAAACATGAAGGAGTTTGAGGAATTTATGGCAAAAAGAAAGAAACCTCTTGGAGTGGAAGCTAACTTTGGTGTAATTGATGCTCTTGGTAATGCAGCATACTTCGAAACTAACAATTTCGGCTTTACTAAAGTAGATGCAAATGATCCAAAAGTAGCTCCCGAAGGGTATCTTATTTATACAAACTATTCTTACACAGGTCGTTTTAATGAAGGAATGGGATATATAAGATATCAGAACGCAAGAGATATTGTAACAAAGGAGGCTATTTACAAAAACATAACACCACAGTGGATTTTCAATAATCTGTCGAGAAATTTTTATCACTCTTTCATGGGAATTAATCTGCTTGACAGTGAAAATTCTCCTGAGAAGGGTTCCGGCTGGGTTATAGATCAGGATTTCATTCCAAGAAAATCTTCAACAGCATCTGTTATCGTGCAGGGAGTTAAGCCTGGTGAAAATCCGGAAATGACAACCATGTGGGTAGTTTTGGGATATCCGCCTGCAGGAGTGGCAGTACCTGTATGGGTAAAAGCAGGAGAGGAGATTCCTTCTGTCCTTGTAAAAAGTAAATCGGCAGACCCGAAAGTTCCCGCTACAATGAATGCATTTGCATGCGATAAGGCATTGGCCCTTAAATATAAAACATTCAGCGTAAAGAGAGGAAACGGAGGCAGATACATGTTCTTTCCTCTTATTTACAACTCGGCCGGAGACGGATATATGCAGGAGCTAAAGAAATTCGAAGATGAGATCTTTTCCATCTCTTTGCCAAAAATTGAGAAATGGAGAAAAGATGGTCTCAGCATAGATGAAATCAAAGAGCTGAACAAAAAGACAAACAGCCTGGTTATGGAGGCGTACGCGGAGTAATCTTCGCCGCAATTTCTGTTAAAGCGTTGTTTATTAGCTATTTAAAAAAAGAGAAACTCTTCAATTCGAAGAGTTTCTCTTTTGTATTATATTAATATATAATTAGTTAACAGAAATTGCGGCGGAGACTATTTTCAGCTCCTGGAACGCTGCTGTGTGTGCATCGTTTGGTGCTGTAACCACCAGCCTTACGGCCATTACCTCTTTTTCCGGAACAATTACTGCACGGCCTCTGTCAAAGGCTTTACCCTTAATGAAGTTAACACCGTCGTATGAGTACTCTACATAACCATCGGTAATCCAGTAGAAGGCAATATTTGGAATGCCTGTTTCAACAATAATTTTGCTGCTTTTTACCGGAGTTTTGAATCTGTATGTCATGTAATCGCCGGCTGCAAGTTTCCTGTTTGAGCGGAAGTATGTTGCAGGATTGTAGTCAGTAAGGTTTGTTACTGTACTGTTTTTAACCCCCTCCAGATTTGTTTCAATTACAGTTTCAGGGGCCTGGTATTCAGGTTTGATATTTGAGGCAGAAACGGAGATACTTTTTAAATCATCTTTCCAGAAAGTTGCAAATCTGTATTTAAGCGGTTTGTCTGTAAAAATTTCACCTTTGTAAACAGGCGAGTATTTTGTAGGCTCGCTTTCATCTGAGGTAAACCTTACAACAGCCCATTCGTAAGGTAGTTTAACCCTCAGGGCACCATCCTCAAACTTAACATCCGGGAGAGGAAGTCTGAATGCAATACCCATATTACTCATTCTGTCGTAGTGATATCTTGTGAGTCTCTGGTTAAAGTCATCCCAGTTTCTGATCTCCTGTGGCGTCCAGCCAACTTCTGCCATGGCAGAGAGTCTTGGATAGGTCTGGTAATCTATGAACCTCTCCGGCCAGCCCAGCAGTTCTGTCCATAGGGCGCCCTGAACACCAACAATAAGAGCACTCTCCTCTTTATTAAGAGATGCGGTGCCGGTAGGATCAAGTGAATATGCCTTTTCCAGGGTAACAATACCTGCCCAGTTGTGGCCGCGTTCCAGCTCAGACTGTTTCATATCAAAGTAGCAGTAAGGTCCGGGCAGCATAATTGTAGGCTGACCCTTCTTTACTGAAGCTACACCTTTGTCTACGCTTCTCCAGGCATAAACTCTGGTCTCTTTTTTAAGGTCGCCGCCTTCGAGAATCTCATCCCATCCGGCCATGTGCTTTCCATGTTTCTCCACAATCTTCTCCATTCTTCTTACGAAGTAATTAAGAAGCTCTTCATGTTTCTGCATTCCCTCTCTCTTCATAAGATCCTGACACTCCTCGCAGTTATCCCAGGCAAAATAATTAACCTCGTCACCGCCAATGTGGATGTATTTTGAAGGGAAGAGCTTGGAAATCTCTTTTATGATATCATCAAGCATCTTGAAATTATGCTCCTTGCCAACACACCATACATTTTTGCCCACTCCCTGAACGCTGAGCGTTGTATCGTTGCTTTCGCAGGCCACATCCGGGTAAGACGCAGTTACCGCCTTGCTGTGACCCGGCAGGTCAATTTCGGGAACAATCTCAATTTTTCTGGCTGCAGCATAGGCAACAATATCTTTAATCTCATCCTGAGTGTAAAATCCGCCGTATCTCTTGTTTCCTGAGCCGAAAGTTGGTTCAAGAACTTCACCCGGACCTCTCCAGGCACCTTTTTCCGTCAGAAGAGGATATTTTTTAATTTCAATTCGCCATCCATTATCGTCTGTCAGGTGCCAGTGAAGTGTATTCACCTTGTGATACGCCATCCAGTCGATGTATTTTTTAACTGTTGCAGCATCAAAGAAAGTTCTGGAAACATCCAGCATCATTCCTCTGTAACCAAATCTTGGATAGTCATTTATCTCTACAGATGCAACTCTCCACAAGTCGCCGGGAACACTTCTTCCAGAATAGACAGAAGGAGGAAGCATTTGCAACAAAGACTGAATACCATAGAAAATACCTTTTGAAGAGGAGGCCTTAATTATGATTTGTTTTTCATTTGCTGTAAGATTATATCCCTCTTCAGGTAAATTGTATGAAGCAGAAATATCAAGAATTATTGTGTTTTCACTGCGTACAACTTTATCTTCAGGAATAGAATATCCGGTGGCGGCAGAAAGGAAAGATTTCAGGTAAGGAAGGTTGGTTCCTCTCTTTTCGTTGGTAAAAATTGTTGTAGCAGAGTTGATTTCAAAGAATCCCTCTCCTTTCGAAACCGAGACAGGTTTTGGAATAATTGCTGTCTGGGAATAGAGAAAAAGGCTGAGCAGCAGCGAAGGGACAATTGTCAAAAGTCTTTTTTTCATTTTTTTAGGGGGTTGGTTACAAAAATTTCAAGTCCAAAGATAAAGATTTATTCTTTGCTTATCTTACCCAAAAAGCATACTTTTGTGCACTTTTTAATACTCTTCAACATGTCCGAAAAACTAATTTCAAAAATCCCTGAGGGCGCTTTGTCAGAAAAGTGGACGAAGCACAAAGCCCATATTCGCGTGGTGAGCCCGGCTAACAAAAGAAAGCTTGAGGTAATAGTTGTAGGAACAGGTCTTGGCGGTGGATCAGCTGCTGCAGCTCTTGGCGAGCTGGGTTACAATGTAAAGGTTTTTTGCATCAGTGACTCACCCCGCAGAGCGCACTCAATTGCAGCTCAGGGCGGTATAAATGCCGCAAAAAACTATCCCAACGATAATGACTCTGTTTACAGACTATTCTACGACACCATCAAGGGAGGTGACTACAGAAGCCGCGAAGCGAACGTTTACCGCCTGGCAGAGGTGAGCAACCTCATTATTGACCAGTGCGTTGCACAAGGAGTTCCATTTGCAAGAGAGTATGGCGGATTACTTGACAACCGTTCATTTGGCGGATCACAGGTAAGCCGTACATTCTATGCAAGAGGCCAGACCGGCCAGCAGCTTCTTCTGGGAGCATATGCTGCTCTTAATCGTCAGATTGAATTAGGAACCGTTAAGTCTTATGTGAGGCACGAGATGCTCGACCTGGTTATGATTGACGGCGAGGCAAAAGGAATTATTGCCAGAAACCTTGTTACAGGAGAGATTGAGCGCCATGGTGCACACGCAGTTGTAATTGCCACCGGTGGTTACGGCAACGTATTCTTCCTCTCAACAAATGCCATGAACAGTAATGGTTCTGCGGCATGGCAGTGTTATAAAAAAGGTGCTTTCTTCGGAAACCCTTCATTTGCACAGATTCACCCAACCTGCATCCCGGTACACGGAGAGCAGCAGTCAAAACTTACACTAATGTCTGAGTCTCTCAGAAATGACGGAAGAATCTGGGTTCCAAAGAAGAAAGAGGATGTTATCAAGATCAGAGAGAAGAAGATCAAGGCATCACAAATACCTGAAGAGGACAGAGATTACTATCTCGAGCGCCGTTACCCTGCATTCGGAAACCTTGTTCCGCGAGATGTTGCATCACGTGCTGCAAAAGAGCGATGCGATGCCGGTTTTGGTGTAAACGAAACAGGTCTGGCTGTATATCTGGATTTCAAAACATCGATTGCCAGACTTGGCAAAAAGGTAATAGAGGAGAGATACGGAAACCTTTTCCAGATGTATGAGAAGATTACCGATGTTAATCCGTACGACGAGCCAATGATGATATATCCGGCCATCCATTACACAATGGGAGGTCTCTGGGTTGATTATAATCTCCAGACAACTATCCCTGGTCTCTATGCAATTGGAGAGGCCAACTTCAGTGACCACGGCGGAAACCGTCTTGGAGCCTCTGCACTTATGCAGGGACTGGCAGATGGATATTTTATCCTTCCGTACACAATTGGTGATTTCCTTGCAGGTAAAATTCAGGTACCAAAGACAGATACAAATCACCCTGCATTTGCAGAGGCAGAGAAGGCCATTCAGGAGAGAGTCAACAAGCTCTTTTCAATTAAGGGCAAGCACTCTGCAGACTATTTCCACAAGAAACTGGGCCACTACATGTGGGACTATGTTGGAATGGCAAGAAACGAGGAGGGACTTAAAAAGGCAGTTGAGGGAATCCGCCAGCTGCGTGATGAGTTCTGGAAAGACCTGTTTGTTCCGGGAGAGAACAATGAATTCAACCAGGAGCTTGAAAAAGCCCTGAGAGTGGCAGATTTCCTTGAAATGGGAGAGCTGATGGCACTTGACGCACTTACCAGAAAAGAGTCCTGCGGAGGTCACTTCCGCGAGGAGATGCAGACAGAGGAGGGAGAGACTCTCCGCGATGACCAAAACTACATGTATGTGAGCACCTGGGAATACACAGGAGAGGGTAAAGAGCCACTCAAACACAAGGAGCCACTGCAGTACGAATTCATTAAAATAGCCACCCGTAACTATAAAGACTAAGGAGTACAAAAGATATGGACTTTACATTAAAAGTTTGGCGCCAGAAAAGCGCGAAAGAGAAAGGGAAGTTCGCAACCTACAAGGTTCAGAACATATCGGCCGATACCTCATTCCTTGAGATGATGGACATCCTGAACGAGCAGCTTGTAAAAGAGGGAGCAGATCCTGTTGCTGTTGAAAAGGGATGCAAATCGGACGGTCCTGTAGCTTTTGACCACGACTGCCGCGAAGGTATTTGCGGAATGTGTTCACTATACATTAACGGAAGGGCCCACGGACCCGATGATGATATCACAACCTGTCAGCTTCACATGAGAAAGTTCAAAGATGGCGAAACCATTACCATTGAACCATGGAGATCTGCGGGAATGCCTGTTATTAAAGACCTTGTAGTAGACAGAAGAGCTCTGGACAAGATCCTGCAGGCAGGTGGATATGTATCTGTAAACACCGGCGGTGTTCCTGACGCGAACTCAATTCCAATTCCAAGAGACAATGCAGAGGAGAGCATGGATGCTGCCGCCTGTGTTGGTTGCGGTGCATGTATTGCAACTTGCAAAAACGGTTCTGCAATGCTGTTTGTTGCTGCAAGAGTGAGCTCACTGGCACTTCTGCCACAGGGTAAAATTGAGGCAGCAAGACGTGCAAAAGCAATGGTGGCAAGGATGGATGAACTTGGTTTTGGTGCATGTACAAACACACGCGCCTGTGAGATGGAGTGTCCAAAGGATATCTCAGTTGCTCACATCGCAAGGCTAAACAGAGAGTTCCTTAAGGCTAAGCTGAAAGACTAACCCGGTTGCCTGCAAAGACAAAGTGTTATTGAATAAAAAAAGGAGTTACCCGGTTAGGTAACTCCTTTTCTGTTTATGTACCGGGCAGTATTATACCGGAAGTAGCATTCTGTTGTATACCCCTATACCTTCGAACGAATCAATAAGTTGATTAAAAGCAGACGCTGGAGGATCGTTAGGCGTTAGTATAGAGTAAAGTAAGTCCATCATGTGCTCTTTTGAATAGTAAATCTCAAGAAGAACATTATCGCTGGCCCCGCTAAGTCCATTAGGATAAGACAATGCAGTAATTGTGAAATAGTAGTCGTTTTGAGTGAAGGTTCCTTCAACATCATCATCTTCTTCTGATTTCAAAACTACAGAATTTGTACCTGAAAAGACAAGGGTTTGGGGTTTCTTGATAAAATTCCGGATTCTCTCTTTATTTGCCTTTAAATAGTTCAGGGCTAGTGGATTCTCATCTGCAACTACCTGATTGTAGAGAATAATTAGTGACGTTTTGGCTGTGTCTATTCCCCACGAACCGGTCAGAACTATCTGCTCAGGCTCTTTGTTGCAGCTGGTAAGGCTGTAGGCTAGTACTACAAGAGTGGCGACAGTTAAAAATCTTCTGATTTTCATAAAAATTTTTTTTGGTGAATAATTGTGTAGAATAGGCATTAGCTGCGCAAAATTATAAAAAATCAACAATTATCAGTTACTTTTGTAAAAAAATCAGAACATGGAATTTTTCGCAACATGCAACGGTATACCAGTACACATTTCAGATAACCGAAAGGGAGACACAGTTCTTGTGTTGCTTCACGGCTATCTTGAAACCCTTTATGTGTGGGAGGATTTTACTGCAAAGTTGCCGGAGGGAATACGACTTATTTCTATTGATCTACCCGGGCACGGACTTACGGGCACAGATAAAAGTGAGAATTCTCTTGAGTTTTCTGCCGCTGTACTTAAGGCGGTTATGGAAAAGTGTGGTGTCGAAAGCGCTTATATTATGGGTCACTCAATGGGAGGATACATTGCAATAGAAGCAGTTAAGAGGTATCCTAAGCTTTTTAAAGGGCTTGTTCTTATGCACTCCACACCTTTTGCAGATACTGAAGAGAAGAAATCAGACCGTGACAGGGAGATATCTCTCATAATGCAGGCCAAGCTTCCGGCAATAGCCAGAATGGGTATTCCGCTTATGTTTGCCAAAGCGAATCAGCGTAAATTCGACGAAAAGATACTGGAGCTTGTTGAGCTGACGGAGACACATGATCCTGAAGGAATTGTAGCCTCAATTGAGGGACTCAAATCAAGACCGGATAATCTATCATTTCTTAAAGAGTGTGAAACGCCGCTGCTCATGTTCTTTGGCGCAGATGACTACCATATTTCTGCAGAGAAGGCAAAAATGCTGCAAGAAGAGCTGCCAAGTGCAAAAAGCGTGTTTTTAGCCAATTCGGGGCATAACGGATTTCTGGAGGAGCCAGAGACAGTGAGAGAGGAGTTGCTCCGATTTATGGCGCTGTAACAGCTTCTGCAGCCATACAACGCATTATTGCGGCAAATGCCGATACTATTGCATAACATTATGAAAAAAACTCTATTGCCTCTTCTGCTGGCAGCTTTTCTGCTTTTGCCGGGAACTGTCTCTTCACAAACACAACTCAGAGATTACGGAATTAAGATTGGGGTGATGAAACCCGGTAAATTCAACGCAATTACCGATGTCCCCGGAGTAAAGGTGGGTCATGTTACTCTCGTTGAAGGAGAAGAGATAAGAACCGGAGTAACAGCAATTGTTCCTCATGAAGGAAATATCTTCCGAAACAAGGTTCCTGCTGCAATCTTTGTGGGCAATGGTTTTGGAAAACTTGCCGGTTCTACGCAGGTTAAGGAGCTTGGCAATATTGAAACTCCGGTAATCCTTACCAATACAATGTCTGTTGCAGCTGCAATGGATGCATTAATTACTTATACACTGGCACAGCCCGGTAATGAGAATATTGCTTCTGTAAACGGAGTGGTGGGAGAGACCAACGACGGAGGGCTGAATAATATCAGGGCCAGGGTTGTGACGCCGGACCATGTTCTTAAGGCTATTGAAAATGCAAAGGGCGGATATGTGGAGCAGGGCGGAGTGGGAGCCGGAAC
>Ga0209417_1006346_pt1 | contig 12179 bp, 10 predicted proteins | sample RifGroF2_FD_184002 | JGI IMG/M metagenome (GOLD analysis project Ga0209417, IMG submission 184002) | Groundwater microbial communities from Rifle, Colorado, USA - Groundwater F2 (SPAdes) (version 2) | ecosystem: Environmental > Aquatic > Deep subsurface > Groundwater | place: Rifle, Colorado... | reverse complement strand
CAGCTGGTACTCGATGGGGTCTTCGATGGTCACGATATTGACGTCCGGCTCGTTGAGCGTGGCCAGCGCGGAATAAAGGGTGGTGGACTTGCCGGAACCGGTGGGGCCGGTGATGAGGTTGATGCCGTGCGGCGCTTTCAGGCACTTGGCGAAAATGGCCAGGTTCTCCGGCTCCATGCCGAGGTCCTCCAGCCGCAGCTTCAGGCCGGAAGAATCCAGGATACGCATGACCACTTTTTCGCCGGGACCGCAGGGCAGGATGGAAACGCGCAGGTCTATCTCGTGGTCGTCGATCTTGAGCTTGGTGCGGCCGTCCTGGGGGATGCGCCGCTCCGAGATGTCCAGGTTGGACATGATCTTGAGGCGGCTGATGATGGCGTTATGGAACTTTTTCGGCGGCGAGGGCTGCGCGTGCAGCACGCCGTCTATGCGGAAACGGACCTTGGTTTCCTTGTAGGTGGGCTCGATGTGGATGTCGGAAGCGTGGGCCTTGATGGCGGAAGAGATGATCAGGTTGACCATCTGCACGATGGGCGCGGCCTCACCCTTGTCCAGCGAATTCAGGTCCTCGCCGCCGCCCTTGTTCTCGTCCTCCTGCACCAGGGAAACCTCCGTGGTGCCGTCCACGGTCTTCTTGAGGATGTCGTCCAGGGCCTCTTTGGAGGTCTTGGTGCCGTAATTCTTGTCGATGGCCGCGCTGATATCCGATTCCGCCCCGAACACCGGCCGCACGTCGTAGCCGGTCATCATCTTCAGGTCGTCGAGGATGACGATATTGAGCGGGTCCTCCATCGCCACCTTCAGCTTGTTCTCCGTCTTCGCCACGGCGATAAGGCCGTAGCGGCGGGCGATGTTCTCCGGGATTATCTTGAGGATCTCGATCGGGATGTTGATGTTGCGCAGGTCCACGAACTCTATGCCGAACTGCTTGCTCAGGAATTCTATGAGCCTGCGCTCGTCGATATATTTTTTATGGACCAGGAGCTGGCCCAGCTTCCCCCCGCTGGTGCGCTGCAGCTCCAGCACTTCGCCCAGCTGGTCGGCCGTGATAAGGCCGGAGGAAACCAGCATTTCCCCCAGGCGCCTGGAGATATTTATCGAGATGCCTTTTTCAGCAATAGGTGCGCAAGAACCGCCGCCGGCGGCCTGCCGGGATATATATTATACATCTTCGCGGCACGCCGGAGGCGGCGGGCTTAGAAAAGTTCTTCGTCGGATTCCTGGGCTTTGAGGTACTTCACCTTGTCATCGGTCTCGGGCTGTTCGAAGCCGGTAGGGTCCGGTTCCGCGGCCTGGCCGGTGCCGGTGTCCTCGGGGAGCGGCAGTATCGGGACTTCTCTGGGCCTGACCGGCTTCCTGAGCTTGGGCTTGGGGGCGGGTCTTTTCTTCGCCGGGGCCGCGCTGGCGGTGCTTTCCTTTACGGCGCTGCGGTCCAGCAGTTCTATGGCGTTGTTGTTGATGCCGCGGACGATATCGCCCTTGGCGGCGTCCACTTCGAACTGGTAGATCATCGGGTCCTGCTTGGGCCTGAGCAGGCGGTACTGCACCACCAGGATGTCCCCATGCAGCGGCGTGGCGGTCCACTCTTCGTTGGAACCGCCGGCTCCGCCGGAAAGGAAAGCGTTGGCGAACCAGCTCTCGATGGTGCCGCGGCCGCCGGCTAGCTTGTAGGACTTCACTATGTCCAGGGCCTTGCGTATATTCTCGTTGGCGGATATTTCGGGGGCGGGCTGGGCCTGCTCGGGAACGGGGGCAGGGGCGGGCTGCTGGGCCTGTTCCGTGGCGCCGGGCTGTTCGCCTTCGCCCACCACCTGGGGCGCGGCTCCTTCCGGGGCTCCCGCTTCGGCCGTGGCGGCGGGTTTTTTCCCGCCGAAATTGATCATGGAGAACTCGGAGAAGCTCAGGCCCTCGCCAAGGAAGAAATAGCCCAGGCCGCCGGCGGCGATGAACCCGAAAATTATAATTACCGCGATAAAGGCCGTTTTGCCGCCCTTTTTCACGCCCGTCGCGGGGCCCTTGGCCGGCATCTTGGAAGCGAACTTGTCCTTCACGGCCTGGACGGCTGTCTTAACCCCGGCTTTGGCGCCCGCTTTTGCGCCGCCGCCCTCGAGCATGTCCGCGGTCAGGCGCTGCGTCTTTTCGGGCGCGGCTTCTCCGGACGAGAACTTGTCCATCCCGGCGGGAGCGTCGGACGGGGAGAAAGAAACGGTTTCCGCCGGAGGCTTGACCGGGGCCGGGGCCGCGGGGGTAAGGGTCGGGGCGGGCTTGGCTGCGGGAGCCTGGGCGCCCCACGTAGGCGCGCCCTGCTGCGGAGCAGTGGAACCGAAAGTGAACGGCTGCGCGGCCTGGGGCGGCTGGTAGGCCGGGACGGGCGCGGGGGCAGGAGCGGGCGTGGAGATCGGGGCGAACGCGAACGGGGCGGCCGCCTGCGGCTCCTGCCTGGGCGCCTGGGCGGGCTGGGACTGGCGCGGCGCGGCCTGCGCGGATTCGACATCCGGCTCCAGGCTGAATTTCTGGGAAGTGCCTTCCTGCCTGGGGGTAACGGCGGTAAAATCATAGACCACGCCGCCCGCCTGCGATCTCAACGGCTCCATGTTCTCGAAACCTTTGAAGGACCCGGGGGGAGCGGCTTCGGGGCCGGGAAGGGGCGTGTCGCGGTAGCCGGCGTCCTGGCGGGGAGCGGGCTGGCTGGCGGCGGGCGGCTGGCCGGCGGCGGGCGCGGATACGGGGGCATTGCGGTCCGAAAGTTTGGGGATATTATCCGAGCCGTAGACGTAAGCCGGGGGCTGGGTCTGGCCCACGCTCTTAAGCTTCCTGCTGGCGAAGCCGGCGTCCGACGCGAACGGGTCCGCGGGCGCGTCGGTATGCTTTTCCAGGTTGACCTGCCCGGAGGAGGAGACGGTCTTAAGGGTCTTCGTTTCCGGCTCGATAGCGCTCTTGGGCGGCAGCTTGGCGTCTTCGGCCCCGGCAGGCTGTTTAGTATCTTCGGGATAAAATTTATTAAGGGACAGCTCTTCTTTCTTTAACTCTTCTATCTTCCTGATAGAATCGGCTCTTTCCTTGAGGTCGCTGAGATGGCGGATCTGCTCCGTCTCCCTGGCGCCGGTTTCGGCGCTGCGCAGCTCCCCTTTAAGGCGTGCCTCCAACTCGCTTATGCGCTCGCGGTTCTTGCGCTCTTCCAGGTCCTTGACGCGCATTTTTTCGAGCAGCAGGTTCTTTTCCCAGCGCGCGGCTTCAAGTTCTTCCTGGATGCGGGAAAGGCGGATGTCGAACTTCTCGGCCAGGTCGTAATCGGTTTCCTTGGGGGGCTGGTGGCCTCCTTCGAAGTCCTTGCCGCCTTTGCGGGTGCCGAGGATCTCGTCTATGCTGTCGAGCAGTTCGCCGTAGGAGGAACCGCCGTGCACGTTCTTGTCTTCGAAATAGCCGGCCGAGGAAACGGAAGGGGCTTCGAGTTCGTAGGAGGCGGACCGGACCCCGGAGACCAGCGCCCGGCCGGTGCCCACGCTTAACATGGAGGAGATCTCCCCCAGCTGCGAGGCGGGCTTCCAGTCGTCGGCGTTGTCGCCGGTGGCGGTCTCGTAACAGACCAGGCTCTCCTCGTTAAACGAGGGAACGACCAGCAGTTCCGCCGGTTCGTATGGGCCTAGGATGTTCCCTTCTGAATAGAGCCAGTATCTCATAGTGGTCCGCGCTACTATGAAGAGTTTAGCAATCCCTTATGTATGATTTAGAACAAACTTGTGGCAATTTTGTTACACGAAACCGGGTCGGGCCGCCAGGGGTATGGGCACGGCGGGCACGCTATCGGCCACACCGTGGCCGCGCTCCCTCGGGGACCTAGCCTTCGGCTATCCGGGCTCGGCGCTTACGCAAGCCTCGCCCTGCGAGACGGCCCGCCGAACCCATACCCCCGCCTCCCTCCGCGAGTTCTGCGCCTCGGGCCTGTCCGCGTGAGACGCGGTGGGGCCGGGTTAGCAAACCCTTCCGACGACCGAGCCTTGCGTAAGCGGCGAGGGAGGAGGATGAGCGACGGCCACGGTGTGGCCTAGCGCGGTTTGCGTTCCGGCCCCATCGCGGCGCACGCGCCGTCTTATGCAATTGTAAAAAAAGGCCCCCGCCGGCTTTTGGAGCTGGCGGGGGCCGGTAGGGCGGGGCTTAGTAGCGGTAATGGTCGGCTTTGTACGGGCCTTCCACTTCTTCCGATCTGTATTCGGCCTGTTCCTTGGTGAGCTTGGTCAGCTTCACGCCGATCTTCGCCAGGTGCAGGCGGGCCACTTCCTCGTCCAGGTGCTTGGGCAGGCGGGTCACGCCTATCTCCAGCTTCTTGGTCCAGAGTTCGAGCTGGGCCAGGGTCTGGTTGGTGAAGGAATTGCTCATCACGAACGACGGGTGGCCCTTGGCGCAGCCCAGGTTCACCAGCCGGCCCTGCGCCAGCACGTAGATAGCCCGGCCGGAGGGCAGGTCGTAGCGGTCCACCTGCGGCTTGATGTTGACCTGCTTCACGCCCTTGGCCTTGTTCAGCGCCGCCATCTGGATCTCGTCGTCGAAATGGCCGATGTTGCAGACGATGGCCTGGTCCTTCATCTTGAGCATGTGCTCGAGGCGGATGATGTCCTTGTTGCCGGTGGTGGTGACATAGATGTCGCCTTCGCCGAGGGTGTCCTCAACGGTCTTCACCTCGAAGCCCTCCATAGCGGCCTGCAGCGCGCAGATGGGGTCGATCTCGGTCACTATCACGCGGGCGCCAAAGCCGTGCATGGAGCGGGCGCAGCCTTTGCCCACGTCGCCGTAGCCGCACACCACTACCACTTTGCCGGCTATCATCACGTCGGTGGCGCGCTTGATGCCGTCGGCCAGGGATTCGCGGCAGCCGTACAGGTTGTCGAACTTGGACTTGGTCACGGAATCGTTCACGTTGATAGCGGGCACCATCAGGGTGCCTGCCTCGTGCATCTGGTACAGGCGGTGCACGCCGGTGGTGGTCTCCTCGGAGACGCCCTTCCAGTCCTTGACCGCGGTATGCCAGCGCTGAGGGGTTTTCTTCAGTATGGATTTAAGGGAGAGGTTAAGTTCGATCTCATCCTCGGTGCCGGCTTTGGCGTCCAGGATCTTTGCGTTGTCCTCGGCCGCGAAGCCGCGGTGCATCATCATGGTGGCGTCGCCGCCGTCGTCCACTATCAGGTGGGGGCCCTTGCCGCCGCCGAAATCGAGGGCGCGCTCGGTGCACCACCAGTATTCGGCCAGCGTCTCACCTTTCCAGGCGAACACCGGGATGCCGGCGGCGGCTATGGCCGCGGCGGCGGGGTCGCTGGTGGAGTAAATGTTGCAGGAGCACCAGCGCACTTCGGCGCCCAGGGCGGCCAGCGTCTCTATAAGGACGGCGGTCTGGTTGGTCATGTGCAGCGAGCCCATCACGCGCGCGCCTTTGAGGGGCTTCTTGGCGGAGAATTTCTCGCGGATGGCCATCAGGCCCGGCATTTCTTTTTCCGCGATATCTATTTCGCGTCGGCCCAGGGCGGCCAGGCTCATATCCTTCACTTTGAAATCTTTTTTCATGGTCTTCGCTTTCTCCTTAAGTGCTGTGGTCATAAACGGGCCTCCTGTCTGCTTTCTATCCCTGAATATTGTACCCTAACGGGTCAATTTAGTAAAATTAAAAAAATACCATCATTGCTTAAGTAACACTTATGCTTACAGACTTCAACCGCCTCAAGGTCTTCTACACTATCTACCGCTACAAAAGCGCCGCGGCCGCCGCCAAAGAACTGTATATCAGCCAGTCGGCCGTGAGCCAGAGCCTGGGCAAGCTGGAACAGGAGCTGAAAACCCAGTTGTTCGTCCGCATGCATAAAAAGCTGGTGCCCACGGCGGCCGCCGGCCGGCTTTACGAGATAGTGGAGCCTTTCGTGCGCGGACTGGAGGGAGGCCTGGCCTGGCTGGAAGCGGAGAAAGCCGGGCCGCGCGGCATGCTCCGCATAGGGGCGCCGGTGGAATTCGGCTCCCGCAACCTGGTGGAATTTATAGCCGCCTTCAGGCGCAGGCACCCGGCGGTGTTCTTCGAGGTCTCCCTGGGCCACCCGGACATGCTGCTCCCCAGGCTGGCCGCGGGCGAACTGGACCTTGTTTTCGCGGACATCTTCCCGGGCAGGGGCGCAAAAAGCCTGCCCCCGTTCGCCGTATCTACGGTAATAGCGGAGAAACTTGTACTGGCCTGCTCCGCCGGGTATCATTCAGCGCGGCTGCGGGGGACCATAACCCCCGCCGCCCTGGCCGGCTGCGAGTTCCTGGACTATTCCCACGGCAGGCCCGCGCTCGACAACTGGTTCCGTCACCATTACGACAAGAGCCTTCCCGGGCTGAAGGTGGTGCTTACCGTGGAGAGCGTGCAGGCTATACTCAACGGCATCAAGGGCGGGCTGGGCCTCGGGATAGTGCCGGAGTACCTGGTAGAAAAAGAGCTCAAGGCCGGCTCGGTATGGGCCGTCCGCACCGGCAGGCCGGAGCTGATAAACCGCATCTCGCTGGTCAGGCTGAAAGGCAAGGCCGCCTCCCCCGCCGAGAAAGCTTTCCTGGAAAATTACTGAGCTAACGCGGAAAGAATCAGCGGCAGGTGCCGCGCCGCGGCCCGCTCGACGGCCGCCGCGGTACTGCCGTAATCTCCGGATTCGATCACGGCCCGGACGCCGCGCCGCGTAAGGACCGCCCTGTCCTTCAGGAGCGAGCGGCCGCACAGCACCACGGCGGGTTTTCCAGCGGCGCGGGCCCGCGCTATCACGGCACCGGGCGCTTTGCCGTAGAAGCTCTGCCTGTCGAAGCGGCCCTCTCCGGTAATAAGGACGTCCGCTTTGCGCAGGTTTTCATCGAAACCCGTCCTGTCGAGCACGAAGCCGGAACCGTCCAGCAGGGCTGCTCCGCAAAAAGCGGCAAGCCCCGCCCCCAGGCCGCCCGCGGCCGCGCCGCCCGGCAGCCGGGCGATGTCCGCGCCCAGGTCGCGTTTAAGCACCCGGGCATAATTTTGCAGGGCGGCCTCTATGAATTCAACGTCCTCCGGCCCGGCCCCTTTCTGCGGGCCGAAAACCCTGGCCGAACCGAGCCGGCCGCAGAGCGTGTTCTTCACGTCCGCCAGCCCGACCACCTTCACGCGGCCCAGGCGCGCCGCGCCGCCGGGCTTTATCCGGGCCAGGGCCGCGAGCCCCCGCGCCCCCGCCGCCACCGGGCGGCCGGCGGCGTCAAGCAGCTCAAAACCGAGCGCCTGCGCGCAGCCCGCGCCCCCGTCGTTGGAAGCGCTCCCGCCCAGGCCCACTATGATCTCCCGCGCGCCGCGGCGCAGCGCGTCCAAGATCAGTTCCCCCACGCCGCGGGTGGAGGCGTCCAGCGGGCGCAGCTTCGAGCGGCCCGCGTGCCGGAGCCCGGAAGCTTCCGCCATTTCTATCACGGCGCTTTTTCCGGACAACAGCCAGCGGGCGCGGAGCGCTTCGCCGTACGGTCCCGCGGCGCGGCACCGGATGAACCTTCCGCCCAGGTCGGCGGCCAGCGCGTCAAGCAGCCCGTCGCCGCCGTCGGCGACAGGCAGGATGTCGATAACCGCGCCAGGGAGCGCCCGCCCGATCCCCCGGGCCGCCGCCAGCGAAGCCGCCATGGCGGTGAGCGTCCCCTTGAAAGCGTTCATCGCTATTAAAATGCGCATGCCTAAATGATAGAATAATAAAATAACGGATAGCGAATCGGGCCCGCAGGCCGCCGGCCCGGCACCGTGAACGTTTCCCGCGCGAAAATATGCAAGCCCCAAAACCCAGCATCGTCTACCGCTATCACGACGGCCTCTATGTCAACCTGACCAACCGCTGCTCCACCGCCTGCGTTTTCTGCGTGAAGAACCTTTGGAAAATGGACTACCGCGGGAACAATCTGAACCTGGCCGGCGCCGAGGCATCGCCCGAGGAAGTGATGCGCCTCGCGAAAGAGGAATGGGCGGCGGCGCCGTTCAAGGAATTCGTTTTCTGCGGCTACGGCGAGCCCACCATGCGGCTGGACGCCCTGCTGGCCTGCGCCCGGCTTATCCGGACGGGCAAAGCCTCCCCGATCCCCGCCTCCATGCGCGTGCGGCTCAACACCAACGGGCTGGCCAACGCGGTCTGGGGCCGCGACACCGTGCCGGAAATGAAGGGCCTCATCGACTCGGTCCACGTCAGCCTCAACACCTCCGACCCGGCGCAATGGGCGGCCCTGATGCGCCCGCAGGAGCCCTGGGCCGCGGAGGGCTTCGAGAAGGTCAAAGAATTTATCCGCGGGGCCGCGCGCGTCCTGCCGGAAGTGCGCGCCACCGCCGTGGAGGGCAACGGGGTGGACGAGGAGAAATTTAAAGCGCTGGCCGCGGAGCTGGGCGCCGCGCCGCGTTTCCGCGGCCGCCTGGAAGGCGGGGCAGGGGTATGATAGAGCGCAAATCCATCCTGCTGGCCCTTTCGTTGGCGGGGCTCATCCTGATAAGCGTGCCCGGGGTCATCTTCAACGACGCGGTAAAAAAGTATTTCAGTTTCATGGGCGGCTGGCATACCGCCACGATAAAACCCTCCAGGTCCTCCTTCATGCCTCCCTCCCGGCCCCGGCACGAAAGGCCCGACGAGCCGCCGCAGCCTGAACTGCGCTTCGTTAAATTTTCGGTGAAGATAGCCGGCGCCAAAGACGTTAAAATCGCCGGCGATTTCAACAAGTGGAACCCCGAAGCGCTCTCGCTGGTGAAAAAACCGGGCAATATCTGGGAAGCCATCCTGCCCCTGCCCCCGGGGAAATACAAATATCTCTGCCGCATCGACGGCAAGGAAGTGCTGGACCCGCTGAACCCCGACACGGACACGGAAGACGGCCGCAAAGTATCCCTGCTTACGGTAAAGTGATTTTCCTATGAAAAGTCTTTTCGCCTGCTTGCTGCTGCTCTTAACCACCGGAACCGCCCGCGCGCAGCAGGCGCTGCTCTGGCTGCCGGCCCAGACGTCCGGCGCTGAGGAGCTAATTGCCCTGCTGGAAAACGACAATAACCTGCGCCTTACCGCGGCTTTTACCGAACTGCCCAAGGCGCTGGCGGACCGGGTCAGGAAACTGGAGAACGACAAGCGCCTGGAGCTGGTCCTGCGGCCGGAAGGCGACCCGCCCCTGCCCCTGCTGTATTATCCCGCCGAGGGATCGGTCAAATGGGAAGGCAAGCCCTCCACCTCCGCTTTCGCCTCCAACAACCAGTACTTCCTGGGACTGCGCCTCGGCCTGGCCAGGGACGCCGCCATGAAAGTGCTCAAAAAGATACCCGCCGGGCTGGCGGTGCCCCCGGGCGGCGTCCTGGAGGATTATTTTCCCCTCGCTAAAGCGCTCGGCGCCAAATGGCTGGCCTGCGGGCCGTTCGCCTCCACGGCCGCGGCGGTGCTGGAAGCCGACGGGGTAGCCGCCGTCCCCTTCGTCTCGTTCTCAACTTACGCCGCCGCACCGGAACAGCGTTTCGTGGTCTTCGACGAAACCTCTTCCTCCGACCCGGCCGGTCTGCGCGCCGCGCTGGCCGCGGCGCTGAAGTCCGCGCCCAAAGGCAAAAGCCTTACCGTTTCGGAGGCGGTCACCTTGTCCGCCGGCGCCGCGGCCGCGCCCGCGGAGATAGCCGCGGCCGCCGCTCCGTGGAGCGGGGATTACGGCCGCTGGGCTTCCGCCCCCGCCCAGGCGGGCGCGCTGGCCGCCCTGGCCAAGACCCGGGGCGACCTGATGCTGCACCTCAACGCCTGCCAGGGAGACTACAAGACGGCCAAGCCGGCGTTCGACGAATATTTCTCGGCCGAAGACGGCCGCAAGCTGATAGCGCTGGCTTCGCCTGACGAAGAGGCGGCCCGCGAAACGGAAATAGAGATGCGCAGCGCGCTGGGCAATTCCTACCGCCTGATGCACAAAACGCCGCCCCCGTGGGTCTTCTCCTCCCTCGCGGAGGCCGCGGAAAGTTCGGAAACCTCCGAGCGCCTGCAGGTTTCGCTTTCCGCCTCCGGCTTCGAGATCCGCAATCTCCCGTCCAAACCCGTCCTGGCCGCCCCGCCGGCCGACCTCCCCAAAGGCGCTGACCCGTACAAGATCTGGAAACTGGAGCGCTTCGCCGCGGCGGTAGAAGAGGACGCCGTGGTTTTCAGGTTCTACCCGGCCGAAATAGAGAATTCCCGGGGGCTCCCCTCAGGCTTCGGGCGGGTAACGCTGGACCTTTATATAGACATAAACCACCGCGCCCGCGCCGGGATCTCCTCGCTGCTCGGCGGCAGACCGCTGCGGCTCTTCCCCGAGAACGCCTGGGAATACGCGCTGGAAATAACCCCCTTCAAAGCCTCCCTTTACGCCGCCAAGGCGAAAAACCCGGCGGTGGTCGCCACCGTGAAACCGGAAACCATTAACGGGGCGATAACCGTCCGCCTGCCCCGTTCGGCGCTGATAGGCAACCCCCTGCTGTGGGGCTACGCCGCCCTGATGCTGGCGCCCAGGGACGCCAAGAATTTCACCATAGCCGACCACATAGCCGCCGGCATAGACAACGGCTACATCTACGCGGTACGGCCCGGGAAAAAGTAAGCAAGACCGACGGAGGCCACATGGCGGACAGGGATAAGATAGTAGCTTTCATAGACTCCTACCTGGGTTCGAAGAAGATCAAGGATATGTCGCGCAACGGCCTGCAGGCCGAAGGTTCCGCGCAGGTGCGAAAAATAGCTTTCGGCGTTTCGGCCTCGCTGGAATGCATCCGGCGGGCCGCCGACTCCGGCGCGGAAATGCTCATAGTCCACCACGGCCTGCTCTGGGGCGGCAGCGTCCCCTTCAAAGGCCCGCTCAAGGCCAAGCTGGAGCTGCTGTTCAAGCGCGGCCTGACCCTCTGCGCGTGGCACCTGCCCCTGGACAGCCACCCGGAATGCGGCAACAACGCGCGCCTCATGAAAATGCTCGGGGCCGGCGGCCTCAAGCCGTTCGGCTTCTACGAAGGCGTCTCGGTGGGCTTTAAAGGGACCTTCCGCAAACCCGTCACCATCGGGGACATAGCCGCCTCGCTCGCGATCAAGCTCGACGCCGAGCCCCTTTGCTTCCGCTTCGGGACGGAGAAGATCCGGACGGTCGGCATCGTCAGCGGCGGCGCGGCGCGGATGTTCGAACAGGCCATCGAGGAAGGCCTCGACCTGTACATCACCGGCGAAGTGGCGGAGTTCGTGCAGGAACTGGCGCGCGAGACCCGCTCCAACTTCATCTCCGCCGGCCACTACAATACGGAAAAGCCCGGCGTGATGGCGCTGGCCAAGGTCCTGGAAAAGAAGTTCCGCGTCAAAACGGAATTCATAGACATCCCCAACCCGGCCTGAAACTTTTGATAAAATATCTGCGTTTTAAATATTTACCCGAGGTGTAAAACATGAATAAAATGAAAGTCCTCCTTCCCGGCCTCCTGCTGGCCGGGGCCTGCGCTAGCGCCGGCGTGCCTTTTGAACAGCGCCCCCTCGCCTGCGTAATGCCGTTCACCTATTCCGCTTCCGACCAGCAATACGCCTCCAGCGTCACCGGCCTGCAGGATTCCCTGACGGCCTCGCTGATGAAAACGGCGAAGATCCGCCTGGTGGAGCGCGCCCGCGTGGACGCCGCCCTGGCCGAGCTGAAGCTCGCCTCTTCCGGCCTGGTGGACTCCAACACCGCCGCGCAGGTGGGCAAACTGATAGGCGCCAAATACGCCGTGCTCGGCTCCGTTACGGCGCTTTCGGTGACGGACGAATCCCGCAGCGTGCTGATAGCCGCCAAGACGGACCGCAACGTGGCGGTCTCCGCCGAAGCGCGCCTTATAAACCTCGAGACCGGAGAACTGCTGGGCGCGGGCAAGGCCGTGGGCGAAGCGAAAAGCTCCGAAAAGCACGCCTTCGGCGCCAAGGCCGGCACCCTGGCGAAGGCGGACGGCATAATCCAGCTGGCGATAATGGACCTGTCCGACGACCTGGCCGAAGACCTGGTCTCCAACCTGGGCAAATAGCTCTCCCCGCCCATAGAAAACCCCGCGTACCCAGCGGGGTTTTTTATTTTAAGATAACCGCACCTGTCGCGGTTGACCCGGCGGGCCGGGTTAGCAAACCCTTCCGTAGGCCGAGGCTTGCATAGCGCCGAGGCCGGAGGATGAGCGAGGCACGGTGTGCCGA
>Ga0209417_1006342_pt1 | contig 12194 bp, 11 predicted proteins | sample RifGroF2_FD_184002 | JGI IMG/M metagenome (GOLD analysis project Ga0209417, IMG submission 184002) | Groundwater microbial communities from Rifle, Colorado, USA - Groundwater F2 (SPAdes) (version 2) | ecosystem: Environmental > Aquatic > Deep subsurface > Groundwater | place: Rifle, Colorado... | reverse complement strand
TGCTCATGTGTAAGTTTTCGTGCATCATTTTTTCTCATATCCAATACGATAGCACACAATAAATAAAAGTCTATACTATTATGAGACGATTAGTAACTGCATGACTGCAATAATTCGTATACAATTATCGTCAAGGCTTTGATAAATGATTCCGTAGGGGAAGCGATTTGTAAGACAACGCCTGGAATTTAAAGAAAGCATAGTCCAGGCATTGGGAAAAGTTAAAATTCTTTGGATAGTCGAGTAGACTTTTTCTAAAAACTCAGATCCAAGGCCTTCCTGGCAATCCTCGTAATAGGCAATGGCATGCGCCAGTTCTCTCCTGGCATCCGGATGAAATATATAATTCATCATGAGAGTTTAGAGCGCAGTTCCGAAAAAACTTCTTCTCCACGGAGCCCTTTCACTTTTCCTTCATCAAGATCTTTAATTCTTTTTTCCGCTTCTTTTGCCCACAGTTCATCAACATCTGCTTGAGTAGGCAGATTTAAGCTTATAATGAGTTTATCAATCAAAGCTAATCTTTCATCAGATGGGAGAAGCAATACTTCCCGTTCAACTTTTGGTGATAAAGTTAGCATGTTTAATTCTCCGATTTATTATTTTGGACTTGCTAATCTAATATATAGATTGAAATGATTTTTGCAATTATTATTTTATTCCCAGAACCAGGGGGGTGTTACTCAATACATTCAAAGAAAAGTTCTGTAGCTGGATTTGAAAAATGTGGTACAGCCGTCTCGGCTGTAATTGAAGATTTAAAAAGGCAAAGGCAAATTACAGGCGAGACGCCTGTATCACATTCCTCTAAAGTTTAAACTAATTGCCGGCAAGATGCCGGCGCTCCGTATCAATCATTCAACGTTGGAAGTTCGAAGTTGGATGTTGGACGTTCAGGAATTTACAGGCGGTTTGTCCGCCTATTTCTTCTGCAGTGCCAGCATCTTCTCGGCGTAGCGCTTGCCTAGCTCGCGTGCGGACTCGGCGTTCAGGTGGAGCTTGTCGCCGCCGTCCTTGAGTTTTTCTGCGGAGACCCATGAATACTTGTCGACTTTTCCTTCGAGTTCGTGGAGGACATTGTTGAATTTAGCCGTGACATCGGCACGTTCCGGCTTGAAGATGGCGATCTCCCCGGACACAAAAGGAATATCAGCTGCATCCAGGTCCTTGCGAAGCCTGGCGATCAGTTCGGTCAGCTGCTCCCCATATTTTTCAGAAGAATTCAGGTCGGATTCGCCCTGATGCCATATTATCCCCTTGAACACTCCGGCCTTGCGCGCCTCCTGCACCCTTTTCAGCATGTCGTCATAGGGATGCGTCTTTGTGGCAGAATCCGCTGCGCCGGGAGTCCATAACTTGATCGACGTGCCGCCGACGGCGCAGGGCACGAGACCGATCTTGATCTTGGGATTCGCCTTGGACATGCTCCTGCCGAAAGCGAGGCCTGGGCCAACTCCTGCCGCGGACTTGTCGAAGTGCAGTGGATCCTTTGCCAGTTCCCATGTGAGCTGCTTTGTGAGCATGAGGACCTTGGGGTTGGTTTTTGCGCTCTCCGCATCAACCTTTCCCCTGCCTGCCATGTTGGACTGCCCGATCAGAAGATAAAGATGGAAGTCCTTGTCGGGCGCGGACGGCTTGTCGTCTGCTTTTGCAACAGTGGTGAGAGTCGTTGCCGCGAAGAGGATTGCAATCATTTTCATGAATGGTGCTTTCATTTTTCGTTTGCCAGAAGTTCGTTGATTGATTTTGCGGCGCGGCGCCCTTCGCCCATGGCGAGGATGACTGTTGCTGCGCCGAGGACGATATCGCCGCCGGCAAAGACGCGGTCTATCGAAGTCTTCTGTGTCTCGTCGACGATTATATTGCCCCATTTGGTGGTATTGAGCCCGTTGGTAGTCTGTTTGATAAGGGGATTGGAGTCGTTCCCGATGGCGACGATGACAGTGTCGAAGTCCATTATGAATTCACTGCCTTTTATCTCTACAGGCCTGCGACGTCCGGAACTGTCGGGTTCGCCCAGTTCATATCTGAGGCACTCGACCTGGGTGACGCATCCATATTCGTTGCCGATGAATCTTTTCGCGTTTTCAAGGATGTGGAATATGACGCCTTCCTCCTTGGCATGCGCGATCTCCTCGATTCGGGCCGGCATCTCCTTCTCGGTACGTCGGTATATTATGTGCACTTCCTCGGCTCCGAGCCGGACGGCCGTCCTCGCCGAATCCATCGCCACATTTCCTCCTCCGAGTACCGCAACCTTCTTCGATGCATAGATCGGAGTGTGCGCCCTTTCCTTGTCGTATGCCTTCATGAGGTTGGACCTTGTCAGATATTCATTCGCGGAAAAGACACCGACGAGATTTTCGCCTTCGATGTTCATGAACTTCGGAAGACCTGCACCGGTGCCGACAAATACCGCCCTGAATCCGTCCTTGTCGATCAGATCCCTGAGCTTCCTTGTCCTGCCGATGACGAAGTTTGTCTTTATCTCCACGCCCATCGCGGTCAATGTGTCGATCTCCATCTGGACGATTTTCTTTGGAAGCCTGAACTCGGGAATTCCGTATATCATCACGCCGCCGGGCTTGTGGAACGCCTCGAAGATGGTGACCGCATGTCCTTCCCTTCTGACGTCGGCTGCGACGACAAGGCTTGCCGGACCGCTTCCAATGACAGCGACTTTCTTTCCGGTATCAGGTTTTACTTCAGGTGTCTTCATCTTGCCGTTCTCGCGTTCCCAGTCGGCTACGAACCTTTCGAGACGGCCTATCGAGACTGATTTTTCAGCGTCCTTGAGGGATTTTCCTACCGTGCATTTCTCCTGGCACTGTGTTTCCTGCGGGCAGACGCGTCCGCACACGGCGGGCAGGAGGCTGTTGCGCTTGATTATGTCTATCGCCTTCTGGTAGTCGTCTTCGGCGATCGCCTTTACGAATCCGGGTATGTCGATGATTACGGGGCATCCCTCGATGCATGGGGCGTTCTTGCACTGGATACAGCGCAAAGACTCGAGCTTCGCCTGTTCAGCGGAATAACCGAGGGCCACTTCGGACATGTTCCCGATCCTGGCCTTGGGCGCCTGCGCAGGCATTTCCTGCGGCGGGATGGCAAGCCTGTCCTTCGGTTTGAGAGGTTCATTTTTGGAAAGCAGGGAGGCGAGTTGTTTTTTTGCGAGATCCGCAAGCTCTTCCGGCGTATGCTGGACATGTCCTTCTGTGCTCATTGGTGAGTCCTTGCCTTTTCGATCTCGCTGTCGAGCTTGCATTCCTTCTCGTCAATATGCTTTTCCTGCATCTTGTATGAGTTGAGCCTTTTCATCATGTTGTCGAAGTCGACCAGGTGTCCGTCGAATTCGGGGCCGTCCACGCAGACGAACTTCGTCTCCTTGCCGACCGTGACGCGGCATCCGCCGCACATGCCGGTGCCGTCGACCATGATCGTGTTGAGGGAGACGAGGGTATGGACATTGTAGGGCCTGGTGGTTGAAGCGCAGAACTTCATCATTATAGGCGGACCGATCGCAACTGCCAGATCAGGTTTCGGATTCCGTTCGCAGAGCTCCTTCAGAGGTTCGGTGACAAGCGCCTTCCTGCCATAGGAACCGTCGTCGGTGCAGATGATGAGTTCGTCGGCGATTGCGCGCATCTCGTCCTCCAGGATCACAAGGTCCTTTGATCTTGCGCCGATGATGACGATGAGCTTGTTGCCGGCCTTTTTCATGCCTTGGGCGATGGGATGCATTGGAGCGACGCCGATTCCGCCGCCGACGCATACGACCGTTCCAAACTTCTCAATATGGGTGGGATTGCCCAGGGGGCCCACGAGGTTGGCTATGCTGTCGCCGACGTTGAGCCTGGAGAGGTCCTTGGTGGTCTTGCCGACGGCCTGGAATATTATCGTAATGGAGCCCTTCGCCGGATCTGCATCGGCGATAGTGAGGGGTATCCTTTCCGCGTAGTCGTCGCTGAGTGAAAGTATAATGAACTGGCCCGGGCGCCGTTCCGAGGATATCAGAGGGGCTTCGACCTGCATCATATATACATTCTCAGAGAGCTGCCTCCTGCTGAGAATCTTATTCATTTTCCTTGAGTTCTCTTAAAGTTTCAATTTCTTTCCGGGTATACTTCTGGGCGATGCCGGGTTCGGGCTCGAATATGATCTCGTCCTCGTTCTGCTGTCGTATCTTCCCGCGCATCTCCCTGCCGTTCTCCTTGAGCTTCACATAGGTGTCCGCAATCCACATGTTCAAGGGCTTCGGCCTTGTGATCTGGCCTTTGCTGACCTTGACCTTTATCTCCTTTTCTGCAGGTTGGGCGCGCTTGTGCGCGATCTTGATGGTGTGCTCCTCGCTGGAGAGGCTGCGGATCTCAAAGACCTTTGAAGTAACCTTGTCTTCCCCCTGTTCGGAAACCCCGACCTTCTTGCCGTCGATATAGATCGTGACTCCGGGAGGGTTTACTACGAGATCTATGCCGCCGTAGTTCGTATCAAGCGTCACAGAAACTTCCGCCGGCTCGCCGGCGACAATTATCACATCGCGTTCAATCTGGTCGAATCCAGCCTTCTTCAGTTTCAGCTTGTAGGTCCCCGGCAGCAGATTCTTTATCTCGACTGGAGAGTTTTTGTACTCCCTGTCATTCAGCAGGACGGTCGCCCCTGCGGGCGCCGTCGTGATATTCAGGCTTCCCGGGAGAAGCAGGAGAGTGACCTGGACATCTTTTTTTCCGTCCCTTGCGACGACCACGCTCTGCTCATGTGGATTATGGCCTTTCAGCTCCACCTTGACTTTATGTTCACCCTGCTCAATTCTTTCAGTGTAGGGCGTCTTGCCGCGGGCTTTCCCGTCGATGAACACGTTGGCGCCGGACGGGGTGCTCTTGATGTCAAGGGTGCCCATGTTGGAAGAGAGATTGCCGGTCACGAGCTGTGGGCGTGCGTCTTCGACCGTCCACGAAACTTCCATCGCTATGTATCCCGGCTTGCTGAGCCTGGCGGAATGCTTGCCTATTGTCTGGTCATGGATCGTCAGCGGAGTCTGTCCGATCTGCTTGCCATCGATTTCAACTATCGCTCCATCGGGCTTGGAACCGATCATGACCGATGAGGTGATCGGCTCAAGTTCGACTTCAACTGTCTTAGTTGCGCCCGCAGTCGAAACGAGCTTGCGCCATTCGGACCTGCAATTCAGTTTTGAAACCTCCATGATGTAGGTGTTCGGGTTGAGGGAGACGGTCTTCGGGGTGACGCCCACCTCCTTGTTGTTGATGGTGATCTTGGCGCCGTCGGGATTGCTCTTGATGGTGAACACGCCCCGTGTTTCAACCTTCTTCTCCGGGCCGCATCCGGCCATGAAAAGGATGGCCGACGCAAGCGCTGCAACGATTATTTTATTGATGTTTCCCATGGCGGCCTACTTCTTTTTTTTATCCCTTAAGATGTCCTCAAGCTTGATTATTATCTTTCTCGCCTTGTCATAGTTCGGATCCTTGGGATCCGCCTTCGCCTTGACTTCCAGGTAGAACTTCTTAGCATCGTCATATTTCGAGAGGCGCATATCACGTTCGGCATCGCTCATGAGCGCCTTGATCAGGTCGTCAAGCATCTTCTTCGACTCCTGAGCCTTCTGGTATGCGGTGTCATACATTTCCGGTTTCGGCTCGAAACATTCAAGGTTTTCGACGACCAGGTTGTATTTCCTGATCGCGTCCCTGAGGTTTGAGTCCTTCGCCTGGTAGTTCCTGAAGAGCATCTCGGCATTCCTGAACTCATCCTCGGCAATCGCCTTCAGTTCGTCCGCGGTCTTGGATCCGGTCCAGATCTCCAATTTGGTTTCAGAGAATTCCTCAAGTATGCGCACGGCCTCCTTGAAGGACGTGGGCTCGAAGGTGTTCTTTATCCTTATGCTGTTGAGATTGGTACCGAACGCTATGGTGAGAGTCTTCAGTTCGTCCTTGTCCTCGGATGCGACTCCCGCCTGCTGTTCCGCGAGGTTCATGAAATCAGTCTCCTTGAGTTCGAGCTCGAGCTTCTGGAGGGCGTCGCGGTCGACCTTGTCCTCCTTCTTGAATTTTATGTGGTATTTGAGGTCGTCCCTGATTGCACATATCTTGTCATCCCTGATCGTCAGTTCATATCTGAAGATGTTGTCGGCAGTTGAGATCTGCTTCACATATGTGACCATGAGCGGGGTGGTGTTGGACTTCACTACCGTCTTTGGCTTCCTGTTGGCTTCAGATTCCCTGTTCATCTTTTCAAAGAGAAGGAAGACCATCACCATCAGGAAAGCCATTACTATCACGATTACATAGAAGAGAAGGCTCGCATGTCTGCGCTTGCCGGCCTCGGTGTCCTGTTTCTTCGCGAAGAGATCCATCTTGTTGAGGATTCCAAGGGAAGTCTCCTCCACCTGCGGCTTTTCCCCGTCCTTCTGCTCCTCCTTCTTGACTTCCGGACCGCTGTCCTTGGTCGAGAAGAAGTTGAGGAATGATTTTTTCTCCTCCTTGACGGCGTCCGTTTTCGCGATGTCTATGGAGGGTTTTTCGGAGGAGGGGACCGGTTCAGGTTTTGTGACCGCGGCGGCCGGGGGAGCCTCCGGAACAATGGTTATCGGGGCAGGCGGCGCGGCTGGCGGCGGTGGTGCCACTATCTTAGGCTTTGCATCCACTGTGGTGCCGAAGAGGAGGACTTCCTTGCCGACGGTTATCCTGTCGCCTTCCTGGAGGCGTGTTTCGGCGCTTATCTTGACGTCGTTGTGCTTGGTGCCGTTCGTGCTTCCAAGATCCCTGAGGACCCATTCGCCGTCCTTCAGCTCGAGCTTGGCGTGGTAGCGTGACGAGGCTTCGGAGTCGAGGATGATGTCGTTGTCCTCTTCGCGTCCTAAACTGACACCCGGAGGGGCCAGCTCGTAGGAAGCTCCCTTTTTATTGCCTTCAATATAGAAAAGTTTCATGGATTATTCGGCTTTGTTGATTTTTGAACAATATCCAGATTCCATACCTAACAATACGGTGCACGGATTCGTTTATTATGCCGGTAACTATAACATGCCCCCGGAAAAAATCTTCTGTTGAAAGTTAAATTTTTCAACCTTTGATTTTTCCGGCAATTGGTCTAAGTTATGGCTTTTGCGTCTGATATTGATGGCTTTCAAAATCACCAGATCGAAAATCATCAATCTAAAATGTTCCTGCGGGTGTAGCATAGTGGTAATGTTCCAGCTTCCCAAGCTGGCTATGTGGGTTCGATTCCCATCACCCGCTCCAACTTTTCACATGGTCCTCTAATCGGGCAGATGATAGTGGGGTCGCCCCAGTCATCCGACGGGGCGCCATGCCGAATGGCAAGGCGATTCCCATCACCCGCTCCAACCTCCTCCACAAAAGTTCCGGAGGTAAATTCCAAGTTCCAGACCTCCAAGCTCCAAGCAATCAGGAAGACAAGTAAAATTACAAACAAGTGCCATGCTTCAAAGAGGATTAAAGCCCCTCCGACGGATTCGTCCTCCTGTAAAGCTCAATATTACCCGCCTTGGAGAAAAGTTCCATTCCATTGTCCTTAGGCTTGAATTCGTAAATCCGAATTTCTACCTGATTGAATGGTTCTTCCTTTAAGACAGCCATGTCCTTCTTGTTGATTTTAAATCGTTCCACTGGCCCATATTTCCATTTGCCAGTGAAATAGTGGTATGATGAATCGCTGCCCAGGTAAAAGTAGCCTTGGAACGTCGGGGATGAATTCAAGATGAACGCCTGATCCAGGTCTGACTTCCCTATCTCGGTGAATTCAGTCGCGCATCCAGCGAGAATGAGAGACAAGATCAATGTTGACAATAGTGTTTTCATTTAACCTTCCTTTTAATTGCTTCCAGGTTTTGTCTGTAAAGGATAGGGATTTGTCATCTTCCAGTAAAATGTCTCAATAGTTGATAGTGGCAAGTATAGCCATAATATTCTTTTTCTTTTTATATATTCCTTCTCGTTGGCGCTGTATGTGTCTTGCAGAAGTTTTTTGAACTCATTTTCCGTCATCTTGGATTTATCCTGGTATTTTATAAATGTTGCCGCCATGAATATCTGAGGCCCGTCCGCCATATGCCCCGCCTCAATATAATGATTAGTGGTTTCGTAGTAACCGGCCCGATGAATAAAACATTGTGTTTTCCGCAGATATAGATATGAGCCGCAGTAGGCAATGAGAATAAGCAGCAAAGCCATAAATCCATATAATGTGTTCTTCTTTATTTTCATTTGCTGAATGCCTGTGATTTGCTACGACTGCAAGCCGTCACCTTCACATGCTGGTTTTCAAAAGAATTTTAAGTTGTTTAACACTATAAGGAAAGTCAATCCCAGGAAGAAGATCAAGGAGATGATTGAAAATGTGCTGTCCCAGTCTTCGGCGCGATTTGCCTTTTCCTTTCGAATGCATAAAAGTGAATAACCAATTCCAAATGCCAGGAAAAATGCGGTCATGAAATTATCTATGCCCAAGCTCAGAGCCGTAGTTGGACGTAATATTGCCGGAATAACAATGCTGACAAGTAAATTGTAGCCCTGTAGAGTGAAAATCGATGATTTGCTCAACCCTTTTATAAAAAATGGCAATGATGCTATGACGAAAAGAACAAGCAATCCTGCCCATGGGACATCAGCATATTCCTTGAGCCATATGTTTTGAAAGTGTGTCATTTTATTTCTTTAGAACCCTCACCTGTCATCAACACCGCGGAGTAGCGGTTGGATGCAGGGGCATGGTTAAAGTTCTAAATTAATTTCCTCGCACTAAGCCACTGAGCCACAAAGTCAAAGCTCCAAGCCCGTAGGAGTCGGGAAATGCTTCCACCACGAAGAAGACGGAAGGCCACGAAGAAAGTCATTAAGTTTATTTACCCTTCCCATCCTTGCTCGGGCTGAGACATACCCTTTTGAAAACGGGTTCTTTCTCAGGCTCTTTTACGAAAACTTTTGCTCCATTTATTTGCTTTGTGTCTCTGTGGCTTTGTGCGATAATATCTCTTTGGTTTTATCTATGCCCGAAGTCCGGTATCCTTCGCGAAAAGATGGATTCTTTCCAGGTCGACTGTGGCCGTAACAGCATTTCCAATCTTGATCCCCGAACGGTTGTCTGCGGTGCCGACAAGGATGCCGTCCGGCGTCTTAAGATGGACATGCGAGGCCGGACCGAAGAGTTCAACCAGATCTGCAACGCCCTTGATCCCGGGTTTGCCGGAAGTCTCTTGAGGAACATCGATGCGCAGAGATTCAGAACGGATTCCGAGTACCACCGTGCTCCCGTTTTTTTCGATGCATCGTTTCTGCCATTCTGGTGGCAGCTGGAAGTCCAGCGCTTTTGATCGGAAGAATATTCCAGCCTCCTTCTTTACTAGTTCACCATCGACGAGATTCATTGGGGGCGAACCGAGAAATCCCGCCACGAACAAGTTGACCGGACCGTCATAGATCTCCATAGGAGTGCCGACCTGTTCCATTTTGCCCTCGCGCATTATGCAGATCCTGTCAGCCAGTCCCATCGCTTCGACCTGGTCGTGGGTGACATGGATTGTGGTCGTCTTCAGCATCGTGTGCAAAATCTTGAGCTTCGGGCGGAGGCGTGCACGGGCAATGGCATCAAGCATTCCAAGCGGTTCGTCGAAGAGGAAGGCGGAGGGATTGCGTGCGATTGCCCGTCCGACTGCTACTTTCTGCTGTTCGCCGCCGGACAACGCTTTCGGCATCGCGGTCAGGCGCTCCATGAACTCCACCATTTCAGTGGCGTGCTTGATCTTCTTCTCAATATAAGCTTTTGGCTGCTTCCTCATTTTCAGGCTGAAGCCCACGTTGTCATGAGCATCCAAGTTCGGGTAGAGGGCGTAGTTTTGGAAGACCATCGCCATGTCGCGGTCCTTCGGAGGGAGCTCATTGACAATCCGTCCGCCAATGGATATCGAACCGCTGTCAGGATCATCGAGTCCGGCGATAAGTCTCAGAAGAGTGGTCTTGCCGCATCCCGAGGGGCCGACAAGGACCAGCAGTTCGCCGTCGATGATCTCAAGGGAGAAGTCGTCTACCGCACGGATGTTGCCGGGATGGAGTTTCGTCAGGTGTTCAAGTATGATGGCGGCCATGAAGTCCTCATTTTTTATGAATACGTTTTAGACAACAGAGCTGATTACATAAACACATAACATGGTTGTTGCGGAAATGAATTCGTTGGAGTACAAGCTTCAGCTTGCTTAACTTAATGAATGCTAAGACAAACTAAAGTTTGTACTCCAACGAAAACAATCAGCTTAAATAATACATAACCCATTCACATGTCAAAGATACCCAGAGGCGGAGCGTAAATCAAGGGGAGCTGTATAAATTTGGAATTTGGAATTAAAGAATGTGACATAGGCGTCCCGCCTGTGATTAGGAATTTGGGAGAGAAGAAAGAAAAATTACAGGCGGGACGCCTGTACCACATTCTAAAGAATTGCCTGCGCTCCGGCACAAGAAGAGATTTTGTGTTGCATCCAAAAAGTAACTCGGGCATTCCTGCCCGAGAAGGCACAGGCGGGAAGGATGTGCTACATTAATTAAAAAGGGAGTTTCATGAAATTCACGATAATCGCATGTTGTGTCATTATATGTTTTAGCGTTCTTATAATGCTGTATTTTTCTTTTGGATGCAGTTCTATGCGCAATTCTTCGACGGCGATCCTCGCGTATCCTATGCCTCCCGGACTCGTTACAAGTCCGGATTTTACAATAACAGTCAATGATACGCCCGTCTGGGTTGAGCGGATCGGCAGCAAGCTGAAATCATTTGATTACCGTCTATATGCTGGCAGGGAGATGGAGGATCTTAATGTTGCGAATTTCGCATGTTCCGGACCGATGAAGATTAAGATAACGGTAGCGGAAGATGTCAAATCGGTCATTGTCCGTCCCAAGAGCCGCAAAGTTTCCGCGGAGACAAGCGGACGGGATATCACCTTCAGCATTCCGGGGCCGCAGAAGCTATACATCGAAATCAACGGACTGCCGCATCTTGCGATCTTCGCAAATCCTCCAGAGGACAATCCACCGAAACAGGGAGAGCCGGGTGTGGTCTATTATGGACCGGGCACGCATGACATCGGAAAGATCGTTCTTCAGAGCAACCAGACGATCTACATTGCCGGAGGTGCGCTGGTGAATGCCAATATCAGGGGCGACAAGCTCCAGAATGTCAAGATCCTCGGCCGTGGAATCCTCCAGGGGAACATAAGCATCTCCAACACTTCAAACCTTGAAGTCGACGGGATTTTCATCCGCAACACCAAGGGATGGAGCAATACACTCACCAACTGCCATCATAGCAGCTACCGCAATGTGAAGGTGTTCGGATATGAGGGAATATACTCGGTCGACGGCATCAATCCAGTCTCATGTACGGACTTCACGATCGACGACTGCTTCATGCGGTGCCGCGATGACTGTGTCGCCATAAAATCAACGAATATAGATCTCAAGGTGGATTCGATCAATGTGACGAACTGCGTGATGGTCGGCTGGGCTTGCGCTGATGGGGTAACAATCGGGTACGAGCTGAACGGAAGCCCTGTTGAGAACGTGCTTGTGAAGAACTGCGACATCCTTTATGCGCGGAGCGGGGGAGGGACCGGAGGTCATTCCGGATTCAGCATAGTCTGTGACGGTCCTGCGTGGGTCCGTAACATCCGGTTCGAGGACATCCGGGTGGAGGAACAGATCGAATTCAAGAATCTCGAGCTTATACTCACGAACGGTAAGATATACGGGAAATATCCTCCGGGGCATATCAAAGGTGTCCATCTGAAGAACATAGAATGGGAGAATCCGGGAAAGCCTTTCATCCTGAGCGGTTTTTCCTCTGAGAACCTAGTAGAAGACGTCACATTCGAGAACTGCAAGGTTGGAGGAAAACTGTTGACCAGTACCGCTGATGCCGACTTCAAGGTGAATGAATTTGTCGGGAAGGTGGAATTCAAGTAGTGAAACTGTTGTCAGTCGCCGGTCGTCAGAAAACCCCCAAAAGCATGTTGGAGGTCACAGCTTCAGCGTGTCTGCCTTCACATTTTTTTATGCTTGTAGTTACTAATAGTCTCATAATAATAACAAGTCATGCTGAAGCGTAAATTGTTTCAGGTGCTTGAAAAAAAGAACGAACCAAGGATTGTTTTTTCTGGAGGC
>Ga0209417_1006337_pt1 | contig 12198 bp, 6 predicted proteins | sample RifGroF2_FD_184002 | JGI IMG/M metagenome (GOLD analysis project Ga0209417, IMG submission 184002) | Groundwater microbial communities from Rifle, Colorado, USA - Groundwater F2 (SPAdes) (version 2) | ecosystem: Environmental > Aquatic > Deep subsurface > Groundwater | place: Rifle, Colorado... | reverse complement strand
TTAATTTCAAAGTGCTCAGTTTCTAACACTGCGCGTAGCACAATTTCGCTTTTATGATAACGCTAGCCCTACGGGCATGCGCGATAGGTCTAAGGTAAGCGAAACTGTGCCAGCGCAGGGAACGTTAGAAGCAAACAACTAAAAAATCCGTGTTCCAATAAAATGACAGATAAAAGACCAGATAAAATAACAAATTTGAAATCCTATTATATAATGTATAAATGATTCGTTCGGAGTGTTTTGTTTTTTTTTGCCACCGCTTCCTAATCACACATGCGCCCCTATCAATACAAGGTCAAGTACAATTTCTTTTTTTTGAATTTAATTATTTTCTATGGTAAAAAAAAGAAATAGAACTTGCCCTTTTGCCCGACCACAAGCCAAAAAGGAATTGCTATCCCACATTAGCACTTTCGTTGTTTAATTTTTTTAATGCTTGCGATTCAATATAAGCATTAAAAAAATTTGCTCTGCAACAACAACGAAAGAGCTAATCTCCTTACGCTCACATTAAATTACGGCTTTCAGCCGATTAATCACACAGTCAGCCTTTCCGACACACGAAAAAGCACATTTTATTTTTTTTGAAACAATTTATTTCAATGGTAAAAAAAATAAAAAGAGCTTTTTCCTTTGCTGAGCCAAAGCGGAATTAAAAAATTTAATTACAGCCCTGCCGGGCTGAAAAATCAAACAAAATCCACCACACCAGCCCACGCGCTTATCTTTTGAATAATATTTTGTAGATTGATAAATAAATAGTTAATTTTGTAAGATAATAATTAAAGTAACCTAAAATGCTGAAAGAAAAATATATAAATCCCTTTACTGACTTTGGTTTTAAGAAGATTTTCGGCGAAGAACTTAATAAAGACCTTCTGATAGATTTTCTTAACGAAATTCTAAAAGACAAAGAAAAAATCCATGACCTGACTTATAAAAAATCTGAAAAATCAGGAATCACATTATCAGACAGGGGAGCAGTATTCGATTTATATTGCGAAAATGAAAAAGGAGAAAAATTTATTGTAGAAATGCAAAAGGTCAAACAAAAATTCTTTAAAGACCGGAGTGTTTATTATTCTACTTTCCCAATACAGGAACAAGCAATAAAAAATGAATGGGATTTTGAATTAAAGGCTATTTATACAATAGGTATTTTAGATTTCATTTTCGATGAAAATAAAGCTTCAAAAGATTATTTTCATTGGGAAGTAAAACTAATGGAAACAACAAAAAAAGCCGTCTTCTTTGATAAGCTGACGTATATTTATCTTGAAATGCCTAAGTTTACAAAGAAAGAAAATGAATTAAAAACTAAATTTGAAAAGTGGCTTTACGTTTTAAGACATCTTCCGAATTTACAAAGCAGACCAAAAGCATTACAGGAACGTGTATTTGAAAAATTATTCAAAGCAGCGGAATTAGCAAAATTTACTCCAAAGCAAAGACAAGAATATGAAGATAGTCTGAAATCATACAGGGATTTATTAAATTCAATGAATAATTATAAAGAAGAAGGCATTGAGATTGGAGAAAAGCAAAAGGCTATTAAAACAGCAAAACTGATGCTTAAAAATAATGAGCCTGTAAATAAAATTATTGAATATACAGGCTTATCCAAAAAAGAAATTGAAAATTTAAAATTACAGTAGAAAAAATTAAATTTTATTTTATGATATAAAAAACTTTTCCGGTCATTGAGTTTATAAAAGCCGGAATAAATAAAAAAGTGTTGCTTTAGTCATTTCTTTTTCAGAAAACGACCAAATTTTCAAACAGGAAAGAAATAGCGGAGGCAATGCACCCGAATGGGTGTGTTCCTCTTGCTTTATTTCAATTCCTGTGGGTGCTTGGTCGTACCTCTGAAAGCTGGAAGAAAAGCAGAGGTTCACATCTTTTTTTTTAACAATCAAACATAATATTTACTAAAATTTTAAACCGAGAAAAATAATAATTTATGCGAGCTAATTTTACTTTTCATGATGTAGGTCAGGGTTTGTTTTATTCTGGTAAAATTGGCTCATTTAATTTTGTTTATGATTGTGGTTCGAATTCTAAGGGCAATTATTTAAAAAATGCCATAAACAATTATCTTGAAAAACAGCAAAATAAAATTGATTGGTTAATTTTATCTCATTTAGATGAGGATCATACAAATGGGTTAGAGATGTTATTTTCCACTAATAAGAATAAAGAAACAACAGTTTTTCTTCCTTATTTTACCCCAATTGAACGATTAATTATATCAATAACAAAAACAACCAAACAGGCTTCATGGTGGTATCAATTTATTAGTGATCCTGTTTATTATTTACTTATTGTTAAAAATGTTAAAAATGTTGTAATCATTGGAGATCAAAATTTAAATAATAAATTAAAAGAAGATTATACCTGTAATTCCCATAATTTAAATGATTTTCCAGATAATAACCCTTTGATTGATTTAATTAAAAAAAATGAGAATTGGGAAAAATACATCAAGAAAAATAAAGTTTTAATAAAAAACCATAAATGTATTGTTTATATTAAAGAATGGCAGTTTAAATTTTTTAATCATGATAATCATGATAAATTAAGTGACTTTTGGAATTCTATTAATCCAATAGTAAATAATAATATTATTGATGCTATTAAATCTAAAGGTATTAGGGAGAAAATAAGAACAGTTTGTTATACTAAAATATATAAATCATCTACTTATATTAACCAAACATCTTTGATGTTGTATCATGCGCCTATAGATTATCAAGGTTATATCAAAATATCTTGTACTAAATTTGGAGAAGAATTATCTCAAATAGGTAGCAAAAATGGGCAATTGTTGTCTGGAGATATTAGCTTATCTACATATTGGACAAAAATATTAACTCATTTTAAAAAAGAATTTTTAAATGTATCATTTGTACAAATACCACATCATGGTTCAATAGCTAATTGGTCAAGTAATATTTTAAAAGATATTTCGGCTCCTCACTGGATAAATTCAGCTTCAAATAAAAGAAAACAATATCCGCATAAAGAAATTATTGACATCCTTCATAAATCGCAGTTTAATTTACATTGTTGTAATGAACTAAATTCCATTAACATTGAATTTAATTATCCGCTTTTTTTAAGAGCATTAAAATTAGAAAGGGTTTGCTTTATAAAAAAGATTAGAAAGCAAGACTGTGATTTATGTTATTGTTCTATCAAAAAATAACTAATAAATATAACTTAATCCTATGAAAAAAATTTACATCTTTTTATTTGCCCTAATACTGCAAGGCGGTATTCTAAAGGCACAAGGTATTGACCAGTATTTATCTTATTGGTTTAAATTTGATGGTCAAGTAGAATATAGTAACACAACAACAAATATAGCTTGGGGTTACGATCGTTTTGGAGAAATAAATAATACTTCGCTAAGCCTAGTTGGAACAAATCATTATTATTGGGGTGGCAGTCGTATTATCCCATCAGGAAACATGAATCTTACAATCTCAGTTTGGATAAAACCGAACGATCTTTCCGGAGTTTTATATTCTCAGAGCCATAAATACATTGCGGGCTCCTTTATTAATTCAATATATTTAGGAATAATGAATGGGGCAATAGTTTATAGCCCATGGGTTACATCTTTTGTTAATGATTCTATAATGACAAAACCAAATATTATTAAATCAAATAAATGGCAACATCTAGTATTAACACACATTAATGACAAAGTCGAAATTTATGTAGATGGTATAAAAATATTAGATAGAACAGATGTAAAGCTTAACCAAACTCAAACAACGACAAATGTAAATACAAATTCAGCTATTGGTTCAAAAGACGGAATTTCAACTGTTATCAATTTAAAACAATATGAAGGTTCAGTTGATAATTTAATGTTTTTCAATAAAGCTTTTAGTAGTTCTGAGGCAATAGAATTGAATACTGTAAATATTAATTCTAATGGCAATTGTGTTAGTCTTACCCCTGATACCAATAACATTAATTCTTTTGTTTGGTCAACAGGTGAAACAACACCAGCCATTAATGCTTGTTACAGTGATCAATATTCTGTTACAGTTACTAATTCTACAGGTACATCATCAATTCTAAGATATAATGTTGATATTTCAAATATTAATGATAGCCTTTGGACTCCTGATGCGCCTGTAAAAGCAATTTACAGAAAAAATGATGTTATCTACCTTGGTGGCGAATTTCAAAATTTCAGGCAAATAAGCGGTTGTGCAGCATTAATTAATAATGTAACGGGTAAGTTTGATTATAGTATGCCTAAAATTTATGGTTTAGTAAACAGTATAATTTCTGACGGAAATGGTGGATGGTATATTGGGGGCAGTTTTCAAAAAATTGGTAGCTACTATATAAATAATCTTGCTCATATAAATCCTGATAAATCTGTAGATGCTGCATTTCAACCTAATCCGAACGATACTGTTTATTCACTAGCAAAATCGAATAATAAACTTTATGTCGGTGGAGCTTTTACAAAAATTGGCAATATTTCCATGAATTATCTTGCTGCATTTAACCTGACTAATAATCAAACTTCCTTATGGAATCCTAACCCAAATACTAGAGTAAAATCAATAGCTATTTATAATGAAAATTTATACGCAAGTGGTGATTTTACAAGTATTGGCACTTTATATCGAAATTATTTAGCTGCATTAGATACAGTGTATGCACAGGCTACTTCATGGAATCCGAACCCTGATAATAAAATAAATAGAATTGTTTTGGTTGGAAATAAACTTTATGTTGCAGGTAGCTTTACATCTATAGATGGTTCGTCAAAAAATTATTTGTGCTATTTTCAAAATAATGTGTTATCTACATGGTCTCCAAATCCAAATGGTAAAGTTCATGATATTATTGAGGTTGGAAATAATATATTTGTTGGTGGTGATTTTACTGCAATTGGTGGTGTTAATAGAAATTATTTGGCAGCATTCAGTAAGACTACTGGTATATTAACAAGTTGGAATCCTGTTGTCAATGGGTCAGTTTATGCTTTAACTGTTTATAATAATTCTTTAATCTGTGGTGGTGTTTTTCAAACTATAAATTCAACACCAAGGAATTTAATTGCATCAATAGACATAACAACTGGCCAATTAACCTCATGGAATCCTGACATTCGAGGTTTAAACAATACCTCTGCTTTTGTTAAAACACTAATTTGTTTTAATAGCAATGTTTATGCTGGAGGAAATTTTGCAAGTGTCGGTAATATTAGCAGAAACTATCTTGCTGCATTAGATGCAAATTCAGGCAGCCTGCTATCTTGGGACCCTAATCCCAATAATATTGTAAATACTATTTATGCAACAAATTCAAATGTATATATCGGTGGAAATTTTACAAGTTTGAACAGTGGTGCAAATCCAAAAAATTATATTGCAATGTTAAGTTCAACTACAGGTTTGCCTACAGGGTGGAATCCAAATTCCAACGGAGAAGTTTATAAAATTGATGTAAAAGGGAATTATATGTACGTATCAGGGAACTTTACTAATATTGGCAATCGTACAAATAATTTTCTTGCTCAATTAGATATTGCATATGGGGCATCAACTACATGGAATTTTAATATGAACGGCAAAGTATATGATCTTTGCATAAATACTGATACTTTATATATCGGTGGTGCATTTACCAGTGCATCATCGCAGACACGCAACAGAGTTTGTTCATTTAATACGTTGACCCAGACAATTACTGCATTGAATCCAAATTGTAATGATACTGTTTACAGCGTTGAAAACAGAGGCTCTATTTTATATATTGGAGGTAAATTTACTCAGGCTAATAGTCAAACAAGAAATCGTTTTGCTTCTTGGGATATTTTTTTAAACACATTAGCTCCTTTAACCATGAATATATCAAATAAACAAATAGAATGTATGGCTTCTAGCCCATCTGCGTTGTATTTAGGAGGTAGCTTTTCAACAATTCAAACAATAAATTCAACAGCATATAATATTTTAGATAATATAACAAATACAGAATGGTGTCCAGCTCCTAATGATGCAGTAAAAACTATATTTGTTTATCAAGACAAAGTATATCTAGGCGGAAAGTTTACATATGCTTCTGGTGTATTCCAGCCTTATTTTACCTGTGTAAATAATTTATCAACTATCAATGCACAAATCACCCCACCATTTGCAACAACATTTTGTAGTGGGACTATTGGATTAGCTGCCAATTTAACACCAAATTACAAATACCAGTGGTTTTATAACAATAGTCCAATTAATGGAGCTATGGCTGATACGTATTTCCCTACTCAATCCGGTACTTATAATGTTTTAATAACAGACACAATAAATTATGGAACAAGTTATTCAAATGGTCAAAATGTTACAGTAATTCAAGCACCAGATACCATTATTTCTGTTACTGGTAATCAGAATTTCTGTGTTACTGGAAGTGCTACTTTGCAAGCAGCTACAGGTAGCGGAAATACTTATCAGTGGTATAAAAACAATAGCATTATTTCTGGACAAACAAATTCTTCTTATACAGCTACAACTACAGGGCAATATCATTGTGTAATCACAAATTCATCAAGTTGTGAAAGCACTTCACAAAAAATAAATATTAATGCAACAAGTATTTCCCCTGTAATTACAAACTCATCAGGTATAACAACGATTTGTAGTGGAAATTCTGTTGCCTTATCTTCTGATCACACTTCGGGGAATCTATGGTATAAAGATGGTATTTCAACAGGTATAACCACTCAGAATTTTTCAGCCACTCAAAGTGGTACATATAAATGCTTTGTAACAGATGGCAGTTGTACCGGTTACTCACAAGAAATTATAATTACAGTAAATAGTTTGCCAGCAACACCTACAATTACACCAAGTGGAGCAACTACATTCTGTCAGGGAAATAGTGTTATATTATCTGCACCTGCTGGCTATTCTTATTTATGGAGCAACAGCGCAACAACTCAAACTATCGCTGCAAATACAACAGGAAACTATTCAGTTCAAATTACAGATGCAAATAATTGTACAAGCACAAATTCATCACTAATTGCAATTACTGTAAATCCATTGCCTGCTACACCAACGATAACACCTAGCGGAACAACAACATTCTGTCAGGGAAATAGTGTAACACTTAATGCACCAACAGGCTTTACATATCTTTGGAGTAATAGCGCAACAACTCAAAGTATCTCTGCTACAACTGCCGGAAATTATACTTTGCAAGTTATTAATGGAAATAATTGTACAAGCCCAAATTCAGTTCCTGTAGCAATAACTGTTAATCCGTTACCATCAACACCAGTAATAACACCAAGCGGAGCAACAACATTTTGTCAAGGGGGTAATGTGGTTTTAAATGCACCTGTTGGCTATACTTATTTATGGAGTAATAACGCAACAACTCAAAGTATTTCTATAAATGCAAATGGCTCTTTTACGGTTCAGGTTACTGACGGAAATAGCTGCACCAGCTTAGCTTCATCGCCTGTTGTCGTTACAGTAAATAACTTGCCTTCAACCCCCGTTATCAGTGCAAGTGGTTCTACAAACATTTGTCAGGGGAGCAGTGTTTTATTATCTGCACCTGTTGGTTATACTTATGTATGGAGTACCAGCGCAACAACTCAAAGTATCAATGCTAGCACATCTGGTAGCTACACAGTGCAAATTATAGATGCAAATAATTGTACAAGTGCAAATTCAGTACCTGTTGCAGTTACAGTAAATTCTTTACCGCCAACTCCAACCATTATCCCAAGCGGTACTACAACATTCTGTCAAGGCAATAATGTTTCTTTGAATGCTCCAAACGGTTATACTTATTTGTGGTCAAATTCTGCAACTACTCAGAGTATTTCTGTGAATTCAGCAGGTTCTTACACACTTCAGGTTATTGATGGAAATAATTGTCATAGTTTGTCTTCTGTTCCAGTTATTGTGACTGTAAATTCTTTACCTGCAACACCAACGATTACATACACTGGCTCAACAAATCTTTGTCAGGGCAGCAGCATAACATTAAATGCCCCGGCTGGCTATTATTACAACTGGTCAACTAGTGCCACCTCTCAAAATATTTCTGTAAATTATTCTGGTTCATTTACAGTTCAGGTTACCAATGGAAATAATTGCACCAGCTTAAGTTCAAATGCAGTAAGTGTAACAGTAAATCCGCTTCCATCAACTCCAACAATTTCTGTAGGAGGTGCAACCAATTTCTGCGAAGGAAACAGTGTTACCTTATCTGCTCCAATAGGATTTTCTACATATAATTGGTCAAACGGTTTGCATACACAAAGTATCACTGCAACAACAGCAGGAGCTTATACCGTTCAGGTATTAGATAACAATAATTGTTCAAGTAATAATTCAATTCCTATTACGATAACAGTAAATTCTTTGCCTGCTACCCCAACTATTACAGCAAATGGTCAGACAACCTTTTGTCAAGGCAATAATGTTACGTTAAATGCACCTGCCGGCTTTACTTATTTGTGGAGTAATAGTGCAACTACTCAAAATATTTCCGTTAGCATTAATGGAACTTATACCGTTCTTGTAACAGATGGGAACAGTTGTCAGAGTCAACCTTCAAATGGTATTACGATAACAGTAAATCCATTACCAACAACACCTGTAATTACTCAAAATGGTCATACTCTTTCATCAAATGCAACAATAGGCAATCAATGGTATAATTCAACAGGTGCAATCGGTGGCGCAGCGGCTCAAAATTATACAGCCACCTCAGATGGCAATTATTATGTGATTGTAACTGCCAATGGTTGTAGTTCTTTACAATCCAATTCTATAAATGTTATTGGGACAGAAATTGAACAAGCAAATACAATGAATTTTGAATTTGAAATTTATCCCAATCCAGTAAAAAATGAATTGACTATTGAAACAAAATCAATCATTAAGCAAAAATTTGAAATAACAAATATTATTGGTCAATCCGTTTATAATTCAACAATTGACAAAAAAGCAATAGTTGATATGTCTAATTTTAAAAGCGGAATTTATTTATTAAAGTTATTTTCTGAAAAATCCACTAGTATTAAAAAATTCGTTAAAGAATAACGCCCTGTTTATCCTTTCGCTCTCCCTCTAACATAGAAGGAGTTGCGGAAGGATATTTTTTCTTCAAAAATTTTATCTTCTTTCAAAAATTCATTATTTTTGTTCATTGTTTAACTTAAAACATTGAATTATGAGTTCAACCCAAGAATCCGGTCATGCGATTAATGTCGCAAATATGGAATTATTAGCTTCAATTTGTATTGAACACGGCGAATCATTTAATCCTTCAAAATCAATTTTAAAACTTGATTCTATCAATCCTCTAATTTCTACTGCAAAAACTGCACTTACAGATTTGAAAGAAAAATTTACTGTTTATACAAAAGCTGTTGATGACAGAGAAGAATTATTTGACCCTTTAAGTAAATTTGTTACAAGGTTAATGAATTCTCTTTCCAGTTCCGATGCACCTGAAAAAACTTATGCAGATGCAAAAACTATTTCTCGGAAAATAGAAGGTCAGAGAGCAAGCAAGAAAACGAAACATGCCTTAGATGCTTTTATTGAAAGCACTCATAAAGTAACAACAGATTCAGAAACTCCCACAAATCCTGCCGAAGAAGCCCATAAAGAAATATCGGCTTCTCAAATGGGTTATGATAACAGGGTAGATAATTTTGATAAATTAGTAAAATTACTTGCAGCAGAAACCGGATTTACTCCAAATGAAGCAGATTTAAAGGTAACTGCATTAAACGCAAAATTAAGCGATTTAAGAGCGAAGAATTCAGCCGTAGTTACTTCGTTTGCGAAATTATCAAAATCTCGTATTGAGCGTAATAAAGTCCTTTACGATGAAAAAAAGGGTTTATATGAAGTCGCAATGGAAGTAAAAGCTTATATATACTATGCACGGTCATAAATTGCGTAAATTAAATAATTAATTATCTTTGTGAAAAAAACAGAGATATGATACAAACAAAAATAACAAAAGCACAAAAAAAGCAGTTGCATTTTGAAAGATATAACCACCCGCATCCCCATGTTCAAAAGAAGATGGAAGTGTTATATTTAAAAAGTATTGACTGGGATTTATCGCATGAACTCATTTGTGAAATAGCAGGTGTAACACCAAATACAATGCGAGCATATCTAAAGCAATTTAACGAAGGTGGTGTTGAGAAACTGAAAGAAATAAATTTTTATCATCCCGAAAGTGAATTAAAAGAGCATATTGGCACAATTGAAAAATATTTACATGATAATCCACCAGCCACTATTGCAGAAGCGTCTTATATGATTGAGAAATTAACAGGAGTGAAAAGAGGTCTGACACAAACAGGAATTTTTATAAAATCATTAGGTGTTAAATTGCGAAAAGTTGGAACAATTCCGGCAAAAGCATTAGACGAAGCAAAAAAAAAGAGCAAGAAAATTTTTTAGAAACAGAGATAAAACCGAGACTTGAAGAAGCAAAAAAAAATAAAAGAGTTGTTTACTTTATTGATGCAAGTCATTTTGTATGGGGTGCTTTTATCGGATCATTATGGTGTTTTGTTCGTTTGTTTATGCCAACGCCATCTGGACGGAATAGATATAATGTATTAGGTGCGTTAAACGCAATAAACAAAGAGCTGATTACAATTTGCAATGAAACATATATAAATTCAAACACAATATGTGAATTGCTTTTAGAAATACGAAAAATTAATATTGGAAAAATTCCGATTACATTAATATTGGATAATGCAAGATATCAAAGGTGTCAACTTGTAATGGAATTAGCTAACAAATTAAAAATAGAATTATTGTTTTTGCCATCATATAGTCCCAATCTAAATTTGATAGAGCGACTTTGGAAATGGGTAAAGAAAGATTGCTTATATTGTGAATACTATGAACGATTTTCTGATTTCAAAGCAGCAATTGAAAATACAATTAAGAAAACAAAAACTGAAACTGGAAAAACTGAATTGAATAGCTTGTTAACTTTAAATTTTCAATTATATAAAAACGCAATTTATAACCGATTATAGTATAAAATCTGTATTTGGTGCAACAAGTCCAGAATATAAACAAGTAAGCAAGATAAAATTTACAAAACCAAGATAACCTGTTTTAATAATTAGACTCAGGGATTAATAAAATAAACTCAGGGGTTTATAAAATAAACAAAGGGAATTTTAAAACTCTGTCAGGGCTTTATCAAACATATAAAGGGTTTAATAAATACATGACAGGGTTTTTATTTTTCTTCAAAGGGTTTCATCAATTAACAAAAGGGTTTATATTTTCTTCGAGAGGGTTTCTATTTTCTGACAAAGATTTTTATCAAACAACGACAGGGTTTTTATTTTCTCTGACAGCGTGTCATGTGACTTAAAGGGCTAAATGATAATAAATTAACTCAAATGTTTTGAAAAAGCCCACGCAAATTTGTAAGCACATTGCCAATTCGCACATATCTTCCCCCAATCCAAAAATTGTCAAAGAGCTTCCAAATTTCAACGCAGATAGACAATCATCCAAATAGAAAAAAACAAAATACAACTATCCCACTGGCTAATGCTCAATAAAGAAAGACAAAAAACAAAACCCACCTTAAAAAAAACAAAAGTCGTTCGGAGCATAAATTGAGCAATGATTAATTACAAAATGATTATTTTAATGATTAAATTTGTTACTTTATAAAAATACAATGATTGATAAGATATTAATTTACAGTAAGTTGTCAGCTTCTAACATGGTGCAAGTTTCATGTTTTTTTTATTGATACGCTAGGCTTCGCCATGCGCGTAGGTCTAAGGTAAAAAACACGTAAACCTGCACCCGACCGTTAGCAACAAGCTGTGGTGCGGATTTTGAAGCCTTGGTGGGGTGCGAGGAAATTAATGAACTTTTCGCCACCGCTAATGCCTGACGGCAAATTTGCCACCAAACTATCGTGCTAATGCCACCGCACAAAAAATTGCCCTGATGGGCAAGTTGGCTAACCCGCAAAAGTTCATTAATTTTGTGCACTGGTCGGGCGGATGTGGAATGAATGAAATAACAGCCAGATTGCTAACACTGCGCATAGCACAATTTTTTTTAATTATGATGCGAGCCCTTCGGGCTTTTGGGTTTAGATACAAGTTTAAAAAAAACTGTGCCAGCGCAGGGAACGTTA
>Ga0209417_1006334_pt1 | contig 12209 bp, 12 predicted proteins | sample RifGroF2_FD_184002 | JGI IMG/M metagenome (GOLD analysis project Ga0209417, IMG submission 184002) | Groundwater microbial communities from Rifle, Colorado, USA - Groundwater F2 (SPAdes) (version 2) | ecosystem: Environmental > Aquatic > Deep subsurface > Groundwater | place: Rifle, Colorado... | reverse complement strand
CTTTTCTGCCGAAGTAGCCTCTGATGTGAACGACATTCTCGTGCGAGCGAAGGTCTTCTTCGAAACACAAGGCTGGACCACCAATGGCTGGGAAGATGACAGCTACAATCTCGCTGGTGATGCCTTCACTGGGAAGTTCCTCAGTATCTCGAAGACACTGAATGGAGTAGCACTGCACGCTCACTTGCGGTCTGCCCTGGCAAACAGAGTCACCAACAGTTCGAACACTACTGCTCGGCTTCGGGGAGTTGCCCTCGCGGTGGGCACTGGGTACGATGCGGACGCCGACTACTGGTGGAATCAGCCGGGTGCCAACGCCAGCTTTTGCCCATTGGCGGGAACCGACACATCTTCTTCCATTCTTGTTCATTTCTACGCAGGGGATTACTGCGGGGCAATCGGCCTGTCCTCCACTTGGGGCTTTCGCTTCATTGTTTTTGGTGTCCTCACTAGTGGCCTGCCGTTCTACCTGGGTAGCCACTGCTACAACCTCACTGTGGCCACGTGGAACAAGTCCTTCGTGTACTTCTTGGAAGACGCAGGTGCTTCAACTGCCGCGTGGGGCCGGAACATTGGGGTGCGCTACCCTTCCGATTGGGCAGGAGGCGGAAGCAAGGCCACAGACAGTTCGCTCGCAGTTGCGGCAGGAGCAGGCCAATTCAACTTCGGCTGCTTTCTGTCTGAAGGGGATCAGCACAGAACGCCAACCAAGTCGTTTCTTCTAAACACAGATTCTTCCTCTGCGCATGGGCCAATTCTCTTGCCCTCGCTCATGTTCACCAAGTTGACAGATGAAGCGTTCATCCGTTCCATTGGGCATTGCCCAGAGATGGCGTTCCTCAACATGGTGGGGGTGACCTCTGGCGACGAAATCACAGTGGGCTCTGACGACTGGGGAGTCTACCTCAACGATGAATACCGTTGGGTTCATGATGCCGTAAATCCTTTCGGTTTGGCCCTGAAGAAATAGCATGTTCACCATAGGCAAAGCACAAGTTCCAAGACTTGACTTGCGAGATCGGCAAAAGTCAGCCGGAAGTCTCGCGGGTACTTCTGTGCATTCGCACGGATTTCTTGTGTACCTGACTGGGTCGCTAGTAATCTCGAACGTCGTGTCTCTTGGTGTCATTGCACCAGGCTATGTTCTTTCTATGTTTGTAAGAAACATGAACAGCCAGAGAGTTTGGATAGAAGACATCGTCTTTTCCTCTGATATCGTGTTTGAGCAATCTGGCTTGACTATTGGCATGATGATGTTGCCCTACGAAAAGAAGGCTTTCACACTTACACTGAAGAACACTTCTCCCGTCAACATCGACTTCACCTTTGGGCTAGTCACAAACCTCAACGACGATGAACACCAATTGGCTATTAGCGGAGCCACTGGCATCTTTGTTGCAGATCGGCCTGAGACTGGTGTCGTAGAAACCATTGAGTTTCTAACTGATGTCCAGACCTCAGCTAACGGAAGCGAGCTTCGCATTTCTCTCAGAGAAGCCCCCAGAATCGGTGTGAGCCTGTCGATGTCCCGCATGAACCTGAGTCGGTTGTGGCATCAAATCCTATACGCTACAAGTTCTCGCCTCATTGTACTGCCCAAGTGGTGGGAAGAACTTGTTGTCACTGCGGTTCCTGTGGTTGGCTCGAACCTGATAATGGTGGACACCAGCAAGACTTCTTTCAGCGCAGGGGCTCCTTGCGTGCTGGATGGACCTGAAGGAAGCGACTTGCTTCTTGTTGAAAGCGTTGAAGCTGATCGCCTCATCACCACCACTCCGATCACGGTATCCTACAGCGAAGCACCCATGGGGTGCCCCGCTCTGCTGGGTTATTCTCAGGACCAAGCTACTTCGTCGAGGTACTCTTCGGAAGCACGCAAAGTCGAAGTGTCGTTTTTGTCAGCACTGGCCCCAGACGTTGAAGGCTTTGTAGCCGACGTTGAGTACAAGAGCCTGCCGGTCTTCACTCGCTGCAATCTTTTCAAAGATGACAGTGTGAAGATTGCCAGCCAGAATGGCGGCCATTTGCTTGACTATGACGCAGGCACATTTTTCTACGATGACTTCTGGGGGTATGCCAAGCCCACTATCGATGTAGGTATCCATGCCACCACCAAAGATGACGCTTGGTGGCTGAGGCAGTTGCTGGGTTATCTGCGTGGACAAAAGAACCTGATTTGGGTGCCAACGAACAGTCATGATCTATTCCTAGTCAACGATCTTGGTGGCACCACTATCACTCTTGTGGTGGAGAACCATTGGTACACTAACGCTGTGTTCAACAATCGCATCCTACGATATGTTCAGATCACTGATGGTGCCTCAGTAGTGTACCGAGAGATTGTTGGAGCAGAAGAGACTTCCCCTGATGAAGAGCAACTTACTCTTGATGCCACAGTGAACTTCACTGGTCCTGTAAAGATTAGCTTCTTGCTGAAGTGCCGCTTGGCTTCTGACAAGGTGGAGCTTGAGTGGACAAGAGATAATGAGGCTTTCTGCATATTGCCCATGATAGGGGTGTTAGCCTAATGGTTGAGCTATACGAGTTTACTCTTGCTGGGCCAGTATACTACAGGTACACATCAGCTTCGTCGGATGTATACTTTGCCTTCAAGAACTACACGGCCACACCGATATCGCGCTCTTCTCTCGCGAATAGCGAAGAACCCTTGGCCGATCAGGTCACTATCACAGTGCCCAGAGGGAATCCTGTAAGCCAACTGTTCATTCAGATGGCTCCCTCTTATCTGGTCAACGTGCGGATTTCTCTGCTCGAGGATTCGACCGAGCTGGTCAGCTTCATAGGATACCTGGGCAAAGTTACCTACAGCGCACATGAGGCGACTTTCGCCTGCACTGTTATGCCCTCGTTTGATGGTCGAAACCTTTTGCCCAGGAAGTACCAGGCTCAGTGTGCCCATGCGCTCTACTCGACTGGCTGCGGTGTTGACAAATCGGCATATGCCAAGACTGGGTACATTACTTCCATCACAGGGATCACAGTGATATCGTCAGTATTTGCCACTGAAGCTGATGGTGTGTACGTTGGCGGCATGATTTTGTGCAACAATCAGTACAGAACCATCCGGTCACATGTTGGTAACACCGTCTCCATTCTTGGCACGTTTTCTGGTGTTTCTGCCGGCAACGTAATCACTGTCTATCCTGGTTGCCCACATACGATCGCAGTCTGCGATAGTCGCTTCAGCAACTCTTCCAACTATGGTGGGCAGAATCTGATTCCTGGTCGAAACCCGTTCACTCAATCAATTGGGTACTAGCGATGGAATTCTTTGTTCTCTTGGTAATTACCATCTTGTTGTCTGTGGCCTCGTACATGCTGATGCCAAAGACGAAGATGCCTGATCAAAAACCAGCCACAGAAGACCAGTTTGACTATCCTACTGCTGAAGAAGGCAGAGCAATTCCTGTGGTTTTTGGCACAGTCAAGTACAAGGGAACTAACTCGCTGTGGACGGGGGACTACAAGAACCAAAAAGTCGAGTTCTAGCCTTTCCCAAGCATGCCCACCGGCTTGGCTACTGCGCTCGTGGGCAAAGGCTGTTGTTTCAGCGTCTCGGCTGGGATTACCAAGAGTTTGTGGCACACGGCATGGATGTTGTGGTCGCCGCAAAAGCGCAAGACTTTTATGTAGACAACGTGATCAGGGAAGCGATCAAAGACCATGAGCTCTAGCAAGAAATCCAAACAGCAGGCGTACACTTATTATCTGGGAATCCTAATGGGAGTATCCCTGCCTGTCGACGCTCTGCTGAGCATTTGGGCCGATGACAATGAGCTGTGGTCTGGTGAAGTGACGGACAACGAGACGATCTACATCAACAAGCCTAACGTGTTTGGCGGAATCTCGTCTCAAGGCGGAGTGCAGGGCTATGTTGATGTCCAATTTGGTGGAAGTGCACAGGTGAAGAATGTCTACCTGGCATCTAAAGTGGCCACGTTGACTTCGTCCTATCGGGGACTGTTTACCTTGATGCTGAAGCAAGTGTACCTCGGCACTTCACCTAATCTCAAGGTGTGGGAGCTCATATGCCGTCGGACCCAGAAACAGGTCGATGGGGTAACTCCCATATGGTACCAGGCCAAGGCTGACATCAACGGTGACATGAACCCTGTTCATATCTTGTACGAGATCATAACTAGCCCCATCTTTGGCCTTGGCATCCCCAGCGAGTTGCTCGATACCGATTCTTTCGAGGATGCCGCAGATCAGCTGTATACAGAAGAGTTTGGCCTTTCCTTGACGCTAGACCATCAGAGTGACGCGGCCACCATTATCAAGGATGTGTGTGCCATAATCAATGGCTTCCTGAACAAAGACTTCGCTACCGGCAAACTCGGACTCAAGTTAGTGCGAGATGACTATGTGGCCGAGACTGTGCCTGCCATCGACGAAGCGGTTATCATAGACCTCGCTACCTTCACAAGAGGAACTTTGATCAACCGCGTCAATCAGATCAGTGTCAACTACACTCATCCCGATACTTTTGAGACCGCTACCTTCACCATACAAGACACAGCTTCTTTTGCTGCGCAAGGGGTGTTGGTTGCTGAGTCCTACAGCTACATGGCCATCAGAAGCCACACTCTTGCCAACCAGGTTGCTACCAGAGAACTTCGCCTCGCTGCAACGGACCCATTCACGATCAAGTTCACTGGCAACGCCACTCTTCGCCAATATACCAGAGGCGATGTGCTCAAGGTGTCCTGGGCGGCTCTGGGCATCTCGAGCGCTATCGTGCGCATTATCGAGATTGACTACGGCACGTTTACCGATCAGAAAGTCACTATCACTGCTGTTGAGGACTTCTTCTCCATAGGCGATACGGTCTTCTCCGACATTCCCTCGTCTGCCTGGGTCAGCCCGCTTCAAGACCCAATTGACGCCACGTATGTGTTGGTTCTTGAAGCACCATATTGGTACATTGCCAAAGACATCTTGGGCGAGTCTATCGCTGCAGAACAAACAGTTGCAACGGGACTTTCTTTTGTGGCTGCTGTTCGTCCTTCGGATAGCTCCAAAGAAGCCGCTGTCCTCCTCTCTGTTGAAGGGGGCACGTACCTGAATGTACTGTCTACACTCAAATTTTGCCCATCTGCTACGATCGTCAGCGGGCTAGCGGCCACTGCAGCAGACGCTGTTGTTTCTTTGGCAAACATGGTGGACATCAATGAAGTTCAGCCGGAGGCACTTTGCCTGCTTGGTGACGAATGGCTGTACATCACAGAGGTAGATCTTGCCAATTCTACCGTTACTGTTGTTCGCGGCATGATTGACACCATTCCTGTAGCCCACAGCGCTGGCGACCGCATTTACTTTGTTGGTGATGGAAGTGCCATTGTTGGTGATGAGCTAGCCTCTGGCACATCCTACAATGTCAAGATACTTTCGTCTACCTCCAAGGGCATGCTGGATATCGACGATGCCACTGCCCATGCAGGCACTATGGCTGGTCGTGCTATCCGCCCATATCCTGCGGGCAAGTTCGCACGCAGCGGGTACACCTTCACCTGGGCACATCGCAACCGGACGCTACAAGTAGGTGTCGTTGTGAGGCAAACTGATGCATCTCTCACGCCTGAGACAGGAACCACCTATACTCTTGCTCGCAAAAGCGGTGCTACTGTGCTCCATACCATCACTGGCATCACCGACGACACTTGGCTTGACATCTACTATCAGGTTGCTGTTACTGGTGCAGATGTCACTTCCATGAACGGCACCTACAGCTACAATGCCATGCTCAACAGCAAGCCACAGTTTGACAATGGCACAGACCACATTTGGTGGAGTGGCTCTGCCTGGTACATGACCCATCTGGCCGATGTGGAGAATACTTCTCCCGCCGAGGGCTACACGTGTGCAACTCTCCTGGGCACCTGGACCCCCATCGGAACTGCGGGGGGAACAGTGGTTTCCGCCGAAAGCCTGCCTGCTGACTTCTCTGCTGAGTTGACCACCGTGCGCGATGGGCACAGTTCTTGGCAAACCCCTACTATTTAGGCTAGCCCCGCTTGTATCCCCTGCCCGCTCGCCTATAGTAGCCCCTAGCCCCCTATATAAGGCTAACGGGTAAAGGTGCCAAGCAATGATAGAACGTGTAATTGAGGCCAGCGATAAGATGCTGTCAGGCCCTGGTGGAAAGACAGCGGACATTAAGGATACTCTGGCCGACTGGCTCGCGCAAGACTTGATCGTAGTCAGCGGGGACAGTTGGGTCATTTCGGAAGCCGGCAAGCACAAGCTCTGTCGGCTTTTTGCTGTCAAGGACTTCATCGATGCCATGGTGAAATGGGACGCCGAGCAGCCAGACAAGGAAATCTTGGCAGGGCTAGTCGTGCTGGTGCCCAACCCCAAACGGCCTGGCACGGCAGCCTGGGAAGTCTTCAACTGCTACCAGCCTCGGCTATCGAAAGAAGAGCTCATTGAGGAACTGGAAGCTCAGCTCAATCTGCCCAGGGCGACTGCCTTGAAGCACATCAAGTGGGACGAGACCCACGGTTTCATAAGGTTCGAAGAATGAAGACCACACCATACGCGCACCAACTGAAGGAATTCACAGAGCACGGCCACGACTATTTACGTGGGCAGTTCTGGGAGCCAGGGACTGGCAAGACCAAGACTATCATCGATTCAGCCTGCCAGCTGTTTCTCGAGGGCAAAATCAACGGCATCCTGGTGCTAGCTCCCAATGGTGTTCACCGCAACTGGGTAAGCGATGAGTTTCCGGCGCATCTTTGGCCCAATATCGAACAGTGTTTTCGGACTATGATCTGGTACAGCAATACTGCTCGCACTGTTGGCGCCAAGTACGAACTTGAGTGGGTGCTGGCCAACAGCGGGCTCTCCGTGCTGGTCATGTCCTACAACGCGATCATGACCGAGTTGGGCAGGGCCGCAGCCAAGCAGTTCCTTACCAAGCGCAAGTGCATGTACGTGCTGGACGAGAGCACTCGCATCAAGACCCCAGGAGCCAAGACAACCAAGCGGGTGCTGGCCTCAGCCAGATACGCTGACTATCGGCGTATCTTGACCGGGACACCAGTGGCCAACTCGCCAATGGACCTCTACACCCAGATCGAGTTTCTTGATCCGGCGATCTGGCAGCGGTGCCAATGTCGCACCTTCGCCGCGTTCAAGACCTACTTCGGTGTGTGGGAGAACAGGGTCACCCCAGGTGGGCAACGCTACGAGCGCTGCGTTGAGTACCGCAATCTGGACCAACTGACAAGAATTGTTGAATCTGTTGGTTCGCGGATTCTCAAGGAAGACGCGCTTGATCTTCCACCCAAAGTGTACCAGCGCAGATACTTCACCATGCTGCCTGAGCAGAGCAAGCAGTACAAGACCTTGCGTGAGGAGTATCAACTCGAACTGGAGAATGGCGAGTTCCTCACTGCGGCATTGGCCATTGTCCGGCTCCTTCGGCTGCAGGAAATCTGTTGCGGGTGCCTTTTGCCCAATGGGGAGAACCCGCGAATCGCGTTGCTGAAAGAAGTCCTCGAAGAGGAAGACTGCAAGGCGATCATCTGGTGTCGCTTTCATGCGGACATCGACGCGGTGCTCGCAGCCTTGGGCGATTCGGCGTCGTTCATCGATGGCCGTGTGGTCAACGCGGCAAGAGGTGAGGCACTGGACGACTTCCAGAAGCGCAACAAAACCAAGTATCTGGTCGCTAACCCAGCAGCTATTGGGGAAGGCGTCACACTCACTGAGGCTACGCTTGAGGTTTACTACAGCAACAGCTTCAATCTGACCCAGCGCATCCAGTCCGAAGACCGACCTCACCGGATTGGGCAACAGAAAACAGTCCGGGTAGTGGACCTCATTGCGGAAAATACGGTCGACGAAAAGATTGTTGACGCTCTCCGTAAGAAGAAAGAGATCGCAGATGAGGTCATGGGAGATGGTCTTCGTAGCTGGCTATAGGGCTATATTTTAGCGAGGCGCTTGCAAGCGTAGCCCTAGCGGCTATAATAAGGACAAGCGAGCAATCCGGCCCGCTAGCCCGTAACCGTAGAAAGGTGCCCAATGAACGCCGAATTCAAAGTGTTTCTCGAGCCAAACGCGAGAATGCCGAAGCGAGCGCATGAGAACGACGCTGGCTTTGACCTTTTCTCCAACGAAGGCGGCATCATCCAGCCCCTCGACCGCAGGAGCGTTCACACCGGTGTGCATATTGAGCTGCACCCCGGCTGGGAAGCGCAAGTCCGGTCTCGCAGTGGCCTGAGCGCCAAGGCCGGGGTCATCGTTCTCAACAGCCCCGGCACGGTTGACGCCGACTACCGGGGTGAGGTGATGATCACTCTCCTCAACACCGGGGACGACGAGTACGTCTTTCACTCCGGCGACCGCCTGGCGCAACTGGTGATCAAGGAAGTGCCTGCGGTCGATCTCGTTCAGACGCACGAGCCTCTGGGCGAGACCGTCCGGGGCAGCAACGGTCATGGGAGCTCTGGGCGATGAACGACTACAGCAAGTATGCCCAGCCTGCGGAATCCTTGGAGGGCATGGCCAAGCTCACTGAGCTGACTGCCACTCTTCAAGAGACTGAGATGGCGCTGGCCATGATGGAAGCTGAAGTCAAGCGAGTCACACAGGTCATTCTCGACCTGAAGGAGCAGCAAATCCCCGAGCTCATGGAAGACCTCGGGGTGGCGGAGTATACTACTTCGGAAGGCGTCAAGGTCAGCCTCAAGAAGAACGTCTTCGCCTCGCTGGGTGCCAGCAATTCGCCCAAGGCCATGGCAGCCTATAAATGGCTGGACGACAACGGGCACGGCACTCTGATCAAGCGCAACGTGGTGGTCAGCTTCCCGCGAGAACAGGCCGAAGAGGCCGCGCTATTGGCTGACAGCCTGCGCGAGCAGCACTTCGCCACCAAGATCGAGTCGAAGGTGGAGCCTTCGACACTACGATCTTTCGTAGCCCAAGCACTGGATAAAGGAGAAGACATCCCGCTCGACACCTTCAGCGTCTTCGTGAAGAAAACCGCAATCATCCAAGGTCCAAAACATGAGTAACAAAGCAGCTTCTTCTGTCCCCGCGAAGTTCTACGACTACGGCAGCATGGCCGGTGCTGGTTTCGAGAACCAGACTCAGGCCGACGTCAAGATCCCCTTCTTGGGCATTCTCCAGAAGCTCTCCCCCGAGCTCTCCAAGAATGACCCCAAGTTCATCCCCGGTGCCGAGGAAGGCGATCTGCTCAACACGGTCACTCGGGATGTCTACCCCGGAGCCACCGGCATCATCTTCCAGCCCTGCGACACCAACCACGTCATCGTCGAGTGGAAGCCCCGCAGTGCCGGCGGCGGATTCGTGGCCATCCACCAGACGGACAGCCCCCTCTACAAGGACGCTATCCGCGAGCGTGACCAGCGCGTGCTCAAGGGCAGCGGCGACCCTAAGGAACTCCGGAAGATCAAGACCCCCAGTGGGAACGATCTGATCGAGACGTTCTACATCTACGGGCACCTGCTCAGCGAGGTCAACGGCGAGATTCTCAGCCCCATGATCATCGCCTGCTCGAGCAGCAAGATCAGCGCCTACCGTGGCTACATGTCGCGCGTCCGCCTGGTGCGGGGACGTCCCCCGATGTTCGCCCACCAGATGTGCATCACCACGGTCTTCGACAAGAACGCCCAGGGCCAGCCGTTCTCGAACTTCGTGTTCCAGGCGGCGGTCAACAACAACGTGATGGAGTCCCTGATCTCCCCCGAGACCGGGGCGCTCCTTCTCGAAGAAGGGGACACTCTGCTCAGCCAGTCCCGCCAGGGTCTGCTGACCGGCAAGATGGACACCGGTTCCGAAACCGGGGAAGCCACCACCGAAGCGTTCTAGTCATCGCCATTCGCCCCCGGCCTGGGCAACTGGGCCGGGGGCAGAAAGAAGTGCCATGGAGTGGAGCTACCAACAAGAGCAAGCGCTTGCTGCAGTGGGCAAGTGGCTGCTAGACCCAGGCAGACAAGTATTCAAGCTGTTTGGGTATGCCGGAACTGGTAAGACGACCCTGGCTATTCACTTGGCCCAGCAGTCCGCAGGCCATGTGCTTTTTGCAGCCTACACTGGGAAAGCAGCCAGTGTGATGCGTGAAAAAGGCTGTGTGAACGCGACTACTATCCACAGACTCATTTATTGCCCAAAAGATAAGTCGGATCGCACGCTGAAGGATTTGCAGGAAGAGCTCAAGAAGTTGCTCGACGGCAGCGTTGACGAGAACGATCCCGACTTCCTTCAAAGAAAGAATGAGATTGAGTTTCAAATCAAGCGAGAAACCAAGTATTTGGCAGCGCCACACTTCTTGCTGAACGATGAGAGCGAGATACGGGCTGCACACTTAGTCGTAATCGACGAGTGCAGTATGGTAGGGGAACAGATGGGACAAGACCTTCTGTCCTTCGGTGTGAAGATTCTCGTGCTTGGCGACCCCGCGCAGCTCCCACCAGTGGGCGAGGGCGGGATGTTTACCAAAGGCACCCCAGACTTTCTCTTGACCGAAGTACACCGGCAAGCGAAAGACTCGCCAATCATTCAGATGGCCACCATGGTTCGTGAAGGCAGATGCCTCAGAATCGGGAACTACGGCGATTCGGCTGTCTTGATCAAAAGGCCAAGCATCGAAGAACTTATGGCCGCGAGCCAAGTGATTGTTGGGCTGAACTCCACGAGACGTGGAATCAACGCCACCTGCCACCGGCAGCTGTTTGGCGACAGCCTAGTGGCAAAGGGCGAAAAGGTCATCTGCCTCAGAAACAACCACGACATTGGGATACTGAACGGTGTGCTGTCAGTAGTCAACGCTGTGATTGACGAGGGAGAAGAGTACCTGCTTCTGGATATTGGCGATGGACTCATTCCGGTACACCGGCATCACTTCAAGATGATAGAAACCCTTATGCCCTACTGGCAACGAAAGGAGGCAGAAGAATTTGACTATGGGTACGCAATAACCTGCCACAAGTCGCAAGGATCACAGTGGTCGGACATCATCGTGTTCGACGAGTCTCATTACTTCAAACAGGACGCCAGGAAATGGTTATACACTGCTATAACGAGAGCGGAACACCGAGTGCGCGTGGTTCATCCGTGAAGACGCGTACACTGGAGCCACCGGCCAACTTCAACCCCACCTTTCTTCCTGATCAGGTGCAGGCATTCTTCGCCACTGCCAGGGAACGGCACAAGATGTACCTCCGCAAGCAAGCGGGGCTCTTTCCCTTCACCGAGGACCGGGTCTTCCGGGACATCTTCTTCTGCAACGTCTTTCGCGAACTGGACAAAACGACCGTCTGGATTGCGGAAAACGTGCGCGACAAAGCGGACACTGGGGCAGAAGCCCTTGTGGATATGGCCGCATGTCGCTACATCAACCGCATCCAGTCGCTGAAGTTCGTGCTTGCAGCAGGCGGATTGCCCAACTGGAGTGGGAAGATCGCCGCTGAGGTACTCGCCGATGTGAGCCCCATCGTGAACTCGGCATACGTCATCCACACGCCCAAGGGACTGGACAAGCTCCACGGCCTCATCAAGGTCGTTGAGTGGGTCGAGCGCGAAGCCGAAGAGATCATGGTCTTCGAGACCTTGCGCGAGACGCACGCCAGGCTGATGCAAGTCCCCCTCCTAGGGCCTTTCATGGCCTATGAGGTTATTTCAGACATGCGCTGGACCCGCTGGCTACGCGACTCCCCGGATATACTTACTTGGGCGTCCTTCGGCCCAGGTGCGTGCAAGGGGCTGTCGCTGCTCACGGCAGCGGACTTCACCAGCGTGACGTACTCCCTCCACAACATCTGGGCACCCCTCGGGATGGGCAGAAAGCTCCTCGAGCTCTCCAGAGACCCCAACAATTGGCCGGCCGAATGGCCCGCTTGGGAAATGAGAGAAGTCGAACACTGGCTTTGCGAGTATTCCAAGTATGTTGGACAACTCCAGGGCCTCAGACAAGGACGCAAGTACAATGGATAACACCAGAGTCAAGGAATTCTTCTGGACGGCACGGCAGCGGCAGATGATGCTGATGCGCCGCCAGAAGGGTGAGCCCCGATCGGCCCCCAACCAGACCTTCCGGGAATGGCGTATCGGCAATGTCTTCTACACCGACGACAAGACCACTATGGTGATCAAGTCGTTGGTGCTGGACAAGTACAGCGGCAACAAGGACATCCTGCCCATTCTCTTGGCGTGCCGGA
>Ga0209417_1006328_pt1 | contig 12223 bp, 13 predicted proteins | sample RifGroF2_FD_184002 | JGI IMG/M metagenome (GOLD analysis project Ga0209417, IMG submission 184002) | Groundwater microbial communities from Rifle, Colorado, USA - Groundwater F2 (SPAdes) (version 2) | ecosystem: Environmental > Aquatic > Deep subsurface > Groundwater | place: Rifle, Colorado... | reverse complement strand
CCCGCCGAACCCGTCTTGTGCGTTTTCGGCGTCCAGCCAGTCATGGTTGGAGGAGGCGTCGGGGGCCTCCTCTATTTCTGCGCCGTCTTCCGCTCCAGCAGCGGCGGACTGAGTATCAGCGGTGGTAGCAGTAGAACCGGCTCTGTCGCCGCCGCCGCCGCCATTGGCAAAGCGCGGCAGTGAAAGCAGAAATAGACGGGGACAAACAGTGCGCAGCCGCTGCACAGGGCCGAGGCACCCTTCCGCCAGTAGATGTCTGATACACTTAAGCATCCCACACTCGCGCCCGTGACGTTCACATTGCGCTCGCAGTGTGTTGGGTTGTTCAACGCCGCCCCCTTCTTTCGCCGTGTCCGGCTCGTTGGGCTTCCACCCACAAAACGGCCACACCGGACATCTGTCGTGCATGCATCGGTGCACGTGCACCTGCTGATATGCGGCTCGCGTACCAATCCACGTACATCCGTGCTGCTCGGCGTACGGACACACAATGCACTCGTGTGGACAGGTGGCGGCATGTGCGCGCCACTTCGTCTGTCCGTTCGAAATCACCGGGCACCCGTGGTTAAGACACGGAAAGGCCACCAATTCGCTAAATTCCAGGGCGACGCGGCACGCAAAGCCGCTTTCCCCAGGGGCAAAAACATCCAGAGGCATAGACGCGGGCATTCGGCACAGTGGACAGTTCATGCACACTGTCAGCTGGGTATGGTGCGGCCGTGCGGCGAGTTCGGCTTCGAGATTGGGAACACCGGCCACAGCTATGCGGCGCAGACAGTCCAGACATACGCGGTGCAGACAGCGTGGCATCAATTTCATGGGATGGGGACTTATGGCCCTGCAGACGGGACACCAAAACAACGAGTGTGCAATGATGTCGGTCACAAGGTCGGCCCGTCTGCCAGCCGATATGGTACACGATGCGGGGGAGGCCAACTATGACGCTGGCTCTGACCAGCAGACGCCGCAAACTCGCCAATGACTGTTGTTGTTGTTGTTGTTGCTGCTGCTGCTGTAGTTGCTGCTGTCGTTGCTAGTGCTGTTGTTGTTGTTGAGGACCCGCACACTCCCACCACCACTTCTTCTTCTTCGTCCTCATCGCTAGGGTCCTGCAGCTGCTGCTCCTGCTCCATGGCGCACAACGGGGGCTGGTCGGTATGAGTGAGTGCCAAGCACGGTCGGTCGGTCGGTCGGTCGGTCGGTGTTGTGATTTTGCGGCCGCGGACATGCTTTTCCACCCCGAACGCGCGCGCGCGCCATCACACAAGCAGCCGCCGCCCACACACTACTACTGGCGCAGGGACTTGAGGTCGATGGGCTCCGGCAATGACTGGACCAAACGGCGCACTTGGATTTGTGTGGCAATGAGCGACACTCCCATGTTGCCCTGGAACAGCCAAATGACCGGGCTGGCAATCACAGCCACCATATCTCCAGGGCCGATGTCCGCCCACTGCATGGGGTTTTGGTATGTGTCGAACACACTGACTCGGGGCCGTGCGGCGTCCCCCTTGCCGATCGTTTCCACCTTGAACGTCATGGCCGGGGGAAACTTGTGCTCGACGCCATCATCGGCGCCCCAATCGACCAGCTTGCCGAGGTGTATGTCATTGCGCTCCAAATCCCGCTGGAAAATGGCGATGCGCTCATCGTACGCCACGACCTTGAGGCGCTCAATGAATCGAGTGAGCCCCTCCTTGACCTCTTGTCCCACGGTGCGCTTCTCCCCGTCGCGGGGCAGTGGGCACGAGACTTTGAGGCTGAATGACACCTTGTTCTCCTTGGTGCCGTCCTTCTTGGAGCCCCGGTAACCATCGCCAGCACGCGAACACGGCAGTGGCGGCGTGGCAATGTAACAGGGCCGGCAGGCGCGCACCAGCTCTGTGCGTCCTGTCTCGCCGTTGCGCACGGGGACGTCAACAACCACACTGATGGGGGCATGGAACCCATCGACTCGGCCAATGCACGTTACGCGCTGCAGATACTCGGTCAGCGGATCGCCACTGAAGTCCTGGAGCACACTTTGTTGAAGGATCAGGGCGTCAAAGGCCCTGCCGTGTGTGGGCAGTTGCTGCAACACGAGAGGGTCGACGGGTCCGGTGGCCGGCAGCCGGATCGAGATGGGCGGTTGTTGCGGCGTCGTCGTCGTCGTCACACTGCCGCCCGGCAGTTCTGTTTGATGGAAATGTTGTTGTTGCGAAGTGCGCGCGCGCTTGGACGCCGCCACCCCCTGAGTTTCATCGTCCACGGCCGCCGTGTGGGAAAGGACACCCCCTCCAACTGCCGCGGCCGTAGAAAACATGAGTGCAGCCGCCGTGGTGGCCATTGAGGGGTGTGGGGGTTGTTGGCGGCGGCGACAACGACGACGACGACGCCGAACGAACGGAGGAGTATGACGACGACGGCGAGGCACGAAACCACCCGCGTTGCTGCTGCTGCTGCCGCTGCTGCCGCCGTCATGTGTGCCCACAGCATACTTCTTGGAGGCAAACGCGCGCGCGTGTGCACCCACGACGACGCCGGACGCACCAGCCGCCCTTATGTATGGGTGTGAGTCCGTCTACTTTAACTATATGACTCGTGATCATATAGTATGTACGAGTGCGTGCGGGATTTGCCACTCTTCTCCTCAGACGACGACGACGCCTGCCTTCTTCGCCTTGATGGCAAGTGGCGGCGGCCAGCACTCTGCTGCTGTCCGCGAACCTCGCCGTCGACGACGTACCAGTGGGCCTACCTATTATGTGGAGCAACAGGCAACTGCCGCCGATGATGCCGACGACGACGACGACGACGACGCCCTTATGAGTGACGCAGAGGAGATTGAACGGTTGGCGGCAGAGGCAGACTTTGTGGTACAGTGTGATCGCAATGATATGGCCATAGGGAGAAACGCCCGCCGGGGTGTTTATCGCACTCCCGATCTCATAGACAGGTTCATAGACGGGGCGTATGATGATGGCACTGGACCGCCTCATTCCATAGCGGCGGCAACGGCGGCGGCGGCGGCGGCCAGTCGAGACGGCACCGGTAGTGGTGGTGGTGGTGGTGGTGGTCGACGCCAACACCACAGGACCGCCGCCGCTGCCGCCACTACCGGTCGACTGCCCCTCTTTGTTGGGGAGGGATGCGCCTACCCTGACACGTCGACGACGGCAGCGGCGACCGAAGACGCCTACTGCGCACTTACCATGTTGAACAGCCATCTGTTGTATGTGCTGCGGTGTGGCGAAGTGGTTTACCGAGGAGCGTGTTATAACGACCTTGGCAACCGACAGTTGGAATGCCGCCCGTACGTGGAGGCGATAGTCTTGTCCCGGCCTGCTCGGGCGTGGCTTCGGGTTTTGGCCACCAGCGCAGAGGGTACCCCACTGGACTACATGCTTTACGACTTTAGCCAGGACGCAGCTGGTGGAAGTGGCGTATCGTGGACAACGGGCCTGCGAACCGTGTATCCCGATAGGCGTCGATGGCGACAACAGGAGGGCGCAACGAGTGCGAGTGCGCTGGCCGCCACTGCCGCCGCCGCCGCCGCCAGCTCTGCCGCCGATTGTTCGGGGTCGGCGTCGTCGTCAGCATCTTCAGGGAGCGGCGGCGGCGGCGGGGATGAGCGTCACCGCCCCGCTCCTACTGCCGTGGCTCGAGGCCGTTGCCCCAGCCTTGTAGTTGCGCGACAATGGTCGGGGCCTGCAAATTGGCAGGCGGTGGAAACCCTGCGGCCTCGTACTCTTTCTCACCTCGCAGTGCTGTATCCCGACACCATCTTGCCGGCCTATAAGGCACAACAACTAGATGCCGCGTCAGCAGTAGCGTTGTCGGCGGCGTCGGTGGCAACATCAGCGGCAGCAACAGCAGACACCGGGCGGCGCCACCCCTGCCGTGCCCATCCTCGGCTGCCACCATTACTGTCACACTTGATGATAGCCGCACCGTGGGGCACAACAGCCACGGGGCTTTTGGAGCGCATATTCATCGATTTGTATGCCATCAAGAGTGGGGCACCAGTGTTGGCGACGACAACCACTGTGGCCGCGGCCGCCGTCCTGGGCTACGATGATGATGAGGAGGACTATGGGAACGACGACGGTGCACAAGAAGAAGAAGAAGGCGGCGAGCCCGTTGACATGTACATTTGAGCTCGAGTAAAAAGGGGTGGGGGGCCCGGGCCCATGGGGTGGTGGAGCGGCAACGACCCCAGCACGGACGACGACGACGACAACAACAACGGGCAGGCCAGAAGTGGACAGTGGCTGATGACCCAACAAACTGCTGCCAGTGGGACTCGAACCCCCGGACGACGAAAACCCACGAACCGCCCCGAAACGGCCCAGCACGAAGTGGCAACGATGCCAAACAGGTGTACGCACCTGGAACCAGCGGCCACGATCTTGCCCAGCGGCGGGGGCGCCAACAACTGCGAGTTTGCTGCAGGAGGCCGAACTGAACAACAACTGACAACAACGTGAACACCAACATCAAACTTGACCGGCGGTTGTGCGAACCTGCGGCAATTTATTGGGGCATATGAGATGACTACTTGCAGCCCGAACGTTCAGGCCTGCCCGACATGGATCGATCCATGTCTGGGACACTTAAGGAAAGTGAGGGGCCAATGTGTACGCGTACTCGCGCGCGCGCACGCACCCACCCGTCTGTCAGTTCGGTCCGGTCGCCCGATCATGAAGTATACAACGCGCCCCTCCATTGGCGAGGCGGCGGCGGCGGTCGGGAGCGGCGGCCGCGAGGACCCCGGCATCACATCGGCGGAAGAGGGGGCTGTCCGTTGTTGCCCGCGGCTTTCCAGTGCGCCACAGTGCCTTCCAGCAGCTGCGGCGGTTGGATGGCGGCCGCGGGGCCGTTTTGAGGAGGAGGGCGGTGACGGCGATGGCGGCGGCGGCGGCGACGATGACGACAACACCCGTCGTCGGCGTCGGCGTCGGCGTCATCGTCCGCCTCGTCCAGGACCGCGTTTCAAGCACAAAGTCTGGCAATGGAAGTTTGGGCGACCGGGCAAACTTGCCGCCCAGCCAACCATTGCCATGCGGCAACGGACCTATCCAACGGCGGCGGGGTCTGTGACTGGTGTTGTTGGAGGCGGCGATGGCGGCGACGGCGGCAGTGGCGGCAGTCGTTTGCGCTTTACTCTCAAGTGCACATCTGGGGCGCCCCCGAAGGAGGAGGAGCAGAAAGGAGGAGGAGGAGGAGGAGGAGTGCCGCCGCCGACAACGACGAGGACGACGACGACGACGACGACTAACCACCACGGGCCACTCATTGTGGTGCACGGCGACCCGGCCATGGGGTACGAAACTGCCACTCTGGGCATCGCGTGTCCTACGCCCCTGCTAGAGCTGGGTGCGCTTGTGTGTGGAGTTGCAGTGTTTTCCCGCGCTGTGTGTAGCCGAAACGGGGCTCGGGGTAGTGGCGGCGGCGGCCCCCTCGTGGCCCGGCCATCGTGTGTGCCAGCACCCATTGTGGTGCTTGTACTCAATGGGCTGGATCCCGCGGTTGCGTGTGGTATGCGGCGTGGTGGTGGCAAATGACGCTCATCGACGGGTGCGAGTGAGTAACACGGGGGCCACGCGCGCGCGAGCACTCGTGCATGGCGACGACGACAACAACAACAACAACAACAATTACACAAACTGAGTAGGATAGTATGGCCACTGCCAGAGTGCACGCACCATCTCCCACCGCTGTTCGGCCAAATTGCGGTGGTCCGTGGTGCCGTATAGCCGACACTGATGTGCCCACCCCGTGAAGCCCAGGAGCTCACCCAGCTTGTAGCACAAAAACTGGATGGGCGGGCCGTTCTTCACGCCCCATCCATAGTCCTTCGAGAGCTTGAAGTACGCGATGCGGTGCATGATGAACGCCTTGCGCACCAGCAGTTTCTGGGGCGGCGTCAGCGTGTACAACGGGGTGTTCCATAACCGCGAGCGTACAAACGCCGCATACGCATACGCCATGCTCTGAAACCCCTCAGCGGCAATCATCTGCACCACATTTTGTTGAGTCACACACACTTTGCCGCCGCCGCCGCCGCCGCCACCGTCCGGATGCGGCTTGCCCTCGGGGTCCAGCAGTCGAAAGCCCACTGCGCGACGACGCACTGCCCCCAACAGGTCCGGGGGGCATCGCATGCCCTCCATATGTTGTATGTGTAGGTTCAGGTGGCTCAGGGGCAAGTAGCTACTGCCACTGCCTCGGCGAGGACCCACACGGCCCCAATCGGAGCCGGCCATGTGGCCTTTTTGGCGCAGATATGTGTTCGAACTGCAGTCGCCGCACACGACATCCAGCCCAACAACACCAGCCTCGGCCGCCGGCACAGGAACATTACACTTAAAACACGATGAGCACAGGACATGGGCCGCCGTTGGGGGGGTCGACGACGACGCTGGCGGTGCTGTTTTCCCCGCGGCAGCAGCAGCAGCAGCAGCAGCAATGGCCGCGGCAACGGCGAGGTCAGGCACGGCGTCGGCGTCATCGTGTGCCCATTCGCCGCCATACTCCCGACTGGTCCTGTCTGCTGCTGCTGCTGCCGCGCCGTGGGTACTTGAGGTGCCATGGGCCGATGATGGGTCGGCAACACTTAGCACCTCGGCGGCCACCTCTTTGTACGCGACCACCAGCTCTTGCTCCTTTTGGATTTGGGCGTTCAGGCGCACTTGTAGGCGTAGCCGCTTGCGCAGTGGCTCCTCAAGCGGCCGGCCGTCGGCCAGGGTGTCAAGGCGGCCCTTGTGGCGCGCAACACTGGTGCGCTCTCGCATTACATCAATGGGCACTGACTTGAGACCAGGGTTGGCGGGCCCACGTGACCGCTTCTGGTATACCCGCTTGGTGCGCTGCGGCCGCATGGGTAACAGACACGTGGGATAAAGGCGCCGCACACTCGCCACATCAGCGGCCGTACCGTCGTACACGGCGGCCGCATCGTCACTGGACGTGGCTGCGGCGGTTGCGAGTGTCGGCGCTGACATGGACAACGACGGACTCGGGGCCAGCGGACGCGGGGGCTCCTCTTGTTGGGCGGCGTCGTCGGCCACAACAACTGCTGTCCCGGCGGCGGAGGCACCAGCGACGCCGACGCCGACGACGACGACGCCATCATCGGTGTTGGCCACATAGCGGCGCGTGTCCTCAAATGCCGCTTGGCGTGCAAGGATGGGGACCGCACGAGTGTATAGGGTCGTGAGCACATCTTGGCGGCCGCCGCCGCCGCCCCCCAGGTGTAGGCGCCGGTCACACTCTTCGGCCGCGCGCATGTCTGCCTGCAGACGTTCGGTCGGATCGGTGGCCATGCTGCTGGACGACGCCGACAATCTGCGGCGGCGGTGGCGGCGGTGGCGGCACTCGCACCTGCCAGCAGACGGCAAGCCACAGTCGCCTGTGATATTTGATTTTGTCAGCGGCGCAAATAGCGGCGGCGGCGGCGGCGGCGCTTTATCATCGCGGCAGCTCTGCGGCGCATAGGTGCCGGACGCGGTTCGTGGCACGTGTTTGTTTTTGTACGGCGGCGGCAAGCGGTGGTATATGTATGGCGGTACCGGTGTGCGGTAATGGTAAACCATTGGGGCTATTGCCAAGCGACTCCAATTCCACCTCAGACTCCGGGTTCAATCCCCAGCACCGGTATTTTTGTAGACCAGTCCTGCACGCGGGCAGCGTTTGCATGTGGCAAATATCTCGAGGGCACCCTGATGCGTCGTCGTCGTCGTCGTCGTCGTCGTCGTCGTCGTCGTCGTCGTCGTCGTCGTCGTCGTCGTCGTCGTCGTGGTTACGGCAAATAGACGCGCACTTCTTCTAACCGCCGCCGCCGCCGCCGCCGCCGCCGCCCCAAATACGATCGATGGGGACGATGATGCCGAATGGGTTGTTGGCGGCAGCAGCAACGGCAGCGGCAGCAGGGGCACCATCGTCGTCGTCGTCGACGCCGCCACCACCACCACTGCCGCCTCCCATCAGGGTGGCATATGTGATAAACCTGGACCGTCGTGCCGATCGGTGGGTACAATTCGAGGCCATGATGCAGGATCCCGGGCGACGACCAGGGGCCATCGAGACGTATGTGCGCATCCCGGCTGTAGACGCTGTTGTCGAGGCCATCAGTGGACCAGAGGCTTGTCGACGCAGCCACATTTGCGCGCTCAGCCGGGCGTTGGCTGATGCGGCGGCCCTGGCGGACTCAAGACCCATCGCCATATGCGAAGACGATTGTGTGTTCACGGCGGAGTTTGATCCCGGGTGGGCATACTTCATTGCCCACCACAACAACGGCAAAGCCCTAACACCGACGGTCGATGGCGGACAGGAGTGGGACGCGCTGGTGGGCGGCCTGAGTCACGTGTGGCCAAACGGGCTACGCACCGTGCGAGCCGACTACCATACGTCGTGGCTAGAGTGCTTGCCCAACAGTCGTTGGGCTCAGACATTCCTAAGCAATGGGCCATGCAGCTGGCCCGACATCGTGTTGACGCAGTTGGATACACAGCCTGAGCCCCTCGACATGGCTGGCGGCGCTTCGGGTTCGCACTGTATTGTGTACAGTGTTGGGGGTGCTATTCGGGCACTCGCTTGTCTGCAGGAGGTAGACAAAAGCGACAACGGCGGTGGCGACGACGACGACGACGTGGGGGCCGAGACAGATGATGACGAGGAAGGTGGTGCTGTTGTGCAGCAGCAGCAGCAGCAGCAGAAGAAGAAGAAGAGGAGGAAGAGGAAGGGCAAGGACGAGGCACAGCCCCCTTTGTTGAATCACCGCTTGCATGCCGACTGCCTGCTGTACCGCGACACGCGCCGTTGGTTCCCCGCTGGCATGTATGTTATTGCGCCCTACATGGCATACACGCTGACTGGCGACTTGTCGGATCTTCGGGCGGAGGCCACTGACACCGACGACGACGACGACGGTACGTCCGACATGAAGGATTACATCTTGCCCACCGAGCGGCGGGTTCTCACACTGCCAAAGGGGGTTGAACGCACCAAAGCGCTGTTTCGCATGTGGCAGGAGGTATGCCTCCGCCGCCACCGGAACACCGACCCCCCTACGACAACAGGGAGTGGCGGCGGCGGCGAACGACGAGGAACGCCGACGGCAGATAGTGTCGCTCTCCGGTTTGGTTTTGTGGTGGGGCCAGAAAGTGGCGCTGCCACCGCCCCCGATTTGTCGTCGCGGGGCCGAACAGACCTGGAATTCATGGACACGTTTGTGCGCTACAGCGAGAGGGCACGCCGCGATCTGAAGGCCCAACTTGAAGGGCGGGTATGGAAGCATCATGGGCCCAAGAAGTACACAGCGTGTGGCATCGCCGCGTGTGGTACATGTGCCATGCGCGACTGCCCCTACAGCTGCGAAGACCACTACCGCCACGACGACAAGGCGTGGTATGATGATGATGATGTCCAGGAATGGGCGCCCCCGCCCTACGGGTTCGGGTGCCCGTACTGCTGTGATCCCACGGCGCCCGACAACAACACCGCCGCAAATCCGGGACTGCAGCTGTTCTTTTCCACGTTGTACAAGTACGGCACGGCCGGGACTATGCACGATCCGCCGACGTCGCCGACGACCAACGAGCACCTCCCAGTTGTCGACGACGACGACGACGACGCGGCCAATGGTGTGCCGCCACCGCCGTCTTCGTAGTAGTCGCCGCCACAGCTTTGATCTTGGGCATACCCACACCTCGGCCGGCAGATCGGGGAGTACCGACAATGAAGCACGAGCTGGCGACCTGTCGTTTCGGCCGCGGCGAGGAAGCCATCAACGCAAGAAGCCTCTGTATTTTTCTCGCATGAGATCTGCCAGGAGGTTTCTGGCTTTCACAACGTCGCGATCGGCAAAGCCCATGCTTTCCACCATGGCCCCTCCGTGCATTATAGCCGAGTCCAAAACCTGCCGATTATGTGTAACGTACCCCTCCGTCCCGGGATACAGCCGGTTTTTCTCGAAATGCCCAAACGCCAGTATCTGGGCCGCGTCAAAGGTTTCAAGGGCTTTCTCAGATGGAGGAGGAGGAGGCAGTTCTGTGGTGATTGTCGCCCTGCTGAGCAGGAGCGGCGGCGGCTGGGGAAGAGCCCCGGTAGCCAGCACTGCACGTTCTGCTGGCCCAAACACCCGAGCAACTCTCGCAAGGCCAGCTTTCCCACACTCTTTTATCCGTCTCCCTGCCCGCCAAACGTAGCGGCACGCCTCCTCTGTTGGCGGCGGCTCCGTTTCTTGGGAGCGGGCGCCCCATGTCAGGGGATTATACCAACGTTTTTCGGTTTCTGGTATGTCCCTTCCCATGTAGAGGCCGACTGCGTATAGAAGAATAACGCTGATCATGGCCACTGTTGCAAAGTCCATATTTAGCCCATACGCAGCGTTGTAGACAATGAGGCCCACCAGAAAGGCTGCAACCACCGCGAAAAGGGTGTGGTACTGCCAACGCCAGGTTTGGTAGGCCTTGCCCAACCCGGCAGCGGCTACAGGAATCGCAAAGAGCAGAGCCACGTACTGTGCCATATTGGCGACGGAAACAGTGCAGGCACCACCAACCACGTGTTGGCGCGTTCCCGTCGTGTACTGGCTAGGGCACTACATACTTCTTTTACGACACGCCTGCATACAACTGCCGTTACCTGCAGCCCCTCACTGGCCCTACCGCCTGCCACCGCCACTACCTCGGCCTCGCCGCTCCTTGCGCCCCTTTTTGGGAGTTCGCGACTTCTTTGCACTGCCCGGGGAAGTACCGCACTGGAGTAGGTGTGGTAGCGGCGGACCAGCAGCAGCAGTAGCAGGCTGCTTGGCCCCGTCCTCGCCGCCGTCGGAGCTCTCAACGCCCACCGGGGGTGTCGTAACGGGCTTCTTGCGATTGAGTGCTTCAGTCAACTGGGTTTCCAAGGAGGCAAGGCGGTCCACAAGGGCGCGCGCACGCGTGGCCAAGTAGGCGGCCGATGCGTTGCGCTTTTGTAGGTACACGGGCACGCCGCGTTCGCTGCGCAGCGTTGTGAGGGTGCGGGACACCGCTTCCCGCGCACGCATCAAGTCCACCTTGCGCTGCCACAGTACGTCCGACGCGTGTTCGGCATCGTCGGTGCCGGCCCCCGAAACAACAGCACTTGGCGCGGGGCCTGCGTCTTCGTCGTCGTCGACACAACCGTTGTCGTCGTCGGACACCCTGCTTGCTGCTGCAGTTACTGCTGCTGCTGCTGCTGCTGATACCATTTCCGGGTCTGGGACAGCGGCCGTCACGTTAGCCCGCATACAGGTCCATTCAGGGGCGGTGGTGGTGGTGGTGGTGGCCATAGCTGGGTGGGCTCCGTAAACGCGCACTTGCGATGTTGCCTCTTGTTGACGCGCGCGCGGCAACAACGACGCCAACAACGATGAAGGTGAATGCACGCCCCCCACCAAAGGCGAAGAGGAGAAGAGGAGGAGTGCTCACTGCAGGCAACGACATACTTTTTCCATCGGGCCCATATGCTGCTTTTATTGGGCCGCCGGAATATTGTGGCATGAAGGTTTGCGGGGTGACGCAGTGGCAGCGTGCCGGGCTCATAACCCGGATGGCGGTGGTTCGATTCCACCCTTCGCAATCTTTTTCGCCCCACAGGGCTTCCACCACCATACCGTTTGTGGAGCGGCAGCAGCAGCAGCAGATCAGTCTGTCTCCTCCTCCAGCTCTACCCACTGTGGGTCACTGCTAGGGGGAAAAGCGGCGGCTCGGCGTCTATACGGGAGCGGGTACATGACGTGCAGGACAATAAGCACGACGGCCGCGGTTCCCGTAACGTAACCTGCGCCAATCAATACTCCCCTGGTCCAAGGTACAAGTGCCCTGTGCACATACTCTGACCCAGCGAATAGGGCAAAGGCCACTGTGAATGCCAGTAGTACGGCAACAAGCGTCAGCACGGTATTTTGATATCGCAAGCTCTCATACCAGGGCGGAGGAAACCTCATAGTGGTGGTGGTGGTGGTGGTGGTGGTGGTGGGGGCTATAGTGCTGGCAGCCGGTGCCTGGGCACACACTCCCACGCGGGTTGACGCGGCTTCTCCGACCTGCCCCGAACCATGAAAATTTTGCGCGCGGCCGTTTGTGTGGTGGCTGGTAGACCGCCTCCGCGTACAATACACACGCACGCACGCACGCGCACGTCGCAAACAACACGCACGCAACCAGGCCACCGCTGCCTACAATGGTGATGGCGTCGTCGTCTCGGCGGCGGCGGT
>Ga0209417_1006324_pt1 | contig 12231 bp, 12 predicted proteins | sample RifGroF2_FD_184002 | JGI IMG/M metagenome (GOLD analysis project Ga0209417, IMG submission 184002) | Groundwater microbial communities from Rifle, Colorado, USA - Groundwater F2 (SPAdes) (version 2) | ecosystem: Environmental > Aquatic > Deep subsurface > Groundwater | place: Rifle, Colorado... | reverse complement strand
GTTGTCGTAAGCGCGCTTTGATATTCAAAAAAAGCGGATGACTATCCTTCTTTGAATCTTCTACTTCTTTTAAATTCGCATCAGATCCCTGCTCAGCATCGATCGTTTCTGTTTGATAGCTATACTGGACAGAATCGTTACCTTCCATTGCATCTGTAACTTTTGGTTCTTCAGATGTTTCATTTATTTCATTTGCTTCATTAGCGATGTATTCGCCTTGCGATACAACAGGTTCAGCGCCTTCATTTTGCTCTTTTTGTGCTTTCTGATCTTCTTGTTCTTGTTGATTGATTGTCATAACGATTTACCTTATCTCTTTTATTATCTTCACTTTCTTTCACCCTCCTTCGGTTATCTCAAGAAGGAGGTGAGTCAGCTGTGGGTTCATTGGATATCACTACGTAAACCATGGCGCTCCCCTTGGCGGCTACGGTTTCTTGAGAAAGCGAAACGGCGCGAGTTCCGGCATGATAAAATTCGTTGGGAGATAAGGTGATCGGAGTATCGGTCGTATTATCAAATTCATAAGAAATGGTAGAAAGATGCGCGCCTTTTAATAAAGTAATGGGCTTTAATAATCCCACATTATAAAAATGAATTTTAGGCGCATGATGCGATATATCGTAAAATCCATATCCAGCGGGCGCTTCTCCATTAATCATGCCGCGCATTAACTTCATGATGAGTTCTGAATAAGGGCTATCTTCTTCCCATTTGGCGACGAGAACTCCGGCGCTTTTTGCATGAAACTCATAAGTAAACCCACCCACTTTTTCGCTCGGCTTCACTAAAATTGAAAAGTGGTGTCCTTCAGCAGTAGAAAGAAAAAGTGTGAAGGGATCACTCGTGAGTAAAGCAACATAAATCCCTGCGTCATCATTATGTGCTGAAAATGCTTCTGGTGGCCCGTTTAACGAAACAATATGATCATTGGGTAAATACAGCCGATTTAAATCCATCGTACTAAAAAACAGTACAAATTGATCATTATCGGCGAAATTAACGATAATGGGGTGATGCAAAGATTGGCTTTTCGATTCATTTTTTTCGTTAGTTTTGTTTGCTTGGCTCATGTTGCTTATGGGAGCTGAATTCATTGCTGGAGATGGCGTTGCGTCAGTGCCTGGATTCGTTGTTTCATTCTGATTGAGTGAATTACTTGGGTTTTCTACAGAGGATTGAGCAGATTGAGATAATTGAGAAGACTGCACAAAGGGTTGTGGAAAGGGATTACTTTGAACTTCAGGATTTTGTACATTATCCACAGGAACAAGACCTAAAGTCGGAACAGAGGGTGTCGTTGACGATTGTGCTGAAACATTTTTTGATGAAGAGGATCCATTTTGAGGTGTGTTTTGTGCTGAGTTTGGAGGAGAAAGAGGAATAACGCTCTCTGGTTTGGTTGTTGACTGAGAATTGTTCGTCAATTGAACAGAGATAGCATCAGCAGCAAAGCTTGGATTTGAAAATATTTCTATGCCCATAAAAAACATAAAAAAAATAAAAAAGGAAAACACAATCCGAGAACCCGCTACGTTCCAAAAATGTTTGTGTTCAACACAGCTCTTATTCTTAGCTCTACTATTTTTATGGTTTTTATTCATTTTTATGTCCTGCATTATTTTCGTTATTTTCTTTTGCTAAATTAGCCGCTTCATCACTTGCTCCAGCTGAAGCATTAGAGGAATCGACTGAATTAGAAAGGTCAACAAAAGATAGAATTTTTAAATCACCTAAATGATATTGAAATGTTAATAGATATTGTTTATGGACTGGCGGTAAGGCGCGCTCCCCTACATATCGATGTAGGATCCCATCGATTTCAACTCGCAACCCTTTAGAATCAATCGTCATGCCGAGTGGATAAAATACTGAAGAGATTTTTTGGGTGCGCACAGTAGCTGCTTCATCGGCTAGAACATCACTTAAGACATGATAGTATTTCGGTGCGATTGACTCTAATAAAAGCTGATGAGATGAATCAATCGTCTCAGGCGATACATTGAGCCGTTCATTGATAAAAAACAAACTCATCTGGCGTAAATAACTATCATCGACTGCATAATCAGATAATTTAAATCCACTCTGAATTGTCGTCGGGATAATCCATCGCGATTCGTGTAGAACGCTCCAATACACTAAAAACGCAAGCACAACATTTGAAAGTAATAATCCAGCACAGATAAAAACTAACAAATTAAATCGTTCTTTGATCTGTTCTAGCTTTTCTTTTGCGATTTTAAATCTCATGATTTATCTCTTGTTAACTCAACCAATGCCGTTTTGATGAAGAAGGTGTTTTATTGAGTAAAATACCTCTCAATACAAAATCGGGTAAATGCCAATACATCAAACTTAATAACCAATTGGCATCTTGCCCTTTCTTGAGCTGACGAATCGAAAAAAACACTACTGCGCCTAAACACATGCCGACAAAGGGACTTCCAAAAAACCAACATAAAACAACAACCCCTAATGGCGGTGCTAATTCATCCAGTGTAAGACCGAAATAGCGATTTTGATCGTCGATACGTTTACAAATAATGTATTTCGATTCGTCAGCCATACCAATATCCTGCTTATGCTTTTCTTATGACCCTAAAAAATGTTGTAAGCCCCAAGTCAGTACGACGAGTACGAGTGGGATACCCACAAAATAGGCTGGGTTTTTAGTCTTGTGATAAAAGAAAACGCCCGAAAGAATTTCAGCGACCATGAGCAAGTCAAAGAAAGTAGATCCAGTTCCGAAATCACCCGCTGCTTGAGTTTTTAATCCTGCAAGATCATCGGTCGCAAACGCGCGGGCTTGCATGAAAAGCAGCATTCCACAAACCACTAACTTCCACGCCTTTAAATAAACCCGATTACCTATTTCATTGGTTTTGTGTTTTATGACATTTCCTAATGCCATTACTTTGACGATATTCATCGTATTTCTCCTTTGTTCGTTTTTGTTAGGTTGATTGAACATTCGAGGCATAGTCATTATGCAGTACAGAAACTAAAACTTTAGTGGCTGAGGGTTCTTCCATGGAAAGATCAATAGATCTCTCGAATTCTTTTTTTATCTGCTGGTCTGATCTACTCTTTAAACGACGTTACAATCTTGAGCAGCCGTCTTCATGGTGCTCATTGGGCAATGGTCACAATAAACATAGTTATGCCCGTAAGTAGTGCCTTGTGTTTCAGGAACAGAAGAAACAGAAACAACTGATAATTCTTTCGGCGGAAAATTTGTTCGTTGTGTCGCACATCCGCTCAATATCAATAAATTTGCAATCAACAATAAAAGTGTTTTTGCAAACAGCTTCAATCTGTACTTAATTGATTGCATGAGTACTCTCCTCTTTTGTTGGAAGAGACGGAAAAAAGTGATTGTTGACGAAGTGGTTTTTGCTGATATTAATGGGATTTACCGTCTGCATTGTTACGTCATCTGCATGATAAAACGCATCTACTTGCTTCTGAAGAAGTGACTCTTCCTCTTGAAGCAATCGAATTTTATTCGTCCCTCTCTCAATGGCTATGCGAAAAGTATCTAAATAAGCGGGATCTCTACTAATGGGATTAATTAACGTATTTTTAAGCGAGCGCTGTTCGAGATTTTGTTCGTACAGCGCTTTTTTAGCCTTTTCAAGTTTGTCGAAAAGATCAGAAACAAGCGTGTTTTTTACAGCTGGCGATGGTTCTCTACTAGGTGCTTCATTCGATAGAAAGGGGCCATAACGCAATACTTTTTGAGCATCGGCATAAAAAAATCGCTTTTCTCGAATTGCTTTTTTGATCGTGTTTAATTTCTTTGGGAAATCATTCCCTGCCTGAGTAAAGGCCATACGATCTAACAAACATTTTTCCAAAACTTCAAAAAACTTACGTGGCGAATGAATAACCAACTCTCGATCATGCATAAACTCTAAAACAGCGTGATTAAGCAGGTTTCTTTGATCCTTCGTCAAATAACGATCGATAACTTGATCGCGCTCGGTGAATGTCTGGGACGAAGCGATATGTGTTTCACATTTTACATTATTATTTTTTAAAACAGCAGCAGCATTCTGCGTTTTTGAAAAGCACAATCGCTCTTTCTTTGCTTCGATGTAGATAGAATGCTCTGCTGCTGTTTGTTTAGTTATTTTATTCTTATTCTCATTATTCTTAGTTATATCATTATTTAGTAGTGTCGGGTTTACCGTATCCGGTGAATCCGTATGCGGTAAAACCGTATCCGGAAAACCCGGATGCGGTGAATCCGCCACCGCTGTTTCTGTAACCTTTTGTTTTAATGAAAAATCATTGTTTTGTACTGTAGGACTTTCCGACAGTGGTTGACTAGCACTATCATCCTTACCAACACAAAAATCTAAATCTCGTTTGTTTAATCGGTCTAACTGTTGCTGTCCTCCGCCTTCAGTTTTTTGAGGTCTTTCAAACACAACATAATTAACGCCTTGGAATCTCCCTGAAACTCTGATCGATTCTCGTAAGATATATCCAAAGCTTCCAAGCTCTCTAAGCGCATTATAAAGCGTATCTTTGCCATCTGATGCATGCTTAACCAACTCTCGAGCGGAAATCCGCCAATCATCTGGAAGACTTAGAAGATAAGCCAGCAACCCTTTACTCTTCCAAGATAGACGAATGTCCTGTAAAAAAGCTTTATCTAAAACGACAAAATTTTGTCGTTTCTTATTGATCCTGAAAAATGCCATACCTACCTCACCTCTACTTCGCGTAGAAATTTAAATTAATATTTATCCATGTGTGCTTTCATCCGTAAAATATTTTTTTGATTCTTTTGATGGATTCGGTCTAAATAATATTTAGACTCTCGAATCCCTTGTCTTAAAGTGAGCTCAAATATTTCCTGAGCTAATTTAAATTCATTGGCTTTATAAAATTTTAGGGCTACTTCGAATTGTGCAATGGGAGAGCCTTGTAATAGCCGCTCAAATAATATTTCATCAAGAGAATATAATTTGGCAGTAGCATGATCTTTTAATATTCCCTGGACATAATCGGCTAATTTACAGCTTCCATTACTTTTTTTGATTTTTTCGTGAGCTTCTATTCTATCAATAAAGATAGTTTTAGATGATTCAATACCAATACAAATAGCATCGTCTCTTGCGCTGATAAGTGTCAGGGTGATTTCATCATTAACAATGATAGCTTCTCCGACTTTTCTCGTAAAGAATAACATAATGAACCTGCTTTTTATTAAAGTTATTATTTTCCATTCTAAACGTAAAATCCAATTCGGGCGCCAGCACTACATTTTACTGAAATATATTTTTATTCCTCTTAAATAAGATAGTCATATTTCAATCATAATTTCTTAAATCAATTTTTTTATTTAATTCAGCATAAGGCTAAATTAAAACTTGAACTTTTTACTTCTGCCTCGCATTTTTCTACAGCCTATCGTCAGTCAATATTGACTTCTTCAATCATTAAAAGTGGCGTATGGCTGATTTCTCGCAGATAGGCTGTTGTTTAATCGCGCTTTTTTAGAGTGATGATCTCGTATGATAAGATTCGCTCCTACTCGTCTGCTTAAAATTAGCATAAAGGTTCTCCTTGGATTTTTTCTGACATTAACAAATCATTTATGTTGTTAAGATAACTGATAACCTACATAGAAATATTGGATGTAAGTTTGCTTTCTTAGCCCTCAAAATAATTTCACTACGCTATATACTCGCTACCATTATCATCATTAATTGTTAAACTTTATTAACAAATCAAAAATTCCACAATTCTTTGGCTGCGGTTTGTTATTTTTTTCTATTAATCCCCTAATTGGTGAAAACGAAAATAAATATAAAAATTACTTCAATTGTAATAATAGTAAAATTTCGCATAAAAAAAACCCGTATTAAATACGGGGTTTTTCAATACGATCAATTTCATATTTTTTAATGAACATTTTTCAACTAATCCCATACCAATTTTACTTCTTGTTATAAAAATCATAAAAAACGACATTATGAATCCCGGTTTTTTCTAAAAAGCTAATTAATTCTGATTTCGTCGGCATTACTGGGGACCCAGTGATCCCCATATATTTTTCTTTAATATTTTCAATGTACCCTTGTATCGTCCTAAATGACGTCCCAATAGCTTTGGCTGTCTGTTTCGCGCTCGCTCCATCAATCAAATAAGCAGAACATTCCGCTTCTCTTTTCGTTAAATACACATCACTTTCTTCATTCAACAAGAAAAATCGCCTTATTTTTGTCTTATCATAAAATTGTTTTTTTTGTTGATCATCAACTCGAATACTATTTATTCGATCTGGAGTTATCAGCTGTTTCTCAGGGAGATATATTTTGTTTTTTTCCGATTTCTTTAAGAGATTAGATCCTTTATCATTAAAATAAAGAATAAATCTTTGGAATAAATCGACATTCCTAACATAAAAATTATTTATGTAATTATTATCCCTTGTCGATGCAAATATATATAATAAAGTACAAGTTTTTCTCTTGATGACAAAACTTATCCCATTATCTATATTGAACGCGTCCCTACCTTGTCCGTATACAGGATCGCTTCCATCTAATTCAGACCAAAGAAAATATCCTTTAGGCAATAAATATTCGATATCAATAGCACCAACACATTTATATAAATCATATCTATAAAAATGATCTATCCATGCGGCATTATTAGTTAACAAAGCGCGTGAACTATCATTATGATATATTTTTATATAATTAAAATAAGTTATCCCAATATCATGAAGCGGCTTACATATCTCCACAACATCATTGGTTGAACTAAGTGAAAAATGGTTTTTTAATTCCATTTAACCTCCCGTAGTAATTCTTATGTCATTTATTCTGATAAACAATTGTGCGATATACTCTGATCAAACGCTAATACCGCCCCTATTTCATTCTGACTTTTGGCAATCATCTTCTGGCTGCGTGTAGGGTTACAATTAAAAAACCATTGGCTTCTCGTGAGCCAACAAATAAACGGCAAGATACCGATTGTGGCGATACCCAATAAAATATTTCGAGTCATCAAATAACATTTCATCATTTTTGGATCACGATGCGTTTCGAAAGTTTTTGCGTTTTTTGATAAGGAAAAATTAAAACGGGTTAAACGTTGCGTGATTGTTCCTGCGTGTAAGGTCGCGAGCAATTCATCCGTCTTTTGATATTTTAATTCGGTGATTTTTTCTTTAGCCGTTTGCAAGGCAGGATCTTTTCCAGTGGGCGGCAAATCCTTAATGAGAGATTTCTTATAATCTGACCAGGTTTGATAAAGTTGAGTAAAAGAATGAAAGATTTGTCCAGGCGGTGATTTCGGAAATTGTGCAATAGGAGGTTGAATCAGCAAATCGTTTGTCCAGAGACGCAAACATTCATGCAATGGTGGATAAAAGACAAACACCTGCTCTTCGTCCTCAACTTTCATTTCTTTCAAGTATTTTATCGCCATCAAGGATAATTGAGGATTTTCTTGGATTAGTTGAAAAATTTCTGGCGTTAATCGCGATAAATGGAGTTGTTGAATTGCTTGCATGAAAAAAGGAACATTGTCCCGATCGATAATGTCGTAAAGGATCGTTATCTCAATCGGAAAGTTTAAATGAAGTCCTGCAAGAAAAGTCAGAAGCCTAGAAAGACTTTCTCTTTTTTCATAAGAAAAAGTAGATAATTGAATAACCGCTCCCTGATTTGTTCCGTTTACTTGTAACCGCCCATCTTGTAATTGATTTAAGACGCGATGGACCGCTTCATTTTCTTCCGGTGAATTAGCACTGACCTTTTGAATAACGGCTTCTGTTAATAAGCTTCTCTCGAGCAATATTTTTATAAAAGCGGCCGTTTGTGGATATTCAATTATTTTTTGAATAATCTCTTGTGATGCAAATCCTTGTTCTTGCAGTGCTTGAAAAAGAGCAGCGATGAAAGGCAAATCGATTACTAAGAGGCTCACTTGATCTTCGTAACAATATCCAACATAACGCTCAATCAGCTGATCGCGATAATTTAGACAGCGTCTTTCTTTCAAAAAATTCAATACAGCAATCAATGTTTCATCAACGTGAGAAAAAAGCTCTTCTGATAAAGGCTCTGATCCCATTAACACGTGCAATTGATAAAGGATTCTTACAAGTGACACGCCTAAAATGTCTTCAAAAAAATGACTGAATTCATTTTCTTGAGAAGGCATTTTTTCATAGAAACATCGTGCGAACATGTACAGTTCCGGTGGATCTAATTCAACACCTTCTAATACTTTTAATAAGATGGACCAAAGCTCAGCAGTTAAAATAACCTGATGCTTCTTAAACAAGAATAAAATCGATAATATTTTATCACCACTAAAAATCATCGAAAAAGCTTTGTAGGTTTCGCGTGAAGATCCTGTGGGATGATCGTAAAAAAACTGTGCTAATTTAAATACTTCATCATCGGTTAGCAGGGTATGATCTATTCGGCTAACCAACACCCTTGCTTCTTTTATACAAGGAGTATCCTCCCGAAGATTTATGCGTTTCAAAAATCCTTTACGTTGATCATAATACGAAAGCGCACGACAAACGCTTTCTTTAGAAATACGTTTAGACATAATGACCTCTATTATTTTATTTTTTTGAGATGAAATTTGACGAGATAAGGCGAAATACCTTGAGTGAAGAAATGTTTTAGAAATGATAAAAAAATGACCGAATTAGCGATTAAAAAATGAAAGCGAGAAAATTCGGATCGAAGAATAGACGTGAATAATATATTATAAACCCAGTGTTATTGTCAATAATTATTAAAAATAGCGGTTTTAATCTTCAAACTTACTGTACTCCGAATGGGATTACAAAAACGTAATGAAAAATCGATAGTTGCTATAAGCTGATAACTTTTATTACATCCACAGTAAAAACTCATCTTCTAGTAGAACAAGATTTCCTTTTTAAACATACCTGCTCTTTTCCATTATCGTCCAACTTATCATCGCATACTATGATTGTTTTGCTCACCCCAAATAGTGTATGGCGCATCCAATTTTCTATCCTAGCCCCAAGGTATTTATTCATGTTATCAGCGGTACTTGATAACCCCTGAAGATATTGTTCCTTTCCAGGCACTGTTTTCCTATCATCACCTTCTATTAATTTATCTTGAATTTCTCTGATAGTTTTTGCATGACAAGCAATATGATGCTCACTTTTCCATGCCCGAATAGCTGCGGTATCAGTAAGATCTGAAGAAAAATCTGGAAACTGCACAAAAAACCGATACTGGTGAAAATTTTTCGGAATTTCCGCTATAAAAATCCTTTCTCCTTCATGATTTCTATACATTTGATTCAACGATATTTTCTCTTGCGCCAATAAACGATCCCTGCAACATGTATTAGCTCTTGCAAAATCGATATCTAAAATATAAGCGTCTACATACCCTATTATTGGGTGTTTCGGTTTGCCAGTAGACCGTCTATAGCGAGGATCACGCCACATTTCTGTAATTTTAAAGTGACGAACACCTGAAGCATAAAGAATAGCGATTCCTGCATTACAGGTTGTGGATAAAAAAGGATTTTTCGCTGATTGAAAACCATATTGAGATTGGATCTCCCCATCAATAACCAATCGGCGAAATGCCATAATATATTCTTGCAATAAACGAAAAGATAAATCATCAAAAGTCCTACTTGTTTTATACTTTTTTGAATCATCTGGCGCACTTTTTGTTTCTTGCCATTTTTCTTTTAAAAGTTGTGCTTTACGATCACACAACGTTACATCTGTTTCCCCATCATCTTTTTTTACCTGAGTTTTGTCTTCTGCGCCACCTTCATCATCTCGCTCATCATCAGCCTCTTCATCTATGTCTTGAAAATGAAAATCTGGATCAATGGCAGCTAAGCTATATGTTGGTTGAGAATGACGTTCCCCCACTTTACTTGCCTGCCGATCTTGATGTGAAAATTTTTTCCCATAATGAAAACCGCGATATTCTACAAGCGTCAAAGACTCCTCTACTTTCCCAACATCATTAAACTTTTCTACCACTGCTTCAGCTTTTACCTCATCATATTTTGAATGTGGAACATCCGGGATGTCATATTGGCTATCATCTGTGTTACTACTTTCAGAATCTGTTGTTTCTGCCTCATCTAACAAAAGAGGTGTAATTTTTTTAAAATATTGATCGTTACGGCAATGTTTTTTAACAACTTCGTAGATAGATGGTTGATCTCTCCCGGGACGATAGTGTAATAAATTACGTAATTCGAGATTAATTTTAGCTAAATTATATTCCTCATCGGATACTATATCGCCTTCTCGTAGTAATGTTTTTACATACTCCTTGCTTGGTTTCTTAATAAAAAAATACATCAGACGATGACCAGTAGAATCTATTTCATTTAAATCAATCGCTTTCGCTTGTAAAAAATCTTCTAGTGACCACTGCTTATACTTTTGATGATGGATCAGATGATAACAAAGCGTCTGATCATCTAATTCTGGAAATGGTGTAAATAAGGGGATTGGTTTAGCCCCATTTGCAATTTTACTACGTATATGGCCTTTAGTGGCCCCACACGATATCGTTGCTAAAATATCACTTATCATGAATTTTCCTGACAATAATAAATTCTGCCTAGAAAATAATGGTCTATTTATTTAAATTATGACCTCAACAGTCTTTGCATAATCGCCGTTCGAATAATTTTACTTTGAACTCCCTCAAGCGTTGGATAATTCGTCCTGAGCTTTACAATTGCGTGCTCTATTTCTACGCTTAAAGACCTTGGAATACGAATACTGACCGTATCGCTTTTGGCCTCTATTTCAGTTGATAGCCAAACAAGCTCATGAAAATTTTCCAGTGCAAATAATTGAATTATTGCTTCTTTAACCCATTTGCTTTTCCCTCTCATTCCATATCCATCAGCAATAACTCTTTCATTAAGTTTTTGGTGAATATTCGAAAGTAATTTAAATGAAAGCGACGATAGTTCTTCTTTTTGTTGCTTTTCCGATATCACATTAACCCTCTAAAATTTCTAATATTTTTTTAAATGCTTTACTTGCTTGATCATATTGATCCCAATTAACCGCATCGAACTTTTCCTCGAATTTTTTATAGACCGGTAAAGCGAGAACAGCATGAACTAATTTTTTAACCACTTGTGTATTGGATACGCGCCCTAATTCGACTCCAACTCGCTTACGCCCTCTTCGTTCCTGTTTAACTTTAACCGTTTGTTTGTCTTCTTGATGCAATTTATTTTTTTCTTGTGTAAGTAAGTTTTTTAGGTGTTTTAGTGGCATACCATCTAAACAAGCGATAATAACTTTCTCGCGAATTTGCGGTTCTTGTACACCTGAAATCAAAGCAGCCTTTTCAAGATTATTTATTCTGTTGTCATCGATCAATTGTTTCAAATCTTTTGAGGCTTGCAACACAGCAACATACCGTATAGCTTGTGGCCTGGATAATCCAGTTAATTCCCGTATTAACTCAACAGTAATAACAATTCCAGAATGCTGCTCAGAATAAGCGTCAACGATTGATTTCAAATTATTGATTTTTTCTTTTAGAGATAAATCAACTCTTTCTGTGTTTTCAACCCACTGTAAAAGTTTTAGTGTAAAATGATCCGGTTTTTTAAGATGGATTTTTGCGGGGATATCTTGTTGCGCCGCCAATGTTGAAGCGAGCAATCTTCTCTCCCCTGCGACTAACCTATAATTCTCATTATTAAGTTTATAGACGATCACAGGATTAATAACGCCCTCTTTTTTGATCGTCTCTGCAAGACTATCTAACATCGCTATTTCGTCTTTTTTACGGGCGGCGTTTGGATCTAAGTCTGAAATACCGTTTTTTATGTCCTGAGGAATTACAAGCAGTTCTCTTGGATTATCCGGGTCAATCTCTATTTTAGTTAAAGGAATAATGCCATAACGAACGTTCACATTGGCACTAACGGCATTCATAACATCGGTAATGCCTTGATTGATGTTTTGAGAAATCCCAAATTTTTTTAATTTACTCATTTCCAAATACCTTTTTTTCAACAAATTTACACATTGCAATAGCATCTCGCTTGGCTTTGTCATCGTCTGGTAAATCAAAAACGGATTGAGGAGCGGCATTTTCAGTATCCACTTGAGAAAAAGCCGTTCTTAACCCCAATTTGGTTGGCATAATATATTTGGCAATCGACTCATTGGATTTAAGGGCTTCGTAAATGTCGTTATGG
>Ga0209417_1006322_pt1 | contig 12232 bp, 9 predicted proteins | sample RifGroF2_FD_184002 | JGI IMG/M metagenome (GOLD analysis project Ga0209417, IMG submission 184002) | Groundwater microbial communities from Rifle, Colorado, USA - Groundwater F2 (SPAdes) (version 2) | ecosystem: Environmental > Aquatic > Deep subsurface > Groundwater | place: Rifle, Colorado... | reverse complement strand
GTTTCGAGAGCACTAGTTTGGACATCAATAGCGCTGATCAGACCATCCTTGCCGACCCTCTTTGCCAGTTCCATGGTCATATGACCAGACCCGCAACCAAAGTCAGCGATACGCATGCCTTCCCCTATTCCAAGTTGTGGCACGATTGACTCTGGAGATATTAGTTCACTCATTACCTTAATTTTATCACACCCTACAATGATAAAGAATTTAGTTATCCACGCATGCACTGAATATAAAAAAGGCCATTCGGCCTTTTTTATATTTAGCGTATGCGTATTAATACTCCTATCTATAACAAGTTCCGTCTCCAAGCATGTCCACAAACCAATCGTAGCACCAATAGCTCGATCCCCATCCACCACCACCGCCAATAACATTCTGCACGGAATTGACTTCTTCTGGTCCAGCTAGCTTGGCATCTGATCTGCTCAACTCAATGTCGCTGAGATTCATCCCCATGTAGATAAGCCCACCCACAAAATAAACTATGGCCAAGACTAGGACTACCCACACTGCCTTTTTCATGTTTTTGCTCATTTTTTTTTAATATTTTATATATCTTTGTCGTCATAACTAAGCATTAGATCGACCGCAATAATGCTTAGCTGAATTTCATCATCGGCTATTAATTCTCAAAATTATAAGAAAAGCTACGCAAAATCCCACGATAGAGAAGAATATACTAGCTACAATCCAGAGTCTCACTCGCCTCTTACTAACAAGCATAAATCGCTTATAGAAATTACTCAGAAAATTATTCATACTCTGCTCTATCTGTCTTTGGTCAGGGACTAAATTCGCGTCCACCTCTCTTTCGCCTAGAAATTTGAGCATACGGTATTTGTCGATATAGCCAGTCAGCATACCGTTATCGTCGACAACCGGCATCGGATTCACCCCGTAGTTCTGGGCAAATAAATCCGTAGCCACAAACATAGAGTCAGTTTCTTTTACAGATATAAAATTTCTTCCCACGACATCGCCTACTTTGGCTTGCATAATTTTTGCAAAATCACCCTTTATCAGCGAAGCGTCTTTCTTATGAAGCTTTAGGTTCTTAAAAAGCTTCATAAATGTTGGCAAGTGGACTGACGTACCTTTAATAATTAGATCCGGCTGAGTCAGTAAACCGACTAAATAACCGCCCTGCGAAACCGGCAGAGCCGTAAAATCTTTTTCCACTAGCAGATTAACCGCCTCCACCAAAGAAGTGTTTGGATCAACCGAGACGGCATCCCTGGTCATTACCTCCGAGACAATCTTCATATGAGCCAATAATAACACATATTTCTAGAGTATAGATCGTTCTCTACGCGACCACGGTGGACATCACCACGTCTCCCGCTTCAAGCTTCATGACTCTTACGCCCTGAGTGGCCCGCCCTAAGATAGATACGCTATCAATAGAAGTCCTGATGCTCTGCCCCTTTTTAGACATAGCAATTAGTTCCTTATTCTCTTCGTTAGTCACATGGGCAGAGACAAGATCCCCGGTCTTAGGAGTGATTTTGGCCGTCATAATTCCCCTGCCGCCTCTGTTCTGAACTTTATAAAATCTTAAGTCAGTCCTCTTGCCATAGCCGTTCTCCATGACGGCTAACAATTTCAACCCCTTCTCAACGCCTGCAGGTATAACGTCGGTACCAACCACTTTCTCGCCCTTTTCAACTCTAATACCAATCACGCCAGAAGCTCCGCGACCCATCGGTCGGACATCCTTCTCTTTAAATCTTATGGCGTTCCCGCTGTTAGTAACCAATATTATCTGATCATTGCCAGATGTCGTTAGAACCCAATTTAATTGATCTTCGTTCTTCAGCTTGATGGCAATCATGCCGCTCTTTCTGACGGCTGAGAAAGCATCAATGTCTACTTTTTTTATAACACCCTTGGCCGTAGTCATAAACAAGAAGCCCTTAGTATCCTTCGGCACTGGTACAACAGCCGAGATTACGTCACTTGGAGAAACTTGCAAAAAATTAGCGATAGCCCTGCCCTTGGACTGCCTCGATGCCTCTGGAACTTCGTAGCCCTTAGTCTGAAAAACCTTGCCAGAATTAGTAAAGAATAAAACGCTGTCATGAGTGTTAGCCATAAAAAACTGCGAGACGGCGTCCTCATCTTTAGTGGCCATGCCAATCGTACCCTTGCCTCCCCTCTTTTGGGTTCTTAGGCTGTCGGGCACCATTCTCTTTATATATCCGCTATGAGTTATTATAAACAAAGAATCCTCTTCAGGTACAAGCTCATCTTCTCCGATCTCTCTAAGAGGTGATTTGACCACCTTAGTCCTTCTCTCATCGCCAAATTTCTCCCTAACTTCCTTCAACTCGTCTTTTATAACGGCCATTATTTTCTTTGGGCTAGCTAGCAAGTCTTCGAGGTAAGCTATAAGAAGCTTCTTTTCTTTTAGCTCATCCTCCACCTTCTTTCTCTCGAGGCCAGCTAGAGCTTGCAGTTTCATTTCCAATATAGCCGCGGTCTGCTTATCCGAAAACTTAAACTTTTTAATTAAATTCGTGGCGGCTTCTTCTTTAGACGCCGAAGCTCTGATGATTTTAATAATTTCATCTATGTGGTCTAGGGCTTTTTTCAGTCCCTCCAAGATATGTGCTCGATCCTTCGCTTTTCTAAGTTCAAACCTGGTTCTTCTCACCACCACTTCTTTTCTATGCTCAATGAATTTTTCAAGCATAGTCTTAAGGCTAAGAGTTTGAGGCTGGATACCGTCGACGAGAGCGAGCATATTAAAGTGGAAAGCCTTCTGTAGCTCAGTATATTTAAATAGCTGATTCATGACCTTGCGCGGGAAAGAATCTTGTTTTAAATCTATGGCTATTCTTAAACCATCTTTGTCGGACTCATCTCTTAGGTCTCTTATGCCTTCAATTTTTTTATCTTTAACCAGATCAGCTATCTTCTTTATTAGCTCAGACTTGTTGACCTGATAAGGTATCTCGGAAACAATTATCTGGAATCCCTTTTTGTTCTCGACAATATCCGCCTTGCCTCGTATCATAATTGGCCCACGACCAGTGGCATAGGCATTAATAATGTCGTTCTCGTTATATATGATTCCTCCCGTTGGAAAGTCTGGACCCTTGACTAGCTGAACCAAGTCCTTAACGTCGGCATCATTGTTGTCCATAACGTAAACTAGGGCGTCCACTATCTCAGTTAAGTTGTGCGGCGGAATATTTGTGGCCATACCCACGGCGATACCCATTGAACCATTGATTAAAAGATTCGGGATGCGTGTCGGTAAAACATCTGGCTCCTTAGTTGATCCGTCGAAGTTGTCGCTAAAATTAACTGTTTCCTTGTCTATGTCCGAAAGTAGTTGCTCGGTAATGGGCGTAAGCTTAGCTTCCGTGTAACGCATGGCGGCTGGTGAATCGCCATCAATCGATCCCCAATTACCTTGCCCATGGACCAGTGGATATCTAAGAGAGAAATCCTGGGCCATCCTAGCCACCGAGTCATAGATGGCGGAGTCACCATGAGGATGGAAATTTGCCATGACCTGCCCTACGATCTTAGCCGACTTAACTACTTTAGAGGTAGCTCTTAGGCCCATCTCGTGCATACCATATAAGATTCTGCGATGAACTGGCTTTAAGCCGTCTCTGACGTCTGGCAGAGCGCGAGAAACAATAACGCTCATTGCATATTCTAAGTATGACTTCTTGACTTCGTCTACTATCTCTCTGTGTTTTATATTCTTTGTCTCTTCCTTATTCATATAATTATGGGCCAAGAACTTTCACTGGACCATCTTGTCCATTAAAAGTTCACAGCTCCAATTATTTACTTATCCTCGGATAATGGCAATAGATAGGCCCGCCCATCAGCATCACTGCGCACATCGACAATGCTGCTAGCCTCCTCTTCGTCTATACCGATAAGACCAATTATGTTGGCGCCAAAGCCCTTCAATGAGCCGCCTATATCCCCCAATAGGGAACTATCATTATTTTGAGCATATTTATTTTGGTCTGGATTGGCTTGATCGACTGGATTTAGCATCGTATATAAATTCTTCTCCAGTGATTGGTACCAGATCAACCCAACGATAGAAAAAACAGATATGACAGATAAGGCAAACATCGTGCCCCTTATATGCTCAGGCTGTCTTCTTATTTCTTCGAGCAACTTCATGCTAATTCGAACATCACCAACTTCATTTCTTCGGCGGGCAATGTCTTTTTAGTTATTTTATACTTATCGACCTTCTCTGGACTAAGCCCCAGCTCTTTAACAAATTTCTCTGGCCCCTCTATATCTATATTTAAGTCCTTAACTTTGTAATGCATTGGAATGATGACTTTTGGGCCGATCTGGCTTATCGCTTCAACTGCCTCCCTGGCGTTTAGAGTGTATTTACCTCCGACAGGTATCATTAGTATATCTACATCTCCTATTTGTTCGATTTGTTTGTCTGAGAGCTTAAGCTCGCCATAATCACCCATATGGCACAAGGTTAAGTCTTCGGCCTTAATTACATATATAGTATTATATCCCCTCTCTTTGCCTTCAGATTGATCGTGAAAGGATTGAATGCCTTGTACGGCTATGCCGTTCTTCTCGTATTCACCTGGGGTTGATATCACAAAAGCGTCCTCGTTGGCATTTTCTGTCGAGCTGTGATCATAGTGGTTATGAGAAATCAAAACCACATCATCTTTTATCTTCGGCGGCTTAATACCAATATCCTTGGAGAAAGGATCGATTAGGATGCTGCCTTCTTTCGCTTCAATTCTGAAGCAACTATGACCAAACCAGTTGATATTCATCCCGTTAGAAATCATCGATTCTATAATTATGGATACATACCCCACAATATAGACACGATAATTATTTTAATACATCGTCCTATAATCCCGTCACGTTAATTTCTAACGGGATTCATTGCATAAATTGTATCAAAAATCCATTTAAATTCAATACCAGAAGAACTAAGTTGGCCACGAGATATGTCGTGGTATGGGCATGGATTTCGAGAGGCCCGCGCAGGCGCGACGGCGCCGTCTCGGAGGGATGGTGCTTTAGCCCATCTTCCAAGTCTCTGTAGCGAGAGGGTGATTTTTCAGCAGAAAAATACAGCCCGTACTCGAGAGAGCCATGTCCATACCACGACGCCACCCTTGCGCCTTAGCTGATTTTGTTGTACCCTTATACGGCAATTAAAAAGCTATAACATCGAGGATTAATTTCGTCTCTTGCTGAAAAGCGACGGCCATAATTAATGTTCGATAAATAAATTGAATATATCGAATTCATCGATTAAATCTATGAAGGAGCTCCTGTCAAAGGAGGAGTTTTATTTACCTAAACCAGGCAGTATCCTCACCGGCGAGATTATCGGTATCTCTAAAAGCAATGTCGTGCTAGATCTTGGCTCTGTGGGAGTTGGGATAGTCTACCCTGGAGAATTCTACGACAATCCGGACAGAATGAAGGTTTTAAAAGTTGGCGACAAGGTATCCGCCATGCTAATCGAGTTGGAGAACGACGATGGCTACAGAGAGTTATCGCTGAAAGCTGCCCAGATAACGACTGCTTGGCAGGACATAAAAGAAATCAAGGAGAAAGGCGAAGTCATATCCACAAGAATAATGAACATAAATAAGGGCGGCCTTATCGTTGAAGTCAGTGGCGTCCAAGGGTTCTTACCATTGTCCCAGCTCTCTGGCGAGCACTACCCAAAGGTAGAGGGCGGAGACACGACTAAAATCGTACAAGCTCTTCAAAAGTTTAAGGGTCAAGAATTTAAAGTTAAGATCTTAGACTTTAATGAGCTAGAGAATAAGCTAATCGTTTCAGAAAAAGCTATCCAAGAGGAAGCCGTAAAAGAAGAGGTATCCAAACTTAATGTAGGAGATTTGGCCGAAGGCACAGTCACCGAAGTCACTGATTTTGGAGCATTCGTTAAGCTTAGCGATACGCTCGATGGCCTAATCCACTCTTCTGAAATAGATTGGAAATTCATCGAAGATCCAAGAGAGATACTACACTCCGGAGAAAAAATAAAAGCTAAAATTATAAATCTAGATGGCGGCAGAGTGTCGCTATCTCTAAAAGCACTTAAAGAAGATCCATGGCTAAAAGTTGAAGAGAAGTATGTAGTTGGCCAAAAGCTAAAAGCCAAGATTATAAAAATAAAAAATACTGGAGCTTTCATTGAATTGCCAAGTCCAGTAGAAGGAGATGGTTCTAGCATAATCGGATTTATACCTACGACAGAATTCGGCGGACATGATCCAGCCGAGTCGATAGAAGTCGGCAAAGAAGCCGACCTAGCTATAATCAGTATCGATGCCAAAGAGCATAAGCTAACGCTCACTATCGATAAAAAGACGGAATAACTATTATCTAAAAAGGCCCCCCTTAGGGGGCCTTTTTAGATAATAAAAAACCCCGGAGGGAGGTGCGACACATCGCGTGTCGCACCTCCCTCTCGGAGTGCTACTTACCGACGAAAGCCGTCGGTGCCCGAGGTCGCCTTGGCGAACTCGGTACGCAGGATCGGGCCGAGCGGGTAGCCCAGCCCGGAGAACTTGTCGCCGGGGTCGGTCCACTCGAACGCCGATTCGGGGAACAGCCCCTTCAGGCGTTCCGGCGTTTCAACGATCCGGATCTGGCCGTCCTCGCGACGCTCGACGAGAAGAATCACGTTCCACCAGGAAGTCACCTTCCCGGTTTCACGATCCTTCACGTCGAACGTTCCCTTGCCGTAGTCGACGAATGCGACGCCCACGGCCTTCTCCGGGAAGAATTCCGTGGAGGTGGCTGTGGCCTTCGCCGCAAGCGCTTCGCGCTCGGCGGCCACCTGCGTGTTATACGCCGTCTTGCGGTCACCGGCCTCGGCCGCCTTCTTGATCTCGGCCTCCTCACGCTGAAGCTCGACGATGCCTCGCCGAACCATGTCGTGAATCGCCACGAGGCGATTGAACACCTCGGGCGGGAACCGCGTCGTCCCAAAGTTGAGACGCTCGTTCACGAGCTGACTGACGGGCAGGTACGTGCCCTCTTCAGCCAACTGGCTGCCGATCTTGCGGATGCCACCGATGGCATCCAAGACCGCGACCTTCCCGTCGATCACTTCAACAAGGAGGTATCCCCCCTTGAAGAAGCGGCCGTCGGAGCCGGACTTGTCCGGCACGCGCAGGAGCACCCGACCAGCCTTGCCAGCCAGGACTTCCTCGCTCGTGAGCTGGTTGGCCCCGCCAGCCTTGGTCACGAGCGCCACACGCTCAGCCTCGAACTGAACCTTGCCCAGCTCGACAGCCTTGGTCACGAGCGCTTCGATCGACTGGGCCACCCTCTGCGCCCGCACTTCGGCGCGAACATCGGCACCGAGCCGATAGTTCTCGCCGTAGATCCGGACACCAGCGTCCGAGACCTCGAGGAACCCGTCGGCGACGAGCCGATCAAGTACCCATGAGATCGCGTCACGACGCGTCGGACATCCAGCGACGAGAGCTTCCGCGTAGGCCAGCTGTGCCGGGAGTCGAAACGGCGCCTCGTACGACAGCATCTCCGCCACGTCACGATCGAGCTCCGTAGCTCGTGCGCGATAGAGACGCTGAGTGGTTTCATCCGCCTCGCGGATGGACCACATATCGGCCACTGCGGCCGACATCGACTCGTTGACTTGGTCGACGAAAGAGTCGAACTCGGCCCGATCGGCCGCCTTCTGGGCCGCCGTGATCACGCCAGCCTTCGCCACCTTCGGCACGGCCGGAGCCTTCCCGAAACTGAATTTCTTCGGCTCCGGAGCAGCCGCCACGGGCTTGCCCTTCGCGGTCTTGGCCGGCTTGGTCGGCTTGGTCGACTCGCTCACCGGCGCCAACTTTGTCGGCGCTTCGATGACCCGGATGTCAATACCCTTCTCCGCCAGGACATCCAGCATCGAGAATCCGCTCTTTCCATTCGACTTCGACATTGTAACCTCCCCGCCCTATTGGGCGAGAAAACCGCCAGACACTGACCCTCCCCCCGGGAACATCCCGAGGGACAACCGACGAACCGATTGATATTCCTCCTATATTGAGTTGTTAACGAGCCCTACACCTTGAATCTATAGATTATATCAAATTAAAAGCCCTTTGTCAATCGCTGAACGCGATCGACAAAGGGCGTCGAATCCCTGCCTATTTACCTTAGGTGGTCGGGCACTTCAGCTTCGCCAACTCTTTTGGCAAGGACGACCACCGTGTCAGCCAAATGAGCCTCTCGATCAACCTCTTTATTCGCTACCGATTTAGCATAAATCACTAGATACACTAGCGGCTTTCCAGGCATATCGATTCTGGCATACACCGGGACGAAGCTATCAGTTTTGCTTTCAAAGTCCAAATTTATGTAAGACCTACCCAACTCAAACATGAACGGTTCTTTCTCGCCAAATCTGGCAAAGACAACTCTCGCGGTCGACTTCGGATCTCTGCGGAACACCAACCGATGGTATTGCGCCGTCTCTTCATCGACCCATGGGATGAACATCGTGATGCCCTGATCTTTCTCAGACACATCGCCATCGGCGAAAGCCGGATGATAGACTTTCATCGCGAACCCGTTTGCAAACAGGAGCTGCGACCGGTCAACACCTTCGGGCACTTCCGAAAAGTCCAGCTCCATCGAATGCGGCGGGAAGGAGGTCTCAAACGCAACCTTCAGCGTTTTACCAAATATTGGATGGAATTTATTCCAGCTGAGAGTTGAGCTCACCGATCCGCTTGCCTGGGTCACGCCGACACCTCCTGGCCAACCATGGCCTTGATTCTTCTCTGTCCATCACCAGCCTTGGATGCCAGATAGGCATCTATCTTATGTTCATCACCATGGATATACACGATCGTTTCAGGATTTAGCCTCCTCTCAAGAGCTTCCCCTTCCAACCCATCCATGTGAGAAGAAAACTCAAACTGCTCAATATTGCACTGACGCCTCACCGAGACACCATTAACGAATACGTGCTGTCCGTCCCTACTTGCAACCAGGCCGAAGCCCGGTCCATTTGGATCCTGATAATTCACGAAGAACACAGAGCTGCCTCTTACGCCAAGCAATCTTTGAGCCCACCAAGCAGATGGCGTATCCTTATACACCATACCCGACGACGAGATCACCATCCCTGGCCGTCTCGATTTTAGAAAATCTGATTTCTGCCGCTTGGACTCGAACCAAGTGGCTGAATCTAGCAAATGGCCATCAGGTAGAAAATCTCTATATACTCCGAACGTGCTTCTTGAGCCATCGATATAGAGCGGATACTTGGAGTCGATACCAGACGCCTTATAGATACAGAATATGTCCTGAGCCCTATCAATCGAAAGGGCCGGAACCAAGACCTGTCCGCCGGCTTCGAGAGTCTTGGTGGTAGCCTTGATGAATCTCTCTATCACCTTCTCGCGAGTCTCTTCAAACTCTTGGGTGATATAGGTCGACTCACGAACCAACAGTTTGATCCCATTGGGAGCTTCGAACTTCGAAGCACCCTTGATTAGGCTCCTATTGCGATACGATACGTCACCCGTCACAAAAGCAACCTCGCCGTCTACTTCGACTACGAACGACTTGGCGCCTAGTATGTGACCAGCCGAAATGGGCGTTACGGATATGCCGTCTATATACAGCTCTTCGCCATCAAGAGGCAGTTCGATTATCGACTTCCGAGCTTCGTTTGCTTCATCCAAAGTAAATGGCGCTAACGTCCCCTCCAAATCGCATTTCCTCAAGGTCTGTCCCCAGAGGATCCGCGCCAATTCAGCCGTCTCAACCGAAGCATAGATCTTTAATCCCGGGAAAAGTCTTCGAGCAACTGGTACCATACCAACATGGTCAAAGTGGCCATGCGTAAGGATCAGGTGCTTAATCGGTGCAACGATCTTCGGCAAGAGAACTTCGCCCTCGCCTTGCAGATATGAACCGAAGTCAAAACCAATCGGGACGTCACCAGCAAAAAGCACATAGTGACTGCCGCCAATATGGTTGGCTCCGCCGCCGGCTACAAATCTAAACACTGACATAAGCCTCTCTCCCCTTCAATACTATCGCCAACCTCCTGGCGTGGCTGTAATAGGAACCCTCGGGCAAGTTGTCGGGATCAACCCACGCACAGTCATCCGTCTCATCGGTAACTTTGCTTATCTCGCCAGCTACAATCTCAGCCGTCACGATAACGGCTCGATGGGCCAGCCCCACCATCTCATCGAAAGCTAGGCTTTGGGGACGAAATAGCAATCCCGTCTCTTCTAGACCTTCGCGAATGGTCGTTAGATAGATCAGGGCCCCAATTAGATCCTCTTCGCTGTGAATGATTCCGCTAGTATCATCGCCTAAGATCTCCCCTAAATAGCTCGGGGGGATATCGTAGCGCCTCATAAATTCTTTGATGTGCCCAATGGCTGAATTTACTAGCTCTTCGAATTGAAAATCGCCAAGCTTGCTTTTCTGTTCATCGGTGAGAATGCTCCCACCGGGTAGGCCCCAGCCGGCCGGCTTCCCGCCAGCCTCGGCCTTATTCAATACCATGAGTATCCTGTCGTCTTTCTTGATCAAAACATGTATGGTAACCTCTACGTCTAAGCGTGTCATGGTCGACCTCTTTGGCTAGCCTTAGTTGTCAATGATCGGTCTAGTTGGCCCAAATACTACATTAAAATCGAGCAAATGTCAACCGCACAATCTTCTTCTTGTTAGCACGCTATTTTTGTGTTAAATTTTGTCAATATTATGAATCCCGTTAGAAGTAAATCCCGCAACAGCGGGATGACGATTCTTGCTTCTACCGGATAACCAACTAATAGAATCAAACTTCTACCGGGATGAACCAAATTATCAAATACATATCTATAGTTTTCTTATCCCTACTAGTGGTGATAGGCCTTGTTGGCGTTATCTACACGCCCACAGAGAGCAAGGAGATTCCCCTATCTGAAGTAGTTACCCAAATTAATTCTGGGAAAGTAAAAGAAATCGCTGTTGAAGGCGATGTCTTGAGTATACTCACGACAGATGATTCTAGGCTAACCTCGAAAAAAGAGCCTAACGTGTCAGCCTTTGAATCTTTAACAAATCTCGGCGCCGATAAGAATAAAATTGCCGCAATCAAGGTGGAGATAAACGAGCCTAGCGGGCTTCTTCTCGTAGCCTACAATATTCTTCCCATATTACTGCCATTTATTCTTATTTTATTTATCTTCTGGTATATGTTTCGCCAAGCACAGAAAGGCTCAATGCAAGCTTTCACATTCGGAAAGAGCAAGGCGAAGCTGGCCAATGAAGACGACGGCAAGAAGAAGCTTACGTTTAAAGATGTTGCCGGACTCATAGAGGCCAAGGCCGAAGTATCGGAAGTCGTTGAGTTTCTAAAAAATCCTAAAAAATTTCACGACCTTGGCGCAAGGATACCTCGTGGAGTTTTGCTCGTGGGGTCTCCAGGTACTGGCAAAACATTACTAGCCAAGGCCGTTGCCAATGAGGCTGGGGTCCCCTTTTTCTTTGTCTCTGGCTCAGAATTCGTAGAGATGTTTGTTGGCGTTGGAGCCAACAGAGTAAGAGATACCTTCGAGACAGCGAAGAAAATGGCTCCATCAATTATATTCGTAGACGAGATAGACGCCGTTGGCCGACACAGAGGAGCGGGGCTAGGCGGCGGCCACGACGAGAGAGAGCAGACGCTAAATCAAATTCTAGTTGAGATGGACGGCTTCGACACCAACGACGACGTCATAGTTATGGCCGCCACAAATCGACCAGACATACTCGATCCGGCCCTACTAAGACCAGGAAGATTTGATCGACGAGTCGTGCTCGACGAGCCATCGATGAATGATCGCGAGGCCATACTTAAAATTCACGCCAGGGAAAAACCCTTGGCCGAAGACGTAAATCTTAGAGTTGCCGCCGAGAGAACTCCCGGATTCTCAGGTGCTGACCTAGCCAATCTATTGAATGAAGCAGCCATCCTAGCTGCCAGAAAAAATCAACACGTGATTCTCCACGAAGACGTATTAGAAGCCATAGAAAAGGTTATTCTTGGCCCAGAGAGAAAGAGTCATGCCTTCTCTAAAAAAGAAAAAGAGATAACTGCCTACCACGAAGCTGGCCACGCACTAGTCGCCATCTCACTTCCCTTCATGGACAAGATTCATAAAGTATCTATTATATCTCGCGGACGAGCAGGCGGATACACCTTAAAGCTTCCGACCGAAGATAAGCATCT
>Ga0209417_1006321_pt1 | contig 12233 bp, 8 predicted proteins | sample RifGroF2_FD_184002 | JGI IMG/M metagenome (GOLD analysis project Ga0209417, IMG submission 184002) | Groundwater microbial communities from Rifle, Colorado, USA - Groundwater F2 (SPAdes) (version 2) | ecosystem: Environmental > Aquatic > Deep subsurface > Groundwater | place: Rifle, Colorado... | reverse complement strand
CCTGTACTTGTTGCAGTACATCCAGCTGCATTGGTCACAATCACATCAACGATTTGTCCGTTAGTCAGGGCTGAAGTGGTGTAGGTAGCTGAAGCTCCATTCTGCACGCTCGAACCGGCAACCCTAAAATTATAATCGGTGCCGCCACCGGCTGTGAAGGTGACTGAAGTACCCGCACAAAACGTATTGTCAGCATCGCTGCTTGACAAGGTTGGTGTTGGCAAAGCATTAACCGTATTGGTTATACCTGTGCTAGTTGCAGTACATCCAGCTGCATTGGTCACAATCACATCAACGATCTGACCGTTGGTCAGCGTGGAAGTCGTATAGGTAGTCGAGGCTCCGTTTTGGACACTCGAACCTCCAACCCTGAAATCATAATTGGTTCCGCCACCGGCTGTGAAGGTGACTGAAGTCCCGGCACAGAAAGTATTGTCAGCATCGCTGCTCGACAAGGTTGGTGTTGGCAAAGCATTTACCGTATTGGTTATACCAGTACTCGTTGCAGTACATCCAGCAGCATTGGTCACAATCACATCAACGATTTGTCCATTGGTCAAGGCTGAAGTGGTGTAGGTAGCTGAAGCTCCATTCTGTACGCTCGAACCGGCAACCCTGAAATTATAATTGGTGCCGCCACCGGCGGTGAAGGTGACCGAAGTCCCTGCACAGAAAGTATTGTCAGCATCGCTGCTCGACAAAGTTGGTGTTGGCAAAGCATTAACCGTATTCGTTATACCGGCACTTGTTGCAGTACATCCAGCAGCATTGGTCACAATCACATCAACGATTTGTCCGTTAGTCAATGTTGTAGTGGTGTAAGTTGTTCCCGCTCCGTTCTGAACACTCAATCCTGCTACCCTAAAATCATAATTGGTTCCGCCACCGGCTGTGAAAGTCACTGAAGTACCTGCACAAAAAGTATTGTCAGCATCGCTGCTCGACAACGTTGGAATTGGAAGTGGATCAACCGTAATCACAATGTTATCATTTGCTGTAAACCCATTCCCATCTGTTACAGTAACGGTATAATCGGTTAAAACTAAAGGGCTGACAGATGGCTCTTCTAACGTTGAGGTGAATCCTGCCGGACTGGAAGTCCATGAAAAAGTGAGAGTAGGATCACCAGTGGCAGTTGTGTTCAACGTAATTGACGAACCGGAACAAATGGTTGCAGTTGCACCATTATCAATTACTACCGTTGGCGGGTCGCTGGTAATACCTGTAAACTCGAAACTGGTGGCAGTAACCCCGGTAGCCGAAATGGTATTGGCGCCCGCATTTACGTCATTGCCTTTTATCCATGGCAGTGCGCCGGTCCAGTTTCCCATTGCAATTTCTGTTTCAGTACCGGCAATGTCGGCAGTGGCATAAGTAGCGGTAACATCGTAAACCGGGTTGGTAATATCGTTGGTGGTAATGGTCCAGTTACGGTTAAGGTAATTAGTTGCGCTGGCATTGTTCGGGTGATCTATGCCTGTTGTTTCCACTTCAATGTATGGATTGGCGCCAAAAGTTCCGCCAGTCAGGTTAATTGCAATTGGGATTGGAACTCCGCTGCCATTATCGAGTGGAAAAGTAAAGGTACCGGTTGCCGAAGCTGACAACAGGATTGAATTTCCATCCAAATCAATAGTGGTAGCGGGGTCAAGCGTCCAATTGCCGATCGTTACATCGCTGATCAGTTTTAAGTCGGTATTCGGGAATGATGTTACATTATTGAGCGGAATACCGCTTGAAATATTAAACACTGTAGGGTCAGGAGTTAATGCGTTTCCAAACTGGAAGGTGCCGCCAATGGTGGTTTTTGCTCCCGGTCCGCCAACCAATCCCAGATCGACAGCAGGTCCTGCAGTACTTTCTCTTTGGAATACGATAGTTCCACCGGTAAAACTAAAAGCTCCATTGGTAGTTACATTTAATGAGCCAATGTTGTCTAATCCATTTCCAACCCTACTCAGGGTGACTGTTCCTCCTGAAATACTTATTCCGGAAGTTAATCCGGGAGGTGTTAAGGTTCCGGCAGCCGTATTTTCAAGCCTTCCGGCGATATTTACTAGAGAAGTACCGGAAACAATAAATGCCCCGTCAATCTGGGTGTGAACAGAATTGCCCGAACTGTTTCCAAAAGTGGCCGTGCCCGATGAAATGCGGATCAATATCAGGAATGGTTATTCCATTGCTTGGTATTACCGTAAAACTACCGCCTGCAGGAATAGTTACCAGCCCACTTGTTAAGGTGAGACCACCGCTGCTTAAAACTGTTGCTGTTCCGTTTATCGTCAGGGTAGTTGTAAGGCTTCCTTTGTTAATGATTAAATCTTCGAAATTGGTTGTACCGCTAATGATTGCATTGGAGGCTCCGGCAAATTCAACTATTCCATTGGTGCCGCCGTTGTAGGTTCCGTTGTTAGTCCAGTCGCCGTTAACCTGCAAGGTAAATGCACCACTGTAATTTACCGTTCCGCCCGATTGAATGGTAATGCTATTGCAAACAGCAGCGGCATCTACTGTAACAGTTACTCCATTCGGGATTATTACATTGTCGGTTGCCGTTGGAACTGTTCCTCCCCAGGTAGCGGGATTGCTCCAGTTTCCCGAAACAGCCGTATAATCAGCCATGGCCGATTTAAGCTTTAAAACTTGTTCTTTTGCAGGTTCAACTATTGCTTCGGGCAGTGGTTCAACAGCTTCGCTTTCAACAAAAATCTGATGTTCAACAGTACCGATGTTTCCAAAGATGTCGGTCACCTCGTAAGTACGTGTAAGCGTGTATGGGCAACTCGCGTTGCTTTGCGTTTGCGCAATCCGTTTAAAACTGGCAGGAAGAAGGGTGCAATTGATTAATGCTTTTCCTCCGTCGTCAAGAAACGCTTGCAAGGAAGTGTATGTTTGCGGAATCGGATCATTGCACTTAACGGTTTTGTTTTCAGGAGCACTTAACGCCATACCGCCATTTTCTGAACCTAACTGAGGAAACGTGCCATTAACTTTACTTTTGAACTGCTCCTTTGATGTATCCAAAATCCGAAGTGTACATTCGTCAAAAACAGCTATTTTATAAAAAGAGATGTCGCTGTTTACGTAGAACGTACTACCGGCTGGTGTATCGGCAGTACCCAACAGGAATGTTCCCCCGGTTATTGATTTTGACCCGGTGCCTTCCAGTATTTGGATGTCGTTGAAGGGTTGATTGTTCGAATTTGGAATTTCAATGGCGATTAATGGATCTCCGTAGATCAAAAGACTGGCCGGTTGAGCCACGTTAAAATCAGGTTCACGATCCTCAATTCCCCCTTTTACAACATTAATTTTTCCACCTGAAATCCTGCATTCGCCAGCCTCAATATCAAACCTGCCATGAATATCCATGCTTCCGCCAGACATGATGAATTGCCCGTTACTTTGCATTCCAGACGAGTTTCCTTCGGAAATGCCAACATGGTATGAACCATTTGTGATTTTCAGTTCGCCCAGGTTGGTCACCAAGCCGTCCATACCTGTAATTGTTGCATTCTGGTTCCCGAGCCAAAAACCGCCCGTGACAGGAATTGTATAACTTCCATCGGTATTAAATACCGGATTGCTGAAGGTATTTGACCCGATAATATTAAAAGTACCATTCAAAATGGAAAGGAATCCTTTTGCGCCTGGCGTAGGATCTGATAAAACCTGAAACGTATTTCCGGGTGTAAATGAAAGCACAGAGTTTACTGAAGTTCCTTTATTAAGGATTACCCCGTTGGTTTGCCTTAAATTGGTAAGACTCGCAGAGGAACAATCAAAGGTTGCATTTTTTGTACCTGTAAATATTATACCAGTTCCCGATGCATTGGCGGTTGTGCCTCCTGTACCTGAAGTGGCACTGAAATCAATCGTTCCATTGTTGACAATACTTCCGCCTACTATCAGTGAATGGGTGGTAATGTTACTGGTTGAGCCTGAAGGCGCACTACGGAAAATGCTCCCTTTTTTGACCGTCAAGATTCCGGCAATCGTCATTGATCTTTCTGTTCCGGTTTCGTATTGCAGAATACCGGAGGAAAGCTGCCCGATCGTAAGAGAAGCTATTGCCGGAGTATCGCTGTCGATGGTTACAATGGCTCCATCGGCAATTGTAACGTCATCTCCCGCCCCGGGCACCACGCCTCCAACCCAAGTTGAAGGATTTGACCAAAACCCACCGGCTGGTGTACTGTTAATTGTTGCTCCGCTTACCGTACCGGCAAAAGAAATCAAGATGAATGCACCCATCAAAAACCTTGGGCACCAAATCAAACGAAGCAGGAAATCCGGATTAAAATCAAAAAAACCAGGTCGTGTCTTTGAACCTTCCAGCCGGTTAAAAGCTGAATGAACACCCCTTCCCTGATTGGATTTGCAGAACGATTGGGAAAAGTGGATGGTGGAAGTAAAAAAACTTTTGGCTTTTTGTAATAATCGCGGACTCTGCCCGTTTGATTGTATGAAGTGATAATAATAAGAAAAAGGGAAAAAGCCCGCCTGACAAGCCTTGGCGGGCAGGGAAATAAAAGCTTTCAAGGGGTATGCAAAACGGGGACACCAATCATTTCGAAGGCTCCGCAGGGTCAATTTCCTTAGGGCAACGTAAACGACAAGACATAATAAACCAGTTATTATTTCCTGAATGGGTGTCATATGTTTTGCAAATCCAATCAAAAACAAAATTACTTCTACTTTAACACATTTGAAAAATCATTCCCTGAACTGAACCTGTTAAAGTAGTATGACATAGCCTGATATTAGAAAAAAACAATATCGGCTACTCAAGAACCAATAAAGTATTGCAAATTCTAAAATTGCAATTAAACATTAAATCAATTGATCATCCGACTTTCACGCAGGCCGTTTTTTATGCGGCTTTTCTTTCCCCTCCAACATGTCGTACTCTTATGGATTATGGCATTTCGGATGAAAGCTATCTAAAATATAACAAAATGCAAAATAGCTGCCAAACCTTTTCTGCAAACGACTGCGTAAGAACAATTTTAAAAGTTCAAACAGTAAATATAATACAAATTCTATAAAAAACGAAATCAATAAAACAATTCTCTGCACTGATAATCAGATACTTAAATCATTAATTTTGTTTGATTTTTAATTAAAATCCGGAATTTCGAACTCTAATTTAAAATCAACGATAAATTAGCTTTGACAAAAAGAAAATCATGAATGATTTCGGCCAAACGCAATTGCCTTAAAACGCATAAAAAAAAAGAGCTAATGTGCGATTTCGAGTGTTAATTATTCAATGTTGTTTAGTTAGGAAAACAAACAAAATAAGATCGTCAATGCAAAAGCCAGCAAAAAAAATGGGCAAAATATGAGGATGACAATATTCCAGCGGATTGCTTCACTTCGTTCGCAATGACGGAATGCCAACATCAACGCGTCATTGCGAGTGACCGCAGGGAGCGCGGCAATCCCCCTAAGAATCGGTCATTGGTAGGAACGAAACAATTTGCAAATCAATGGACTGCCTGCCAACCCTACAGCCAATTCATTGGCAGGTGGGCTTCTCCCGAGTACTCGGAATTGTAATGACGGCCTTAACTAAACGATATTGATTAATTATTCCAATCCAAAAGCCGTTTTTCGCCCTGAAGGTTTCTGATTTCAGTGATCTCCTGCGATACTTCAACAACTCCTTTGTAGTTCCCCTGCTCGTCGCGTACGGCAAAATACTGGATCAGGATAAATTCGCCTTTCATCTGAATCCAAAAGCTGGCTTTATCCTTTTCCCCCTTTCGGAAGGCTTCCACAATTTGTTCCACCACATGCACACTTTCGTGCGGGTGACAATTTTTGACATCGCGACCAATAATGGAATTAGTGCGGCGAAAAATCCGTTTTTCAGGAGTAGAAAAAAACTTCACCTGATTGTTTTCGTCAACATAGGTAATGTCAACCGGCAAATGATTAAAAACCAGACGGATTTGTTCCGCAGACAGGGTGCCTGTTTTTAGATCAACTTCTCCTGAAAATTCGGGTGTAATTATTTCTATTTCTTCCCGAACAAATTCAGGTTGTGCAAAAGGAAATCCGATTTCCAGGCTTTCAGGCAGCAATGCATTGAGCTCGCTTTCAGGAATAACTCCGGAAATGATTGGAAACAAAATGCGCTCCTCGCGGAACTTAATGGCGTAAATATTGAAGAAAATATCACCACAAAGGCTATTGAGATTTTTCAAATCAAAGTCCGGGGTATCCAGAAGCCGGATGGCCTCTTTCAGGTTTCTCCGAATATCATCGTGAAACGACCACATGACCTGCAAACAGCGATAGTCTGGAAGGTATTTTTCAATGAGCGGGAAAAGTACATTTTCCTTAATCTGGTAATGCAGATCAATTCTCGACAAATCAATTAACTTGATTTTAAGCTCATCTCCTGATATCCGATTTTTGCTGTCCTGATTAATCGCTTTCAACAACGGGCGAATAGCTTTTAACCGAAGGTCAATCTGGACATTATTCAAGATCAGTACATGCAAAAAACTTCCTGAAACTGGCGGTTCATAGGGAAACTCCTGCAACGATTTATTTAAAAGATTCAGCGCTTTATTGATTCCTTTTTTCAGTTCGGGCATTGGAATCTGAAGTTGGACCAGCTTATCGACCACCGCAATGACATCAGCCGGACCGCCTAACTCAATCACTTCCTGAAAACCGACTAACTTTTCGGAGTTCATTTCCCCACGAATAACCAGTTGGAAAAGTTCCGTCAACCGCCCCACCCTGTTTGCTTTATGATTGGTAAATTCTGACATCTAATTGAGGTTTTTATCGGGTGCAAATTACAAAAAATCATTGGTAACTGAGAAAAAACAAAGTTTATCCGCTACGCGGAATCAGGACATTCTCTTATTACTGCACTACTACAACACTTTATCCGCTACGCGGAAAGCTCTCCGTAGGCGTTCCCTAAGCCTGTCGAAGGGAGATTTAGTATTGTAGAAAAACAAACACCCAAGCAAGGTGTACCTCGTCAAGGTTCTCCAAAATAAGAGCAAACAAGTAACTGTTTAAATTTAATTCGATTTATTCTCGAAGTAATTCAACCCTTTCAGGGTTGTCTTTTCTTTTGTCTCATTTTCCGTGGGTTAATACCCACGGTTACTCAAATTAAATCCTTTCAGGATTTCCACAGAACAAAAGTCCGAAGGACTTGAATCTGAATAACCTCCGGTGAAACCGGAGGCAAATGAATGGATTAAAATCGAACCCCGAAGCGGGTTCAACATTGTTTTTAATAAAATTTAAACAGTTTCTAAGGGTTTCTAAATATTTTAGTCAGCCACTAATGGTTACAAAAATTTCCTTTCAGGTAGTTTTTGTAAGTTTGATAGCGCAACCATTTTGTTGTACAACGCATCTGATAAAAAAACCTAAAATGAAAGCTTTCCTCCCTTTTGTTGCTTTGTTGTTGGTTCTGTTGTTTGGCTGCGATCAGGATCATGATGACTTTCGGGTAACGGGCGAAGGACTGTCAATGACAATTAACGATAAAGTTGTGTTTACGGCCAAAGACATTGATTATTACGACCTTTCAACGCATTTTATTTACCTGAAAGAAACCAATTCTTTTCTGAACGACAAACTCGTCCGTGATAGTTTTCAGATTTATGCCGATGGCGAAAAAATATATTCAGGAGTATTCCATTCGTGGGTGATGTCCTCCATGCCAATGGGCCCATCAATTTATACTCCTACCATGTTTTACGGTGATTACCTGTTGCCAATAACTTTTAGCAGTTACCTCAATCAGGACGGGAAAAGAATACCATTTGAAGACCCGCGCGATGATCCCCGCATTATTGACGCATTAAAATCGTGGAATCAGTTGCATGAGGGTTTACATTGCGAAATCGGGCAATAAAGTTTCCATGGAACTGGAGTTGATTAACAACGACTCGTTTAACTATTATTACCTCGATCCGGAAAAGATGGGACTGGGTTTGTTTCATTATTTCACCAACGGGTTGTCGTTCTGGAGCCCGACACTGAAAAAATCGTTTGACAATCATGTCCAGCACATTCAACCCGAACCCTGGAATTCGTGGCAGATAAAATGGTTGTCGGTGATTGGCAGTCATGAAAAAAAGACGATCTGGATTAATTATCCCAATTTTGATCCGATTCCGGAAGGTCAATACAAATTATATTTCAGGTTTCCGGGACTTTCTCATGTTGAAAAGGAAGATTTGGTTCAACGATACGGGCGTATCTGGTTGGGCGATCTTGAACTTTCCCAGGACTTTCAAATCCGTTAATTTGAGTTCACTCGAAAAGTCTACGTTCATTGATTTTCAACTTCTTTACCCTTACCCTTAAGGGGAATCGTTGAAAATCAATGAACTATTCAAAGTTCCCTTCAGAAAATGTCATATAGTTTAGAGTCGTCATTGCGAGTCCTCATCAAATTTTCAACTTGGCAAAATGCGACAATGACAGTAGATCGCCACGCTTCGCTCGCGATGACGATTCGCGATGATTAGTGCGTCATTGCGAACGGAATGAAATGTAGTGAAGCAATCTGTCATTGGTACCACGAGGCACGAAGTGGGAAGCAATCCATTGATTTAAAGACTGCTTCGTTCCTCGCAGTGACGAAACATCTTTTCGGAGGAGACTCTTAATTTCAACTTTTTTCTTCCCTTTCCTTCCTTTTATCTACGGAAAAGGTTTGCTACCTTGCGCGTGAAATTCAAAATTTACCATTTAAAATTCAACATTTCATATGATTGATATTGACGAACTGGACGAACAATTTAGTATTGAAGGCGAAGTAGGTTTTGCCGAACTCGAAAACGACCTGGTTTTCATCACGGTTTCAAACAAATATGCCGATGCCGATATTTGCCTGTACGGCGCGCATGTCACCAGTTTCCGACCACGAAATACCATGGATTTGCTATGGCTGAGCCCTGACAGCTTTTTTGAAGAAGGAAAACCTATTCGTGGTGGAATTCCGGTCTGTTTTCCCTGGTTTGGCCCGCACAAAACCGATTCGGATAAGCCTCAGCATGGATTTGCCCGGCTGATGTACTGGGATGTTTTGGAAACCGCTGTAAAACCCAATGGTGAAACACTGGTCAGGCTGCAGCTTTGTTCCTCAGACGAAACCAAAGCCTACTGGCCTTACGATTTTTGTGCTGAAATGAGTATCACTGTAGGACTCACAGTGACAGTTACCCTGAAAGTGACAAACACCTCAGATGAAGTGTTCAAATATGGTTGTGCCCTCCACTCCTATTTCAATCTTTCGGCCATCGAAAACATGTCGATTGAGGGCCTTGAAGGAACAGCCTATTACAACCAGTTGACGGGCGAAAATGGTATTCAGATGGAGCATTATCTTCAAATCCGGGATGCGTTTACACGCCATTATCTGGATACTGAAACTCCTGTTGTCATTGCTGACCCGGTTTTCCGCCGCCGGATTAAAGTGGATAAATCGGGTAGCAAAGTAACAACCGTTTGGAATCCGGGAGAAGAAACCTGTGCCCAAATAGGCGATTTGCCCGATGAAGCCTATGAAACTTTTGTATGCGTTGAAGCAACCAATGCTTTTGGCTATGAAATTCAACTTGCTTCTGGTGAATCGTTTGAAACTTCAGCCATTCTCGGACTGGAAGAATAAATTGTTTTTTAATACCAGACCAGACACGAATTCACAAAAGGATTTTGGTTTTATGACGTTTTGTTTGGGTATTTCTTTTTCAAATACATTGTTGATTAATAAGGTTTAGGTTGATGGGATGGTAAATTTTCTATTAAGGTTGAAAATCCAGGAATAAGGTTTTCAAGGATTAACAAAACTAGTTTACAGGCAATTAACCAATTAAATAAATTTGAAACCTTATTTTTTTATTGAACCTTAGTAGAAAAAGTAAACTTACAAACACAACCTTATTACCATCTAAAATATAATCAAGAGGATTGATTTACAAATAAAAGCTAAAACCCATACTATCCAACATAGAGCCAGGATTTTAATTTCTTGTGGCTTCGTGTCATTGCGTTTATAATTGTTTCTAATATGAAAAAGACCAATGCTGCACGTCTGCTCGATGCCGCCGGAATTAACTATGAACTGGCAGAATATGTGGTGGACGAAAACGATCTGAGTGCATCAACACTGGCAAAGACGATCGGCCAAAACATTGAGCAGATTTTTAAAACACTGGTGCTTCGCGGCGATAAAACCGGTGTGTTTGTAGCGGTGATTTCGGGAAATGCCGAAGTCGATCTGAAAAAAGCTGCCAAAGTCTCCGGGAATAAAAGTTGTGCGATGGTTCAGCAAAAAGAATTGTTGGGTTTGACCGGATACATTCGCGGTGGCTGCTCGCCGTTAGGGATGAAAAAACCCTACCCGATTTACATTCATGAAACATGCCTTTTATTCGACTCCATTTATGTAAGCGCCGGCCAGCGTGGATTGCAGATCAAAATCAATCCCGAAGATTTGATCAAAATGGTTGGCGCGAAAATCTGTGAACTGACTGAATAATAAGCCTACTCCGAAAAACATATAAGAGCGTCATTGCGAGGTTCGAAGCAATCTCATACTACTGGTATACTGAATTTTAAGATTGCTTCACTTCGTTCGCAATGACGAAAACAGCTATTCGTAGTGGACTCGATAATACGCCATCAAACTTTCAACCGGCAAACGTGTTTAAATTCTGCGAATCTAGTATATTTAATCAAACCTAAACTGAATACTATGAATAATCAATTAAACCGCAGAACTTTTCTGACTCAAGTATCGGCAGCAGCCGTAGCAACCGGACTTTTATCGTTTCCTTTTATTTCAGGAGCTAAATCTTTAATAGAACAGAAAAAATTGGGTATTGCCCTGGTGGGATTGGGTTATTACTCAACCGGATTACTGATGCCAGCCCTTGAAAAAACCGAACATGTAAAATTGGTTGGCCTGGTAACCGGCACACCCGAAAAAGCGAAAAAGTACGGTGATAAATACGGGATTCCAAAAACGAATATTTATAATTATCAAAATTTCGATGACATAGCCAACAATCCGGCGATTGACGTGGTGTATATTGTTTTGCCAAACAGCCTGCACAAAGAATTCGTCATTCGGGCCGCGAAGGCCGGGAAACAGGTCATCTGCGAAAAACCTATGGCGCTGAATGCCGCTGAATGCCGTGAAATGATTGCTGCCTGCAAAAATGCCGGCGTATCACTTTCAATTGGTTATCGCCTGCATTACGAGCCTTATACCCAGCGAATCATGGAAATGGCCAAAGAAAAACCCTTTGGTGATATTAACATGGTTCATGTGTCGGCAGGCTGGAGAATGGGACGACCCAGCGAACATTGGAAAGCTAAAAGTTTATATGGTGGTGGCGCTATTATGGACATGGGGCCATATCCTTTACAGGCAGCACGCTATTCTACCGGACTTGAACCTATTGCAGTTACCGCGCAACAATATAATTCCGACCCTAAAGTATTTGACGGAGTGGATGAAACCACCACATTTCAGCTCGAATTTCCGGGGAACATTTTAGCCAACTGTTCAACCACTTTCGCGGCCAATGTCAATTTTCTGACAATTAATACACAAAAAGGAGACTATGGGCTTAATCCGTTTAGCGGCTATGGCGGTCTTCATGGCATCTTGCCCAACGGCAAAACGTTCGATTTCCCTGAGATGAACCAGCAGGCCAAACAAATGGACGAAATGTGTCTGGCGATAATGGAAAAACGTCCTTCAAAAACACCTGGGGAAGAAGGCCTGCGCGACATGATTATTATCGATGCCATGCGTGAGTCTGTTCGAAAGGGAGGAGCCCGGATCGTACTCTAGGAAAAGTTCATCAGTTATTTGAAAACGGACTTAACGGTTTATTGGTTATGAATAGCCCAGACCTTTAGGTCTGGGAAAATGAGAAACAGTCGAATCCCGGCTTTAGCCGAAATAAAGATTATTCATCTTTCAACAGCGTAAATGCCGTTGCTATTCAAATCAACCATTTATCCGATAATTCCGTTTGAAAAAAGTGATCAGTCACATTGGGTAATCAGATTGAGACTAGAAACTGCGACTGATCACTTTTCCTTCTTTCCCTTTTCCTCTTTCCTTTTTCCTATTTCCTATTGACTAATGACTAATGACTCTTTCCCTTTTCTTTTTACACTTCATCCATCTTTTCCGACAGTTCAGCAACTGTTTTTTTGAGCGCCTC
>Ga0209417_1006317_pt1 | contig 12244 bp, 13 predicted proteins | sample RifGroF2_FD_184002 | JGI IMG/M metagenome (GOLD analysis project Ga0209417, IMG submission 184002) | Groundwater microbial communities from Rifle, Colorado, USA - Groundwater F2 (SPAdes) (version 2) | ecosystem: Environmental > Aquatic > Deep subsurface > Groundwater | place: Rifle, Colorado... | reverse complement strand
GATCAACCGGTTAAAGATGTACATAGATTTTAGCGTACTGAATGTTTACAACAGAAATAATTTATTTTATTTCAGAAGGGATACCGGTGAGCGAGTTAATATGCTTCCGTTCTTACCTTCGGTTAATTTAAAGGTGGAGTTATGAGAAAATTAATTTTTCTTTTATTCATAACAATAAATATAATTTTATTAATTTCTTGCGACGATCAAGTAGATCCCAAGACAGATTTCAAAGATGTCTATGCTCTTAATTGTGTTATCAGGGGGGATACTTCATTTCAAGTGGCAACAATTACCCGTTCCTACAATGTTGAAGGTTTCGACCCGTTAACAAATACGAACGATCCGTTCATAAAAGGAGCAGTAATAAAATTAACTTATAAGAGCAATGGAAGAACTTATACTTTTAGAGATACGACAATTGCGCGCCCGGACGATTCCAGGTACAGCACACCTATGAGTTATTATTACATTAAAGATTTCCGACCTACTACCTTAAGTCCGATAAGTATAGAAGCTACTTTACCGAATGGAAAAATTCTTCGGGCTAATTCAACAACATTCTTTGCTTCGCCGTATTTAATCCAGAATCTTTTTTACAGCATACCAATTGCCGTCATTGGAAATTCTTTGGTTTTTAATTGGACAAGGATAGCCACCAGCAATAATGAAAAAATTTATTACGTCCCGGAATTAGTTATTAGGTACGCAAAAATTCAGAATGGCACTACTGTTGAAATGCAGAAAAAAGTTCCGCTGTTTTATATAAACGGCGATATCCCTTTTTATCCGTCAATTCAAGGAGATATTACTTCTGCCAGTTTTGATACTTTAACAATACGAAGATCCATAGAAGAAATTTCCTCCGGCGATCCGGATAAGCAAAACTATATTATTCACAAAGCAGTATTCAGATTATTAATTACGGATAAAAACCTGGCTGTTTATTATTCGGCTCAAAAAACTTTTTTAGATGAATTTTCCGTAAGAGTAACACAGCCAGAGTTTACAAATATCAACGGAGGACTCGGAATATTTGGAACGCTCACATCAACACAAGTAGATGTACCTATTAAAGCAAGTTATATTAGATCGTTCGGGTATCTTCCCAATTAAGTCATTTTATATTTCGAATAGCTTTTCGCGTAGAGAATCGGTCTGCTGTAATTCTCCACACGCATTTAATCAAAAGGGAGCGTATTAATGTTCCCTTTTGTAATTTAAAGCTGAACAAAAAATCAGTTCAATGAATAAAAAAGCTACTAACACAGCAATTATCTTAACAGCTTTTATTTTGTTAGCAGGCTGCGGATCGGCGCCGAGATTCACATCAAGAGAATCCCGGTTTGAAAAAAGAACACCGCCTAAAATTGAAAATCTAGATAGTTATAATAACACGGAACCGCTTGAAACCGTTACCGGAGTTGCATCCTATTATGCGGATCAATTTGACGGTAAAATTACTTATGGCGGAGAAGTTTATGATATGTACGGTTTGAGCGCCGCACATCCGTCTTATCAAATGGGAACAGTTATTCGTGTTACAAATTTGTATAATGATAAAAGCGTGATTATTCGTATAAACGATAAAATGCCTTTGCGTCCGGACCGGATTATTGACCTCTCGCTTGGATGTGCTCAGGAACTTGATATGGTTAATGTTGGAATTCAGGAAGTTAAAGTAGAAGTTCTTGAATGGGGTAAAGGAAGAAAATAGAAATCAACTGAATCCATATTTGTATTATCTCATCTAATTATTATATAATCAGAATTTTATACAATGAAGATAAAAAAAATATTGCCTGTGCTTGCCGGGGCGGTTTTAGGTTATGCGTATTATTATTTCATCGGATGCAGAACAGGATCTTGCCCAATAACCGGAAGTCCTTACATTTCCACTTTGTACGGTGCATTGGTCGGTTTGGTCTGGTTGATTCCAACAAGAAAGAAAAAATCAGATGATAACAAAGAAAATTGAAATCGAGGACCTTGTTAAAGAAATTCCTCAATCGGTAACTTACCTGATGGAAAAAGGAATAAGATGCTTAAGATGCGGCGAACCAATTTGGGGCACACTTGAAACCGCAGCGATGGAAAAGGGGTTTAACGATTTGGAATTAGAAGCATTTGTACATGATTTGAACAATTTAATGAAAGAAAAGACTAACTAATTTTTGTGAATGAGAATAAATTCTTATTTTATTAACAGATTAATTCAGAGGATACAATGAGTCAAAAAAAAAATAATCAGAATAAACCTTTTGGCGGTTTAACCAAAAAACATAGAAGCTGGATTTATACCGGATTTTTCATCGGCGTTATAGTTTTGTTATTCCTTTTTAACAACTCAGATTATTTATTCGGAAGAGCCGAAGAGAACGGTCCTTATCCGCCTAACTATGTTCCTGCAGCGCAAAAAGGAACAACGCTTGCACCGGATTTTACATTACCGACATCAGGCGGTAAAAATTTAAAACTTTCGGATCTAAAAGGTAAAGTTGTAATTATTGATTTCTGGGCAACATGGTGCCCGCCATGCCGCAAAGGAATTCCAGACTTAATTGATCTGAAAAAGAAATACGGCAGTAAAGGATTTGAGATCGTAGGTATTTCTGTTGATGCCGATAATACTATCGGCGAAGTTGTTCCATTCATAAAGAATTACGGAATTAATTATCCTGTGGTTTATGGAAACTCCGTAGTTACCCAAGCATACGGCGGTGTAAAAGCAATACCGACTTCCTTTGTAATTGATAAACAAGGTAAGATTGTTGCCAGTTATGAAGGTTTGATGCCGAAATCAACTTACGAAAATCATATTAAGAAATTACTGTAGAGTAAGAGTACGATTAAGAGCAAGATTAAGATTAATTTTTTTTCTTGCTCTTAATCTTAATCTTTCTCATAATCTTAATCTTTGTCAGTGTTCGTGTTCAAAATCCTGATGAAGATTATTTCTAACATCTAAATAATCTCCGTATTGTTCCAGCAGATCCCAGGAATAAATTCCAAAGTCATATCCGTCTTTCCATTTAATTTGAATTGCATAGTTCCCCACCATCTCAATTTTTTCTATAAGATAAGCTTCCGGTTTTAACGGCGCTCTTTTGGGCGGGGCATAATGTTTCCAAAGAATTGTCTCACCTTTGTTGCCGGCATCCGGCGATTCATCACGCAGAAATTTTAAAGGATACTTAATAATTTTCCCGTTATCCCAAGTTATTTCAATATGCTCTTGCCTATGCAATTTTATTTTAGTTGGAATAGACATTTTTTCCTTGCTAGAGGTAAAAAGTTAGAAGGGAGAGGTAATAAAAAATTTTACCTCTAGCTTCTCGCCTCTTACCTCTTACCCTTTACGTTATTGATTCAAAATAAGCGGCAATCCATTCTTACCACTGCCAATAACAACAATTTTAGCATTAGTAGAGTTGGCTAACTTTTCAGTTGCTTCAATACCTTTCCACTGCAAATAATTTTGGCTGATACCTCTTGCTACAATTTCCTGGAAATCGGCAATACCTTTAGCTTCAATTCTCTTACGGTCCGCTTCCTGCTCTTCTTTTTTCAAAACAAATTGCATTTGTTGACTGGCTTGTTCTGCCTGAAGTTTTTGTTCTATTGATGCAGTGAGTCCAGCAGGTAAAATTATCTGCCGCATTGGAGCGGACTCTATTGTTATTCCTCTTGGACCAACAAGCTTTTCTAATTGATCTTTCATTTTGGTTGCTAATTGTTCACGGGATTCGGTGTAAAGAGCTTTTGCTTCATATTCAGAGGTTACGCCGCGAACAACTGAACGGAACTGCGGAACAATAATAATTTCCTCGTAATTCTCTCCAACAGATTTGTAAATTTTTGATGCATTATCCGGATCAAGACTGTAAAGCAAACTAATCTCAAGCTGAACACTCAATCCCTCTTTTGATGGAACATTCATAGTTTCTTTTAATTCTTGAGTTTTAATGCTGAACTTGATCACATTGGCTAACGGATTAACAAAGTTTACGCCGGATTTTAGAGTTGTATTACTGACGCTTCCAAGAAAATCAACAACACCAACGGTTCCCGCTGGAACAACAGTGAAGATTTGAATCAGCGTGAGAATTCCGCCAAATGCAATTCCAATTATAGAAAGTTTTGCCTCCTGGAGTCTTCCCATTTTTTTAGTGTTGATGTAAACCAGAATTGACACAGCTAAAATTATCAGTGCGATTATAAAAAACATATTTCCTCCTTTATCATTGATTGCTAATTGAATAGTTGAAAGATAGCGAGTTATAAATCTAAATACGCAATTGATTGATATTAAATCGGGTGAAATGAAAATATAGGAAAGGACATATAAAACACAAAACAACTAATGGTTCGTAGAACCATTAGTTGCGATACTTCTCTTATTTGTTACTATTCTTTTTTAAGTAATTATAATACGCTAAATAACTAAGTGCCGTAGTTAACAAGACAATCCCTACCGAAAAAATGCTTTTAGGGAAAACGGACATAAAAAATAAACCGACAGCAATACCAACCAAAAGTAAAAACCATTTGAACGCCATCTGTTTGGCTTCAGATTTATCTAATAATAAAACTTTCTCGATCATTTCTTCAGAGACTCCTTTTTCAATCATTTGGTATTTAATACGATTATCTAAAAGAGTTTTAACAAATTTCATAATAAAACTAATTGCAAGCCATGCAACTAAAACTACAATTATAATTTCAAAATATTTATCCGGAATTATTTTATTTCCCGGATCAGGCATCTCTTGTTGTGCCATTATAGTTAAACTTGCAAGTGGATAAATCAACAAAAATAATTTCTTCATTTTCATCTCCTTTAATTTTATTTTTTTCTTTCTATAAGATGAGACAGATAACCCTAAACAATGTTGCAAATATTTACAAAGTATTTATTAACCTCATCAACTTTCTATGACGAGAAAACATTTCTGAGGTATAAACCGATATCAAGACAACAACACAGACACTCATAACCGGTATAACTGGATTCGGAAGATTAGCAAGTTGTTCCTTAAGACTAATTGCGTCAATTATAAAATAGCTAGCTGCGCCAATTACAATAACCGCCATGAATCCAAATAGAAATGAAAAGAATAAGTTAATTAAGAGTTTGGAAGAGGATGTATCGGCAGAGATTTGTTTTAAAACCATTTTAGAAAGATCAAAATTAAAAAATTCTTTTTTAACGTCTTTTAGTTTTTCATCAATTATTTTGTAATTGGATGCTTGAATGCGGCATGGCTCGCATTTTGAAACGTGTTCCAGAATTATATTATTACATGTATCCCGTTCAAAAGAATATTGCTGGATTTCACTCTCGGATAAATGGTTATTAATCATAACTCACCTTCTTTATATTTCTTAAGTAAATTTGTTTTTAATACCTTTCTTGCCCGGTATAAATAATTTTTTACTGTCCCTTCGGGCAGTTGAGTTATTGAAGTAATTTCTTCATAGCTCAATTCTTCATTGTGGAATAAAGTTATCAATGTTTTATAAATAGGATTTAACTTTTCAATTTCTGATTCAAGAATTTTTTTTAATTCTTTTCCCTGTATTTCTTCTTCAATTTGAAAATCTGATGATTCCTGATCCGCCACTTCATTTCTAATAATTTCATCATCTTCTTCTCTGCTTCCTAAAAAATCATCATAAAGTTCTGTTCTTTTTTTATGATAAAAATTAATACATGAATTATATGCGATTTGTGCTATCCAAGTAGAAAGTTTTGACTGAAATTTAAATCCGCTTAAATTCTTATATGCTTTAATGTAAACATCTTGCGCTATGTCTTTCCTGTTATCTTCGTTTTTAATCATTTTAAAAAGAATTTGGGCAACAAGATTTTCTGTTGCCTTGATTATCTGTGCAAATGAGTTGGTATCACCACGTAATACTTTTTCAACCAATTCACAGTCTTGTCGTATTTGATCAGGGTTATCCACTTAATATTAGACAGATATCTATCATTATTGTTGCATATAAAATAACACAATATTTTTTGCGTTTTTTACATCTGTAAAATAATTGCAACATTTTTATTGACTGACTGTCTTATTAGGTAAATCATAGAAAAGGAGAAAATATGTACAAGGACATAAAACAATTCTATACCTTAGTAAAAATCTTCACGATTATTTCATTTTTCCTAATTACAGAGGAACCTTCTTTTGCACAGCAAGGAGATCCAAGCTTTGATGCGAATCTAAAAAAAGCTGTCATTCATAAAGCTTTAGAATTAATTCAAGAGAACTATGTATTCCCCGAGAAATATTCTCAAATAGAAAAAGAGATTAAAAATAAATTATCAAGTAAAGAATATGATAAATTTAATAATCCGCAGGATTTCTTAAACCAATTGAATAAAGATCTCCAAAACGCAGGTCAGGATCGCCACTTAAAAATTTCATTTAATCCGCAAATAGTAAAACAAATAATTGAAGACAGAAAAAAAGATGCGAATAGTCCTACCGAATATACGCCCGAACTATTAAACTGGATTAAATTTGAAAACTACGGATTGAAAAAAGCTGAAAGTATGGAAGGCAATATCGGCTATCTCAAATTTGACCGTTTTACCGATTTACAGTTAGCAAAAGAAACTATTACCGGCGCAATGAATTTTATTAGTAATTCATCCGCAATAATTCTGGATTTGAGAGATAACGGTGGAGGAGACTCCGACGCTTCTAATTTAATTATAAATTATTTTCTTCCCGATGGGGAAAAATTAGGTGATGTTAAGTTTAGAAAAGTTGCTCAGTCAAAAGAAAGTATTGTTAAACATGATCCTTCGGATAAAAAAATTCTGGATAATGTGCCCTTGTATATTTTAGTCAGCAATAAAACCGCCTCTGCTGCTGAAGCTGTTTCATACGTTTTACAGCAATTCAAAAGAGCGGTTATTGTTGGAGAACAAACCAGCGGAAAAGCTAATCCTGGGGAATTGTTTGTTGTAAATGATTTTCTTTACATGATGGTACCGACCGGATCTTTTACCGTATTACCTACCGGAAAAAATTGGGAGGGAGTCGGGGTAACTCCAGATATTAAAATTGATCCGTTCCTTGCATTGCTAAAAGCAATTACAGAAATCAGTTCTATACTTGAGAAAAAAGATCAAAATAAAGAACATAAAATTTTGTATAAGTGGATAAATGATCAATATACGGCTCAGCTTAATCCGGAAATCCCATCACAAGAGTTTATCAATATTATCGTTGGTAAGTATGATGAAGGCAGAAAAATTGTTTATGAAAATGGTATATTATTTTATATCGGAGGCAATGGAATTAAAAGAACTTTGTCTTATATGAATAATAATACTTATATGATCGAAGGAAGAACAGATTACAGATTAAGATTTCCGGCAAATCAGAAGTTAGTTGAGTATTACGAAGTTCTTTGGTTTGATGGAACTTCAGATAAAGTGAAAAAAGTCAACTAATATTTATTTTTGCCGGTTCAAATGAACCGGCAGAAAATTAAATAACCAGTGTTGTTTTAATTAGCTTAACAAATTGTGTTTTTTGATTTGAAACTATTATTGCCGAAAGAAGTTTTTTCTTTACCGAATCAATTTTCTCTTTTCGATCTGTATATAGTTCGGCAATTACTTCCCCTTTTTTAATTTTTGTTCCGATCTTTGGATAGAAAATTATTCCGGCTTTAGGATCTATTTTATCTTCCATCGTAATTCTTCCGGCACCGAGTTCAAGCGAAGCCATTCCAACTTCGTAATTATCAATTGTTTTTACATAACCGGTTTTATCTGCAATTAACGATTCATGGATTTTTGATTTCGGATATTTATTTAGATTTTTAATGTACGAAATATCTCCGCCTTGAAGTTTTACTATTTCTAAAAATTTATCAAATGCTTTTCCGCTTGCAACAATTTCCTTGCTGATTTCTATCCCCTCTTTGATTGATGATGCTTTGCCGCCAAGATAAATCATCGCTCCTGACAAATTCAATGACAGATCAACAAGATCGCCGAACATTTCTCCGTTCAAAACTTTAATTGATTCATAAACCTCAAGCCAGTTGCCGATGTAATTGCCGAGCGGCTGATTCATATCCGTGATAAATGCAATCACTTTTTTATTGAATGCTTTTGCTGTATCCATTAGAGAATCTGCCAATGTTAACGAATCATCATAATTTTTCATAAAAGCACCGGAACCGGTTTTAACATCAAGAACTAATCCGTCAATTCCTTCTGCTAATTTTTTGCTCATTATACTTGCCGTTATCAGCGGAATAGATTCGACAGTTGCAGTTACATCTCTTAAAGAATAAATTAATTTGTCTGCCGGCGCAACTTCTTTAGTCTGTCCTGCTAACACCGCTCCGCATTTCTTTAGAACCGATTTATATTTAGACAAATCAATATTTGTTTTAAATCCCGGAATCGCTTCCAATTTATCAAGAGTCCCGCCGGTGTGCCCGAGTCCGCGACCGCTAATCATCGGGACATTCACGCCGGCTGCTGCTACAATCGGCGCAAGTATTAAAGAAGTTTTATCGCCAACTCCGCCGGTAGAATGTTTATCAATTTTTTTCCCTTTAATTGAATCAAGATTTATTACACTTCCGCTGAACAGCATTGCCTTTGTTAACCAAGCAGTTTCTTTCTTGTTTAGTCCCTTCAGATAAGCCGCCATCAGAAACGATGAGAATTGGTAGTTCGGGATTTTCCCCCTGGTAAAATTTAAAACAAGATATTTGATTTCATCATCGGTTAAAGATTTTCCGTCTCGTTTTTTTCTGATAAGTTCTACGGTGTTCATAATAACTCCAAATTAGAGTAAGATTAAGAGTAAGATTAGGATTATGATTAAGAAAAACGGATCATAAGTAATCACTTTTCATTGAACTCTCTATCAATTTCTATTAACTTGCCATCACAAATAATCTTCTAAACAGAATAGAGGTAAAAATGTTTGATCCTAATTACAAATTTACGTGCGTTGACCGCTTCCTAAAATACGTAAAATATGATACTCAATCGAACGAAGACTCAGCAACATTTCCGAGCGATCCTAAACAGATTGAACTTAGCAAAGCATTAGTTAAAGAATTAAAACAGATCGGTTTGAAAGACGCTGTTATGGATGAATATGGTTACGTTATGGCTACCCTGCCGTCGAATACAACAAAGAATGTTCCGACAATTGGATTTATCTCTCATGTAGATACAAGCCCTGCCGTTACCGGAACAGATGTTAATCCGGTGATACATAAAAACTATCAAGGCGGAGACATTGTTCTTCCAAAAGATCCAACTAAAGTAATTGTTGCATCCGAGAATCCTGAACTGAAAGAAATGATCGGGCTAGATATTATAACAACTGATGGGACAACCTTACTCGGTGCAGATGATAAAGCCGGTATTGCAGAGATTATTGATGCAATGAATTACTTAATTCAACATCCGGAAATTAAGCACGGCAAAATAAGAATCTGTTTTACACCGGATGAAGAAGTTGGGCGCGGAACTGAAAAGTTTAATGTAACAAAGTACGGTGCAAAATACGCTTACACAATTGACGGTTCCACACGCGGTGAAGTTGAAACCGAAACGTTCAGCGCAGATGCAGTTGTAATTAAATTCAACGGGAAGAATGTTCATCCCGGATACGCGAAAGGAAAAATGATCAATGCGGTAAAGATAGCTGCTAGATTTATAGAGATGCTTCCCAAAGAAAAACTTTCACCGGAAACAACAGAGAAGCGTAAAGGATATGTTCACCCAACTCAAATCAACGGTAACGAAACACAAATGGTAATAAAATTTATCATCCGTGATTTTGATGCGGAAAAATTGAAAGAGTATGAATCATTCTTAAAGGACCTCTGCCAAAAAACAGTTGCACAATTTCCAGGTTCAACTTTTAATTTTGAAGTGATCGAACAATACCGGAACATGAAATACATTCTTGATCAGCACCCTGAGATCGAGGCAAATGCCATCGAAGCACTGAAGCGATTGGGAATAAAGCCGATCAACTCCGCAATACGCGGCGGCACAGACGGCTCACGTTTAAGTTACATGGGCTTGCCAACACCAAACTTATTTGCCGGCGGTCATAATTTTCATGCCTATACCGAGTATGTTGCAATTCAAGATATGGAAGCTGCTGTGAAAATGATTGTTACTCTCGCCAATGTTTGGGAAGAAAAATCTTAAAAAGGAAATAAGCAAAAAAATAGAATATTAATTAGCATCGTTTTTTTTCATGCTGGAGTTTTAACTGATAATGCCCCATAGATTAAAACGAGCAACCGATATTGCTCTTGTAATAAATATTTTTCTGTTCATTATAAAATCAATTGTCGGAATACTTTCAAATTCTATTGCTGTAATTTCAGAAGCGCTTAATTCTCTTACCGATATTCTTTCTTCATTAGGAATTAAATACGCGGTAAAACTTTCCCGTGATAAACCGGATTCTAAACATCAATTTGGACACAGCGCCGCTCAACCGATTGCAGCGTTTATTCTATCCGTCTTTGCTTTCGTTGTGGGGATAAATATTATTGAAGAATCCGTTAAGCGATTGATCGAGCCGCAGCACATTAATACAATTCCTGCTGTCTATGTTGTTCTAATTATTACCGTGATTATAAAAATTACTCTCAACCGTTACCAGGTGGAAATCGGAAGAATGTTCAACAGTCCCGCCATCAGAGCGGCTTCCGTAGATAGCATAAACGATGTCCTTGCTTCTTCAATTGCATTGATTGGGGTAATAGGAGCTGCTTATAATCTAAAATTTATTGACAGTGTTGCCGGAATAATGGTTGCAATGTTTATCTTCAAAACCGGTTATGAGGTTGGCAGAGAGAATCTTGATTATTTAATGGGGCGGTCTGCAAGCAAAGAGTTTGATGAAAAACTTAAAAGTATTGCAAGAGAAATAAAAGGCGTTAAAGGTATTAACGATCTTCGTTCTCATTATGTCGGGAATAAATTTCATATTGAAATTCACATTGAAGTTGATAAAAATTTAGACACGGCAGCTTCTCATAATATAGGTAACGAAGTTAGATTTACTTTAGAAAAGCTTGAAGATGTTCAAAAAGTTTTTGTGCATGTTGATCCGGTTTAATAAATATTAAAAATACTTTTAGGATAAATGAAAAGATGATTCAATTAAAAAAACTTACTCTTCTTCAAGTTTTAAATCAAAGTGCTGGGATGTACGCCGATAGACCGGTTGTCTCTTACGTGGATTTTCCCAAAATTAATTTCCGGGAATTCAAATCTAAAGTTGAAAGCATTTCTAATTTTTTGAAAAGCCAGGGAGTAATAGCCGGTGATAAAGTTGCCATACTAAGTGAGAACCAACCCAACTGGGGAATAGTTTATTTTGCGGTTACAACCATGGGCGCAATAGCCGTTCCGATTATGACGGAATTTCATTCTAATGAAGTTCATCATATCCTTCGTCATTCCGAGAGCAAAGCAATTTTTGTTTCGGCAAAATATTTTAGCAAGATTGAAGATGCCGAGATTGATTCACTTCTAACAAGAATTCTTTTGGATGATTTTTCCGTTATACCGCCAAACACAAAAAATGATTTGATAAAAGAAGTGATTGCCGGAGGGAAAAAAGAATTTGCCAAAATAAAAGAAGCTGCATTAAAATTAGTCGGATTAATTCCTGCAGAAGTTGAAGAAGACAGTATTGCGCTGATTCTTTATACAAGCGGCACAACCGGGCACTCTAAAGGTGTAACGCTCACGCATAAAAATATTGTCTCCGATGCACTTTCTACACTTGATATGGTACACGTTGATACAAACGACAGAATGCTTTCAATACTTCCGCTCTTCCACACAATAGAATCAACATTGGGACTTGTAATACCAATAATTGTAGGTGCGTCCGTTACATATCTTGATAAACCTCCTACAGCTGCTGCACTTTTGCCCGCGCTTCAAAAAGTAAAACCAACAGTTATGCTTGCTGTACCGTTGATCATTGAAAAGATTTACCGTAATAAAGTACTTCCCGAGTTCAATAAGAAAGCGATAGTCCGCGGACTTTATAAGATCCCGACAATTCGAAAAAGATTAAATAAGATTGCCGGGAAAAAATTAATGCACACATTCGGCGGTGAATTAAGAATGTTCTGTATTGGCGGCGCGTCACTTGCTGCCGATGTTGAAAGATTTTTGAAAGAAGCACATTTTCCATACGCTATCGGCTAC
>Ga0209417_1006314_pt1 | contig 12257 bp, 10 predicted proteins | sample RifGroF2_FD_184002 | JGI IMG/M metagenome (GOLD analysis project Ga0209417, IMG submission 184002) | Groundwater microbial communities from Rifle, Colorado, USA - Groundwater F2 (SPAdes) (version 2) | ecosystem: Environmental > Aquatic > Deep subsurface > Groundwater | place: Rifle, Colorado... | reverse complement strand
TGTGGGGGGCGCCCCCACGGCCAGGGGTGTGGGGGGCGCCCCCACTGTTCTCCACCGCGATATATGAACGGAGTTCAGGCGTTTCGAAATGACTACGTACATTAGACTCGATACATGCTATAGATTGGAGTCCGATACTGTTCCATATAGATTGCTTAGGGAATAGGCCATATATCAGCTTCTGAGACTTGAATTGGGCGACGCGAAGGGTTATATTATCGATCTTGCGGCCATTCAGTGAGGGAGTTATATTTCCCTTGGTTTTCAGTTCGGATATTGGGTTACGTTTATATTTATCATGATGTAGCTTAACCTCATATAAGATTCCGATACGACATGCATACGTTGAATTTATTTCGAAGTATTCCTTGATGAAGTTATTAATATTATAGTCGGTTGTTTCGAATGATGATGCTGTTTGCTGGATATCGTCCTGGGTCAGTAATGTCTTATTCGCACGTTTCGTTAAATACAATTGTAATCCTTCCATCATCCATAATAATATGGCTGATTTGGCACGCGGTGTACTCCATTTAGCTACAATGTTATCATCTCTGTATTTGGGGTTCGTATAATCGTTAAACATATTGATTAAGAATATACGTCGGCCGATTGCCGATTGCATATTATCGGCTATTATGGGTTGCGAATTACATGATACGAATATATTACAGTCGAGAGTTAAAGTTATAGCATCTTCATATAGCCGCCGTGATGATAGACTGACTTCGCCTGATATTTGCTTGATTAATGATGAATCGACACGATTATTAGAATCGAACTCGTTCATCCGCACGAACCTCTTATTGATTAATCCCATTAGATATGGATTGGCACCATTAGATGATGCACTGAATGCCATATTGTTCAATATTCCAGCCGGACCATTAGATTGGTTAGATGGATTGAACACATTACTAATGATCTCTAATAGATTGGATTTGCCAGATTGAGCTGTCCCGATCAATACGGTTATGATGTTATATGTTGTATCAATGCGTCCTACAAGGCTTCGGCCAAGCATGCATTTAAGATGGTCGTATTCAGACATGTTTATCGTGGCATCTGGATCATCATGTTGGATGAGTAAATCTTTGATATAGTTATCAAAGCCGGTGACATCATCTAATATAGAACTATCATCCTTTGGATCAATATAATCCACATCGTATTCCCATGCATACATATCTCGTTTATTACGCTCACGATATATGAATTTATTGTCTTGCAATTCAATGAGATGTCCGTATGATACTGGGAATGATATCATGCCAGGACGGCCCGACATTGGTAAATTACTGTGCCGATCTGTGATAGTAGGTAGTATATTATTCACCATTATATGTTTCCAATTGTTCTCTAAATGCATAGTGAATTTAGTGTTTGATATACGTTCACGAAGATCCGATAGCGCATGGGATAGATAGTTTATATAGTTGCCTGGAGATACGATATTATATAGTTTCGCAGTATGATTATATGTATATAGCTGGTTGTGGCAATCGTATATTAATTCATTGACATTATTGAGATACCATTCGCTTATATTAGCATTACATATGACACTATCATGCATCATCTTGGATAATAATTCAATAGCATCTTTATCGGGTGGTGGATGTGAAAGCTTATATTCTGTATGACATGCGCACCATTTGTTATAGAAGTATTGTTTAGATTGTGATGATGTACCGTCGGGTGACCGCCATTCGCGTAATATCTCAATGCCTCTCGCGTGCCGATATTCGATCTTGATGGCCTCCCCACCTAATGTATTACGGACATATGTGAGATAGTTATGATATTTGCGACGATGTTCGCCGCCCATAAATTGGATGATTTGATCAGATAGTTTGGAGCTATCGAATGTCTTATCTGACTTACGGGCTTCAGAGTTATAATATGATAATAGGATCCGGATGTCAATGGAGATACATGGGAATGCTACCGCCATATCTGTTAGGGGCCATATTACATTATATAGACGGATATCATGGGTTGTGTTATCGGACGATATATGACAACGTAATAGCTTGAGTGTCTCACGTACATATTGGATTATATGAGCATAGTCGTTGATATTATCGGGATAATTACTGGACTTCTTCAATTCCGGAACGATAGTTAAGACTTGTGCCGCATATTCGGTGAATGTTATATTACCATCAGATTTGGCTACAGTGGTATCATCATATCCGGTCCGATATACATCACGGAACGTAAATATGGGGTCCTTATGCGTGAATCCGGCTGTATATGCAGCTACGTCAAATTCCAGCTCATGTTCGTTAATATGATCGCACATATTTAATTCGAATACACAGTGATCTACATCATTGAATTTGATTGGCTTATATTTAGATGTCGAATTATCATCCGACACTAGATTACCGCCCTCTTTCAATGCCCGGACCAGCCATTTCGGCATATCATTAATGGTGTCTTGGCCGATGGGGATGTATAATGGCTCATCCCCTAGATTGATCCGACTATATGGGGCTACAATCTTCTTTTTAGAAGACATGAATACTTCGATATTATATTCGTTGCCATTATATTTAATCTTAGATAGAGACTTATAGCCCTCCAATGACTTCGGCAGGCGATAATACATGTGACGACCATCCCGTTTAGTCTTTACCGTGAATGTCGTGTCACCATGATCGACCATGCCATTGTGAAGACTCATACAGTCTGCCCATAGCCTGTGGAACTCATGTAAATAGTCTCGAGACTCATCATGTTTATCGATATCGAGGACCAATAGATGATTGATGGCACCCGTAGGGATATGGCAATTGACGTGTTTATTAGATGCACGCTCTCTTGCCATATCGAATAGAATGGGTACTATTTCACGTGTTAGATTACTGAAGTTAGGAGTAATATCTGCCTCTTGCATAGTTAGGTTATTATATGGGTGTATATTACCATCATTAGTCTTATTAAATAACATGGGATAACTAACAATACCTATATTTAACAATGCGTGTTCCATACCCGAATGAATGGGTTTGGATATGTCAAGTTTCCACGGTGTGTTATTAAAGGTGTTCATTTATATATAGAATATTTTTTTCACTTTCCACTTATATTGATTTTAAGATTGTATATGTTGATCCGGTCAACAATGTATAGTGTGAATATCAATACAACTGGAAAGTGAAAAAAATAATATATATATAAATGGACCCATTACCAATGGATTGTCAGAATGGACCTTCACATTACAACCAAGTATACTCGTTCGGACATGATAAACTTGAATGTCTGGCGGATGTGATTGTCGAATATAGAAATGCTATGAAATTGGCTGGATATACATGGTCTACTGCCCAAATATATGGTAAACAGTTGACTAATATGATATCGGATCTGCCAAATAAGAGTAATGTAATATCATATATGTTGCCTATGCCGGGCAGTGCTGCACGAACATTTATGCTATTCCTCCGCAATGTACCTATTCCGCATAGATCATCGGATAATACAGACATGATGCGGGACGCATACAGGAAAGCATGTAATGAGGGGCAGTTAATGGATAAACTATATATAAGATATATGGTCGAAGTATATAAAACGAGGTTCACTATATCCCATAAGTATAATTATGATTTATCGAATATTGAATCCAATGGGCAGTTAATATTACATGGCCGTAACAATACTAAGCGGATGATTACGATGCCGAATGATCTAATGTGCTTGCTACAGATATGGAAGTCTCGGAATGGCGATATGAATATATGTCCGGGTCGTCGTACATTCGCAAATGCACTGAATCGGATATTATCGTATTCGACATTGTTAATTAGAGAGAATATATCGATATGTGCCAAGGAATGCACTCAACCATTTTATAAGGAACTTGATGGAAGTGACATATTAGTAGTTGTGGGTTGATAGAAGCTGTACTTGACAGACATTTGGGGTATCTAATAAATAAATATTCGTGCGAATTATTGGTATTAATTAAATGGCCCGCAGATTCGTCAAACCGACACATGATATCGAGATCAGTCAGCTATTAAGGAATATAGCCCGGAAGTCAGCTCTGATCAACTTCGTCAAGACATTCTTTATAATTGATCCATATAAAGCAACAAGCTATACAACGATACATAGGTTATATGAGAAATATGTCAAAGAGCCCACAATGGAATGGTGCCAAATAGGCCTTGCAGTATCTAAACTGGCCATAGATGGATATAGATTACACGACTATTTAGCCAAGGACTGTACATGCGAATGTTATGTGAAGGGCATATTCCCTAAACCGGAGTATTATAAATATGCGGTCCATGAGGATTATGGGACAACCCCACATCCATATATCAAGCCATCGGAATATGAGTCGTTGCTTCCTCATATACGTGGAACATACCATGGCGGATACCATTCCGTGAGGGTCCGATAGCACTGTGGGAGCGCAGCGCCCCCACGGCCAGGGGTGTGGGGGCGCCCCCACCTATTGAGGGCCAGGGGGTTTTGGGGAGCGCAGCGCCCCCAATGCCCCACTGATTTGTGGTATTAATGATACGGATATATTTTTTATTCTGTATTAAATATAATAATGATACCACTCTTGGAAGAGTATATATTGTTAAAGAGACATTCGTTGATATCGGTTAAAAGTATTAATGATGCGGTATGTGTATTGAATCATTTAATTAAGGGACAATGTGGCTGTATTATGGATGATGTATCTATTATCGAACACTATAAGGATATTATAGATATAATAATGGAATGTGAATATTCGCATGCCACATTTAAGAAATATATGTCAATATATAGAGAATTATTAATGTTAATAGATAGAAGAGGTAATGGGATGACGGAGTCTATCGTACGATTATCATCTGAGTATATGTATAATACATATGGTGCGGAATTGGTATGCATTGATGACAGCATCCCGAATTGGGATATATATGTTAGTAAATGCAATGATTTGGTAGATATGATGTATATGGGAGGTGATAGTATTATTAGAGATGCTGTGTTTGCATGTTTATATGTGAACAACCCGCTTATAGGATCCGATAGTATCAAATTGAAATGGTCGGACTTAAGCGGGGAACACATAGAGATAGGCAATACTGTGATTGATATTGGGCCACAATTAATGAATATACGAGATATCGTATCGAATATGGGTATGAATGACGGATATATAATATGTGATAAGAATTGGAAGCCGATATCAATATATAAGCTAAAGTTATATTTCAAGAGAATATTCGGTACAAGGATGAATGATATGCAATTATCATATAAATGGACACATACTCCAGGGGGTGCTCCCACCTTTAATGTTGAACACCCGCTTTGATCCCATAGAAGTATAACCGCTTCGCTTTAGTTTGGCTATATAAGATTAATGACAATTCGGTCTTTATATTCCGTCGGAGATTAGTATATATATCTTTACTGATGGATGCGGATGAAGGATATAGCTCTGCCCCAATCAATTGAACGATGGTATCGATATCTTCACGGTCCGTATCGTTTAATGTAATAGTTAGCCGTTTGGCTATAACATCTCGATAGTGTTTGATCATTAGACATGACAGTTCTGTCGTGTTAAGAGACAACATATTATTTTTTGGATCAGATGGATTGTTTGTGATTGATATACCAACGAAGCATGATTTACCTGATGGGATCAACCGTTTCATATATTTATTGAATACGGTCGGGACTATATTGGTGTGCCGCTTATACCATCGATCGTGCCATAGGATGAATTCGATATACATATCAAGTGTATTGATAGTTTCAGATACGTTATCCGAGATATGTAGATGAGTCTTCACAAATGTGGCTATGAGGTTAAGAGGGGCTAATTTGGTCCTGATTTTGATATCAATAGATTCGTCGTTCGACATTTATTATAGTACAATATATTTCATCCGAAAATAGATATGGTAAATGTTCATCTTATAACCCATAGCAGTGCTATACCCAATGCCAAATATATCATATATGATTGATCCAATGGCTTTTTGACGGGCGGTACAATGGGCGGTGGGATCGGTTTGGGCGGCTTCTTACGGGAGAGCATCTCGTTTCGCAGTGCGTTATATGTGGTAAGCATTGTCGGGATGTTAATGGAGATATCATTGATGAATGGCGTCATGGATGTTATTATAGCGTTTAGACGTTCATCTTGGATGATCTTGATATCTCCAGGATATGTAATATATATGTTGTTTGATTGGAGTTTAGCTATTATGAGGGGCATCACTTTATCGGTATATGTCCGGTCTATATCAGACTGAAGTGATATATATGATAATAATAGTTCCCGATTACCCATATTGCTTACATCGGGTATTGTACGTTTGCCCGTTTGGATGACTTCAGCTATGCAATTCATATATTGCTGGATATCAGACTTCTCGATAGATTTGGCCGTTATATCTAGTATGTTACTACAGTCTTGGCAGACTATGGTAATGTCTTCCAATTTGACGGGAATCATTAACGGTCTTGGAGTCTGTGTGATAAGCTTATCGGCATATGATTCGGTATATCTAACATATAGTACGGCCATGCGTACATCATCAATAAATTGCCAATGGTCATATTCATACTTATCCGTTTCGACGATTAGGGAATGTGTCATATTATAGACTTCTTGTGGATCCCGGATGGCCATATCGTGGTATGTATCATATATAATATGCATAGTTGTTGTATCACCAGTCATCCACGGCATTGTGATATTGTCGTATACTATGGGCGGACGGCTTCTTATAAATTGAACGGTTTTCATATATTCGGATTGCTCTAGTGAGAACTTATCATAATCATCCGATATTTTCTTTAATAGGGAACTAGCTATTTCGGAAGCCTTCCTACATTCATCGAGTGACGACGGGGGCTTCCCCATTACATATTGTGATGGCTTATTGTTACATCCCATACATTCGATATCGAATAGACAGGCACATTTGCGATCGACAGATGTACAATTCATACACTTCTCATATTGTTCCTCAGAGATGCTTGGCAACGTCGGATGCATATATATGAATTCCATATATCGGATGTTACCAGCCTTCGCAATATCAATACATTTGAGGTATTCGGTACGGTCCATTTATATATACATTATAATATTATTCAGTGTATTAGATTGTCCAAATCTATGGGGCGCTTTCTATATATTTCAATACGCGTTTTTTTGAATTCACTACCCAGCCATCGTATCACACGGCCGTGGGGGCCAGGGGGAGCGCAGCGCCCCACTGCCATCGTATCACACGGCCGCACTGCCGTACCCCGTGGGGGCCAGGGGGTGTGGGGGAGCGCAGCGCCCCCGCCCACTATCTAAGCAATATGAGTTCCATGATGCCCTTGGGCCATTGATAAATTGCGTGGCCGATGTTAACTAGATAGAAGGTACCTGCTGCTCCTGGTGTTGATGCCAGTGTAACAGTTAATTTGGGATTGCTAAAATTGGCAAAGTTACATGATCCGGAATAGACTCGGGCTTTACTATCTTGGAAGTTGAAATCGGATGACTGATTAGATCGGGGGATTGCAGAATTGAACATAATACTATAGAAGTATTGCGTGTGGGCATATCCGAATTGCATCAATGACCAGAGATCTTGAAGATTGGTATCTTCGGAAATACTGTGTTCTGGGAATTCATTATTAGATAGAGTGACTACAAATTTACTAAGTTCTAATGGAGTGTATGGAGCGCTATCTAGGGCGGCATATCCGATGATAAGGTCGCTTGACGATTTGAAGTTAATATCGAAGTTATATGATGCTGTTCCAGATGAAATGGTAAATTTAGTATATTCGAAGTAATCCGACATGGTCATTGGAGGGGATTTCATGATAGACATACGGTCCTCATCGGGCATATCGAGATATAATGCTTCTAATCTACAATAGTTTAATGTGCCAGTTGGATTGGTTCCGGCTTGCATAATATTGGCTAAAGTCTTCGTACGGATATTCAATGTCAGTTTACTAGCACCGTTTAGTTGGGCAATCCGGATACCGGATGTGATAAATGGGGTAGGAAGCCAGATATATACTGTGGTTTCCACGGAAGCAGCTACCTGACGATCAGATTGACTGGCTCCTACATAACACATATTAAGGATCTTTGAGCGATTATCATCCGATAATAGATATTCGTATAAGCATCGGATGGCACGACCGTCGATACGCATAAGCTCGGAAGTGCTATTCAATGTCAGTTCGTCGATAAGATGTAGTGGGAAAGCATCAATATATTCGGCTGTCCCGCCTGTAACGGCTACCGCTGATAGATTAATTTTCAATACTAAACTAGCTCCGCGGATGATACCTGATGCATAATCGTTGATATCGATTCGCATATTAGTATTATACCCTGGGTTCAGAGCCACGGTTGATTGGGGTAATAGAACACTATGCCCCAATTGGACCGACAGGTTATTGCGTTTCTCGGGATATACAACGGATGGTTTAGTATGAACGTACTTACCGATAACCGATTCGCCGATTTTAAGATTGGATTGGATGATCTCTCTTGATGCCATTTATTAGGGAATTATAATTTGAAACTCTCCGGTCCTTAATATTGTAAATCTATTTTGTATTCACTACTAAATAAGTGATGATTTGCACTCCATACATCCCGACCGTCGTATCGCATATACGGTCGGGCATAATGGAGGGATATATATCCATATATATACGGCTCACATACAGATGTGGGGGCGCTGCGCTCCCACTCCCCACCTATTACCAGCTGTCAGCATTGATCTCGTGTCGTCTTGGCAATGATGCTTGTAGACTGGGGGTAGGAGCGGGAGATGGTGACGGTTGGGGGGTAGGTGTTGGATCCGTCTTTGATCCGATAGATTTAATATACTTAATAACTTGATCTCCATATATCTGTGTCAATGTCCCGGATGCGGCAGTACGCAACATGATCTCTGGCATAGCCGTTCCAGTCATATTTGGAATGAAACTCATTGCATAATAGATGCCTCCCTGCATAAGACCATACATAATAACATCTGTGGCAGTCAAATCTGCTGGCATCTTAAATTCATTAACAATTAATGGATGAAGGACTCGTGATAATCCACCGGATATCACATTACCGAGAGTGTTTCTAATATTAACTGGTACGGCATTACCAATTCCAGTGATCGAATATAGATATATACCTCCGACATTGATGGCTTGTCGGGTTAATACATTGGTCATATTAATATCAACGTGCTTAGGAGCGGGGGTTGTCATTTATAAGGTATATATAATTTTAACATCTCTCCAATTAGATTTCATGAATCAATATTTAATCTATATATGTAGGTGGGGAGCTGCGCTCCCCACACCCCTGGCCCTCCATATGCGGCTGGGATGTTACTCGTAGCATAGAAACTTCATTGTAAACTTGATCAATTTCTTCAAATTATCGTAGAACCGGTTATCATTATGAATGATATGTGTGATCAATCCTAATGAGTAACTATTCATAATATATGGATGTTCTAGATAATCCGGTAATACCTCTATAAATGATATTATGATATTATCATCGACAGTATGATCTACGTATATCTGCAGATGGACGTCGTCGATATAATTGTCTATAGCTGATGCATCCAGATCTTCTATTCGGCTACGCAGCTCAGCATGAGATACACCATATTTATCGATCACATATTGACTATATAAGTTCAAATGTACGCGCATATCTATAACCGTGAATGCATTATATGAATTATTTGTGATAGCAGATACGACATCCTGAGGTACATTAAAGAATGCTTCAGGGTCCTGTGTGCAACTATAATATATGATATTATCCCTATATTGATCGACATTAATTCCTGTATGACTTTTAATGTATTGTACATAGTTATCAATAGATATCGGGCCTATGTCTTGTGCAATGGGCTGTGGCTCTATAGCAGATGTTATTAACTGTGGCTGTGGTTGTATAGGCCCAATAGTAGAGGATGTCTTCTGTGGCAATATAGTATATGTTGGTTTTATCGGCCGTATAATTGGTATCATAGATGCTATCGGGATATTGTATGATATACATCTATTAAGTACCCATGACAGAATTGGTATCCTATCTTCGGGCGATACATCTGGAAGTAATTGATTAGACACTGTCTGTATATCCATCCTTTAATAGGTATATAAATATATAAATCACATGAGGTATTATTCTATGAATTTTGCTTGTTGTATACACCCAGCGACTTTCGTACAGATGCCTGATGTATATTAGTCAATGCCTTTATAATCTCTTCACCGAATAGAATATTAGGATCCTTACGTATTAGTTTGTAATAGAACCGCTTGTACCAAGGGATTCCAACCCGAGCATTATCGGGTTGAATTCGGGCTCGCTTATTGGATCCTCCTGTAACTTTGCTAATAATGGATTTGGTCCATCGGATAATGAAGTTGGATTTTTTTTAACATCCGGCTGTTCAGTATTGATAATAGTATTGATGTTCGGGATATGTATCTCATTAGTCGCGATAGCATTGTTAATCATTTGGGTCTGTATTTGGGAAGCAGATATACGCTTTAATAGCTCGTGCTGATTGGCCATGAAGGCCTGTATATATGGCATAGTCATCAATACGAAGAATTGATATTTAGGTGATAGGAACTTATGTAGAACGTTCAATTCGCCAATACGGGCCATCTGCTCTAAACAGTTAAGTATCGCGGCTCTATTCGACTGTATAATAGTGGCATACCCGGTCACATCTGCGATGTATGCCGTTGACAATTTCTCGATGATCGGAGCTAATGCTATAAGATTGTCACATATGAATGGGACGTTATCAATGACTATCTGTGTCTCAGTTTCACGTTCTATAATAAGATCCCGCTTGATCGCAATTAGATCAAATGAATCCAATCCGCGTAGATCATCGGGTGTATATTTCTTATGAGCATCCAATTTGAATATATCCTCCACAAGATCTTTATCGCTTTCAGTGAGCTTTGGCCGTGGGCGGCTATTGATCTTACTAGCCATCCGTGATCCTTTAATATGTGCCCTATTTAATTGATCATCCATCTTTAATTGATGAATCTTCTGCGTCATCTCGACATCTTCCTCAGATTTGACATAATTCATCAAATTGGCAGGATTGTATGGTTCGCTATCAATAGGATCAATATTCTTATTGAATTCCAAAGGGATACTATCAGTCGTGTTATCGTCACTCATTTATATATACACTAAAATATTTCCTAGAGAATATCTAATTTGCAATATTAACGGGACAGCTATGGCTGCGCTCCTCCACACGACCGCACGGCCACACGACCGCACAGCCACACGACCGCACAGCCGCACGGCCACACGACCGCACAGCCGCACGGCCACACGACCGCACAGCCGCACGGCCGTACGCCCGCGAGGGCCAGGGGGTGTGGGGGAGCGCAGCGCCCCCACTAGTAATGTGCTTTAATAGTATACATTTGGCGCTGTGTTCCAGTACAATCGAATATGAGGAATTGATATTGTTCTAATTTATCTAACATCCTCTTGAATTCATCCATTGATAGCTTGGAACACCATTCATCCCGATACATCTTAATAACATCTATTCTGTCCGATTGGCCGAGGATGCTAAAATCACTATTCGATCGAATAACAGGGGTAACAGACTTCACATATTGGAAACAATATAGACATGTAATATGATAGTGCCGCCCGTTCACTGCAATAGAATCTATAGTCGTATTTCGATTACCGCGTGTCGTATCAATAATATCGTCGAATACAATGAGAACATGTGGAACATCTTTATTTAATCTTTCCAGTTCGCGATGATAGTTTATAAGACCCTGTATTATACGTTCGGTATTGGGGTCATCAAATCCATTCAAATCGACTATCGGAATATGTATATACTTATGATATTCCTTTCGAGTATCTTCACTATTTGTCACAAGGAACATTGCATTATAGTGCTTCTTCATATTAATAATCATCCATGCGGCTAGTGTACTTTTACCTGACCGCCGCATAGCACATACCGTAATGAATGGATCTTCCTTATTACGAATGATATTCATATCTATTATCGATAATGGCATTTGATGTGAGATATTCACTTCAGTATGCGATACTATAGTCGGAGTGATATCCCGTGATTTACATTTCTTCATATGCATAGTCAATCCGCCCTTTGACTTGCAAACCCTCTGACATAATGTACATATATAGGTGTCGTTCATTTATATATAGT
>Ga0209417_1006309_pt1 | contig 12262 bp, 9 predicted proteins | sample RifGroF2_FD_184002 | JGI IMG/M metagenome (GOLD analysis project Ga0209417, IMG submission 184002) | Groundwater microbial communities from Rifle, Colorado, USA - Groundwater F2 (SPAdes) (version 2) | ecosystem: Environmental > Aquatic > Deep subsurface > Groundwater | place: Rifle, Colorado... | reverse complement strand
TATCAACTAAAGATTCTCCGCTTGTAAAGGAGTGATAGAAGAAATTTTCTCCGTCAACAGACCTATATATCTGATATCCTCCGATACCACTTCCTGCTTCCTCGGGAGCATCCCAGGATACTGCCAATCTCCAACTTAATTTGTTTTTTACCGAAACATCTGCTATTTCAAGATTCAAAGGTAATCCTGGCGCTACAGTATTCGCAAAGAATGATACCGACGTATAGTTTGTATAGTTGACATTTCCTGCTTCATCTTTTGTTACAATGTAGAAAATATTCTCCCCTGGGAGTGTCGCATAGGCACCAGGATTCAAATATCTTAAACTGGTTGCAGATGTGCTATATACAGTAGGAAGCGCATTGACACTGTAAAGATATGACAAGTTTGATTGAGAACCATAGTATGTTCCTACTGCTGGGGCATCCCATGTAAACCCAAATGAATTTTGTGTACTTGATTCTGGTGTGGCTCTTAGATTTAATGGTGGTGCTGGAGCATTTTCATAGTCTACAAAGAAATATGTAACATTGGCATATGAACTAAAGTTCCCCGCAACATCTTTTGCTCTTACAGAGAAAGTGTTCGTACCTATTTTGTATGATGGTATTGAGGTTACCTCAGTCTCTTCAATGCATTGTTCGATAGAGTAATCTCCGGTTGTCGCACCTGTTTTATAACAATAGCTTTCTACTGGAGCTCCGTTCGTTTCAACCTCATTCCATGAAAAGGCAAAGTCATTAGTAGAAGTATATCCCGAAGGATCTGCAGTTAACCCCGACGGTGCGCTTGGTGCAGTTGCATTATATTTGTACACAAATGGCTCCCACACTTCCACTGATAGATTTCCAGCATCATCTACTGTTTTCAATCTCAGATGGTATGTCTGAGCATTTGTAAGATTTGACGGAGTAAAGCTATTTGCTTCTTGTAATGTCCCCTCTTCCTCCGGAACTCCATCTGCATCAGTTCCCCAATATACATAGTATCCAGAAACTCCAGAACCATTATCTCCATCAGAAGCACCTAATACTTCTCCAACAGGAGCCCATTCAAAATATGGGTTAGAATAATTATACCAAGTATGAGAGTTAAGATTTTTTTGTCCTCCTGACTCTTCTTTAGCATTTAATCCTTCATTTTGTGGGTTAGTTGGTTCATCAAGATCTTGATAGTAGTTAATTGAATAGTCATTAACAACAGGAGTATTAATACCATCTCCAGAATATAGAGTAAATCGCACTTTTAAGTATTGTTGTACAATAGAGTTTATCTTATATGAATATCCATTTGATGTTTGTACCTCTCTACTTACCTCTGACCACCCGCTCCATGTAGTCCCATTACTAGAGCTACTTGTTTCAATAGTGACATTAGTATTATTTTCCACATCGTAGTTAACAACTAGATTAGCCCATTTATATACCTTACCTAGGTCATGAATCTCAGACTCATATATGCCCTCTTTATTAAATCCAGAGTGATCAGTCTCCATAATATATGTATACAAGGCGTCTTGGTAAGTATTTGTTCCAGCTCCTGAGAGTGCATATATTGCATTATCCATATTACTTTCTGCAGCACCACCATTGTATATCTGAGCAGGAATATTAGGTAATGTGCTCCAAGTGTCTGAAGCTACTGTATATTTGTAGAATTCACTAGTATTGCCACCCCTAGAGCCATAGAAGCTTCCGTTATTTCCATCTACTAAGAATCCATCATTGTAGGAATATGAAGGGAATGAAGCTACGCTACCCCAGCTATTTCCAGAGATACTGTATTTGTAGAATGGGTTACTAGCAACATTATTTCCTCGAAGGGTATATATTTCATCATCTTTCAATAACAATTCGGAGCCATAGCTCAAGGTGCTAGGAGCAACTGCCATTGTACTCCACTTAGAGCCACTGCTTCCTTGAGTATCAAATCTATAAAACGTATTTGTATTGCTCGCTCTTGCCAAATAGATATACCTGCTACCATCGTATTCCATTGACGAGCCAGCATTAACTGCAAGAGGTACCTTGTCGGCTACTTCTTCTGTCCAAGTATTATTTACCACATCATATACAAAGAATCCATTATCATATTGTCCACCTGTGTAATATATCTTGTTTGCGGTACTATCATAGACCAAACTGGCTCCTAGGTACCCTCCCATTGGAAGATTGGGTAATTTCACTAATTCCCCTGTTTTTTGATTCCATCTAAAAAATAGGTCATCATAGTTCCCACGCATTAAGTAGAAATTATCACCATCGCCTTTGAGGATATCTGCGCCATAACTTGTAGTTAATAATGCATTCCCTTCAAATTCTCTACTGAAAATACCTCTCTTCGGTATTAGCCATGAATCTTTCTCAATATCATATTTAAATATGTTGTTACTATTTCCACCTCTAATACCATATATATAGTCACCCACCTTGTGCAAACCTCCACCGTAATAGAAGCCGTATGGTGTTGACATAACTGGAGTCCATTCGCCTGAATCTACATCATATTTGTACATATATGGGTTGTAGTTGCCTCCCTCATAATACACATGTCCATCACCATCATATGCCAAACCTGCACCGTATGATGGTAATGATGGCGTAGTATCTAATATCGTCCAACTATCTGTATTTATGTTATATACCGAATACCCCGAGAGCGAATTTCCTTGAATTGCATATATTAACTGGTTTGCAGTATCTATGGTTAAACTTGCACCAACATATGCATTATTATTTACCGCTGCCCCCGGAGCACCAAAATCTACCTTGGCTAAGCTTTCCCAAACATCAGAAAAAGTATCATATCTCCAGAAAAAATCGCTATTATTCCCTCTCAATATATATATATACTGATATCCGTCATACACCATGGATCCTCCATAACCAACAGTTAATGGAGCTGAAGCTATCTCCGTACTCCACGTGTTAGAAGAGATATCATATTTCCAGAAATCAGTACTGTTATTTCCTCTCATAACATATATACTTCCATCAGGGCCAGCTACTGCGCCTCCCCCATAATAGATTGTCGCGGGAGCATCACTTAATCTGGTCCAAATATCTGAATCAATATCATATTCATAAAATTGCAAAATATTTTGTCCTGGAGCGATATAAAACTTATTCGTGCTACTCACATATGCAACATTCTTTGCTCCATATCCGAGTCCAATAGGAGAATAGGTTAATCTTTCCTGCAACCAAAAACCATTAGCCTTAGATGCCAACTTCACTCCATCTCCCCCTATCTGCGCATTGTCTGCAGTCCCATTCAAATTTGTGCTATCAACATTTACGGAAATTATTGGTGCTACTCCGTTATATATATATTCAAATGCGTTCTGAGCGCTACTCAAATTCCCCACACTATCCTTTGCTACAATCCTTAGATAGTTACTTCCAATTTCCAATCCTTTTGAAACAGTATACGTAGTACCATATTGGAACGATCCATCATCCACAGGATTAGCGCTAGAATTAGTCCCAAAGTACACATAGTAACCTTCAATCGAAGTGTCTACATCTGTAGAGGCAGTCCATGTAAATGATGGCGTAACATATGAATACTCTTGGGTACTAACCAATGCAACGCCCCCTACTTCCTGAGATTGTCCCGTTGCTGTCGATATATCCTGTGGGTTGCTTATATCCGAGGTATATTGCAAAGAAACTTCTTCAAGTACTGGGGTTGTAGAGAAATCAGATGATGCAATTAAAAGTGCTTTAACCTGTAGATATCTTCTAGCTGGTGATACCATATTACCACCTGAAAGCGCTTCCCAATCACTCCAATCCACCCCACCAACACTGCTTCTAGTCTGTATAGATATGGTTGAATCGACAGGAGTATCAGATGTGACATTCACATCTCCCCAGCTATTTACAAATGTAAGATCATATACTGGTGAAGTCCAAGATCCAAAGCTTTCATATTCTTGATCTCCACTGGTATACACCAACATTTCTTGTCGACCTCCTCCACGACTGACATAAAATGATCCATTAAGATCCGAAACTATCGATGCCCCTGTCCATGACCCTATTTCAGTTGGACCAATTGATGCGAATGGTTTTAGCTTTCTCCAAGTATTTGTAGCAATGGTATATTCCCACATATTGTTGGCGTACCATCCACTCAATGCCAAGATCTTGCCATCGCCATTGTATGAGGTATCGCTTCCGTAGAAAGGAGAAAATGGGAGTTGGGCTACTTCTGTCCATGTATTACTATCAATTACATATTTGAACATCCTTTTAATACCCAATCCTCCTGTGAAGAATATATCGGTACCATCTGAAAGAAGTGTTGCTCCATAGTGAGCGATTATACCTGTTGGAAGAGATGCTACTGCTGTGCTCCAGCTATCCCCAGAGATACTATATCTCCAGAAAGTGTTGGTTCCATTTCCTCTTGTAGCATAGATGAAGTCACCTCCGGAATATGCCAAGGCAGCTCCATATCTAACCGTAGCTGGAGCTACAGCTAGTGTGGACCAAGTATCTGAGGATATTGTATATTTGTAAAAAGATGTGGTATTAATCCCCCTAAAGAAATATATTTCTCCATTCGCTGCAAATCCTCGGGTATCATCATTGAATGTACCAGGCGCAACTGCCATAGTATCCCATACCCCATTAGCAGTATTGTATCTGTAAAAGGTTGTTGTGTTTGTTCCTCTTGTCGTATATACATATCCGTCCACATAGACCATATCTGATCCAGTACTTAGTGTAGCTGGAGCATCGCTTGGTCCTACGAATTTGTTATTCGCTATATCATACTTCCAAAATCTGTAATCACCGTTTCCTCTAAAGAAATATACATATCCATCAGATTCTAGATATTGAACACCTGCGTACCTGGAGACAAGCGGAGCAGAAGTTAAGGTTGCCCATGTATTTGAAGCAATATCATATGCATAGAAGTCCGCTGTATTGTTCTGTCTAGCAACATAGATTTTTCCATTAGCATCGGTAATATCAACATCGTCATTCATTGTGCCAGGGATATTTGCCATCGTATCCCAGCTATTCCCTGCAATATTATATCTGTAGAATGTGTTTGTGTTGTTCCCTCTTGGTGTGTATATATATCCATTTATTGCCTCTAAATCAGCTCCATTTCTGAGTGTTGCAGGGACACCTGCCAGAGAGGTCCAGCTGTCTGTGGAAATGGTGTATTTATAAAAATTTTGAGTATTGTTACCAGTTATAGCAAATATATCTGTACCGTCTGTCGTCATGCTTGCACCCTGGTATGCAAGATCGGGGTATTCCTTAAGCATCTCCCAGCTGTTATTAGCTATCGAATATCTTGCATAGGAGTTTTGATACCCTCCAAATAGGACATATATATATCCATTTAAATATTGAATATCCGAACCGTAGTATGCTCCCTTTGGAGCATTAGCTAGTGTCTCCCAGGTATCGGTTGTATTGGAATATCTCCAGAAGAGAACATCACCTACACCCCTTAAGACATATATGTATGTTCCGTCAGAGGTAAATGCGCTTCCTGCACTTATGGTTTTATCTGGTGTTTTCCATGTTAGTGCCCCCCATGTTCCATATGGGTCTATCTTTATGCCTAACCCAGTATCTACATTTCCTGCATTTTGGAATGTCCCTTCGCTCCATGAATCTTGTTGGTCTATGGTTAGTTCACCGGCATATGCGCTATATACAGGGAAGGCTAGTAGAAAAAGTAATGCCAGTAAAGGCACAAATAGGGTCCTGAATTTGCTCTCTTCAATATATATTCGGGGCATCGTTAGAATGATTCAAAGAGTATCCACTTAATATTATAGATTACCACTCTAATGCCTTCATGGCAAGGTTTCTATGGGTATATAGTAGTGGAGATTCTTGGGTGAAAAATAACGTTTTAGCCAGCTTTTGTGAAGTAATTCTTGTATGGCTTTCTTGATATCCCCATAGTATAATCTTACGTTCGTTAACAAGTCAGTGAAATATGTGTAGCAACTTACAAAGAGGATATCCCTGGTATCTTGTTTGTAAGTTGTTCACAAAAAAAATTAGGAGGACCTTAAATGGTTACAAAGTTGGATAGAATGCACCAGAACGTCTTTAACTTGGGAAGTTTGATTTCCCAAGCTGTTAATGAACCTTTGTTCCTTTCTCTCACAGAGGGTGAAGGACCCAAAGGTCATTTCGTTGGAAAGCGAAATTCTGATTGGCTCGGAAAACATGGCCGTGAGTACTTGAAAACGAAATGTATCAACTTGGATAATAGAATGCTTCAAGAAGGTAGTCGAATAGGCACTACACCACCATTCAGACCAGCGTTGGAGAATGGGTTCAGCCGCCAGACGGTCATCAGAACCAAAAGTTCCATAACTGCATTGTGTGGATGGGATAACGAAATTATGACGTTATTCCTAACTCTGATTCTCCACTATGCGAGAACAGAAGAAGTCCGGTTTAGAGAGATAGAATATCACTACGCTGATGCAAAAGAGAGAGAAGGAAGATTCCTTTTTTCTCAACATACAAATGGCAATGGGAGAGACATCTCTCAAGGTTTTTACCAAAGAGGTATCGTTGAGGTGAAAACTCCATTTACCCCATCAGGGAAGTATGAAGAGAAACATTTTCGTCATACACAATCTCCATTGGATGGACTAGATTTAGATTTTGTAACACCTTCTCCTGAGAAGTTCATCACATTCCTCGCAAACTATGCAGGACAACGATGGGATTACTTCAATGGGAATGATTTATACCAAACAGGATTCCTGTGCGGAGGAGATTACAGAATCAACATTTGTGCGAGAAAGGATTGGATCCCAACTTAAAATATATTAAAAGATATTTCACTGATTGAAACCAAGGGGACACATATGTGTCAAAAATGTGTGTCTCTTTGGTGTAAGTCTATATCAATCCTTCAATTACTTCCCTTAACTCCATCTTTATACCCTCTTCCTGATTCCTAATCTCTAATCTCTGTTCTTCGGTTATCTTTGTATTAACTTCTTTAAATTGAGGATAGTACCATACATGACCCATCCAACGACCAAGGGGGATATCTTCGCTTGTTAGGGTATCAATGATATACCCATTGTCATTCATCTCTTCTGTACTCCATATGATGTTTCCTTGGTATGCTAGAGCTACAGAGAGATAGCAGATGACCTTTCGTTCTTCTCCCTTTAATCCATTCATTAGAGATAGTAATTTCTTAACTTTTTCTAAATCTGTACTATTTTCTCCTACTGTTCTTTGATTTTTTAACATATCCCATTTGTCTCCTAATCCTGGTATATCTGTACCTCCATCGGATGCTAGTGCATACATATCTGTGTGTTTGGATATTTCAATGGCTTTCTTTTCTGCGTTTTCGGTTAGACTCTTACCATCTTCCTCTATATTTAGATTTATATCTGTATCCTTAAGGAAGTGTATCTTTACATCATGAATACCTGTTAAGAGATATTCCATCTCGGATGATTTGTATGGGTTTTTAGTACCAATGAGTATATCCATAGTGGAATGATTATATTACTAATTGAAAAAGATTTAAATTGAAGATGCTGACGTACATCTTACCTCTTCCATTATCTTCATTGTTCTTTCTACGACGGCTGTAAGGTCTTGTGGTTCTTCACCATAGTTTTGATTGTCATGTACATTGGCAGATGCAAAGCATAGATCTTTTACAAATGCTATACATTCTTCTTCTGGTACTTTTCCTGTACTCATCATAAGTTGACAGTTATTAACAATGTCTTGTTCAGTTAGTTGATTACCAGAGGGGTTTCTTTTGTCACCAATAGATCCTACTTCTTCTGGTAGTTTGAAGAATCTATATACCAATTCCATTCTTCCTGTTCTCCATAGTTCGTGTATGTATTGAGTCTTTATATTAGGATTAGGACTGTACATAAGGGTATATGATAGCTCAGAGGGATTGAAGTTCGCTATTTCGTTTTGTAGATTTAAGCTTGGAAAGAAGGTATATCCACTTATATATGCTGAGCTTGGTTGTAGTTCTTGTGATACTTGGGAAGACATAGAGGTATTATACCAACATACCCATAAATATTCCTACTCCTCCTTGCTATCCGCGTATTGATTTTTCCTTAGATGGAAGAAGATATATTTAACAACCTCCCGAAGTTCTTCTCGCGAGACTCTCTTTTCAGGGTTGGATGATAGTCCTAAAGCTTCATAATAGCTTTCTACTCTTGTTTTATTGGGTAACATTTTACGCATACCTGACTTATCTAATCTATGTTCTAGTATTTGATTATTTCTATCATTCAGGACCTCGGTAAATATTGTTTCATAATTGGGATCGTCTACTATTGTTCTTCTCATAGCTTCTGTGGCTAGTATATGTCCTGTTACAACGAATGTGGTTATGAATAGTGCTCTACTATCAGTTTCTATTTTCCCAGACTCTGCTTTCCATGTATCTGGGATATCAATTCCAAGGGTATGTAAGTATTCTTCTTTTTGCTCGTCATAGTTTATGCCTTTGTCTTCAGCCTTAAATGATGTTTTTCCTTCTCCTTGATATGGTAATAGTTCAGGAATATTTAGATTTTCAAAATCACTGATTGTTAATACTTCAGTTGTTAGTTCTGCTTTGGTATCGTCAGTTGGCTCAAATTGTGACATATTGAAAATGTTATGAGATTAATACCATATTATATCATTCTTCAAACATATTTGATTCAGAGATATTTAATCATTTCCTTGTATAATATCGTATGCAAAAATCTACATTATTTATAGATGAATCTGGTAAATCGAATTTACTGTTAGATGAAAAAGAACCCTTTATTGTCACTGGCGTCATTTTGGATGATCAGGAGTCTATCGCAATTGAAGGCTTTTTTACATATATAAAAAGAAAGTATCAAATTGATGATACAAAACCATTCCATAGCTATCATATCTTTGAGAATGAAACTACAAAGCTATCGGATGACAAATTATTAGAATTATCCAAAACACTTGCGGAATTCATATCTCTCATACCAATTGAAATAATGATTTTGGAAGTAGATAAGGTAGCCTTCAAAAAAGCTATTGGGCTTATAGATGAGCAACAATGTACAGGTTCAAAAGAGAGAAAAAATGTTCCAGAGTTACCATATAAGATACTGGCTTCAGAGTTGTTTGTTTGGTTTGCTGAATATCTAGAATCAAAGCAACATATAGGACAAGTAATCGCGGATTCTAGAAGAGCTGGCGATTCAAGACTTCTTAAAACTCTGAGTGTTTGTAAAGAGGGACATCTTCCTACAATAAATGGAAGAATCTCAGTATTGATTAATGATAAAGTTTCAGCGCTTTGTTTTGCAGAGAAGAATTTTCTTTCTGGAGGATTAGAAATAACTGACTTGATATCATATATTACTTTTTTCAGAGTTAGGGAGTTATTATCAAAGAACAAAGAGATAGGAATACCTTTGATTTGGAACAAGATAAAGGAAAAGAAAGCACTAAGGTTGGTAACGGAAGAGGAAATAAAAGAATTCTTTGGTATAGAAGTAAATGAGGTTTACAAAGATCTCAAATAGGTTAAGTTCTTTGTGAACCTCACCTTACGGTGAGTGATCACTTAAGATGATAATACACCTTTATACACCCCAAGGTCAATTTAGTTCATGGATTTAAATTCCAGCTTTACTTATGATTTCCGAGGTATGTGAATGACCAATATTATTGGAATAAAGCACCTTTTATTCTAAATCCAAAAGCTCAACTGTATCTGAAGTTATACTTATCATGAATGATGTCACTGCTGTTTCTACATATTCAGGATGAACAAGTTCTTCTCCTAATTCTTGATGAAAATATACATTAGCAGAAGCAGATAAGATATCATTGAGGAAAGATTCTACTTCTTCTACTTCAACATTTCCTTCTAATATCATTTCCCTACAGATGAAGACAAGTTGGTCAGGGTATATCAAATCAATAATTCCATTTGGATCTTCAGTGAAATTATACTCTGCTTTTATTTCAGGATCTGATATAAAATTATAAATCACTTGTATATTACCTGTTCTCCATAACTCATGAATTGTTTTTTCTTTATCTTCAGAACTTAAAAGATATCTCGCCCTAAGAAATCCATATGGTAAAGTTGCAATTGCGTTTTGTTCTATCTCAGATGGAAAGAATGTAAAACCACTTTTATATGCTTCTGGTATTTTCTTTGCTTTGGGTTTTTCTTGAGGAATATTAGCCATAGTTATTTTTTAAGATATATTTCTTTAATGGTATTAAGTATATACATCATTTCTGCATAGGATACATGTCTTGTTGGATTTACACCTTCAGTTCCAGATTCACGCATAAAGGTTTCAACTGTTTTTTTATGATTTTCAAAATTCTCACTATTTCTTAAGAATTTTTTATTATTCCCTTCCGTCGTATGACACCATAGTTCATGCATCATAGCAGCTATAACCTCTTCTGGGCGTGGGAACATAGCTTCAAAGGCATCCCAAGGTTCCATTTTCTGCATATTAGAAATAGTATTCATATAGCTTAGGGTTGTCATCCAAGCATGTATGAAGTTTATACCTTGCCATTCTTCTTGTGTTTTTTTATCGGTCAGATCTATTGGCTCTCTAGTCTGCATCTGAAGAGGGATGAGGAATGGGGTTAGTCCTGGGATACTTTCTAATACACTTGCTTTTTCAACTACATTTTCATTTGAAGTACTAGTTACTTTGGTAAGAGGAAATCCTTCCTTTGGTAATTCCGTTTCATAGAGGATATCTATGAGGGCATAACCTATACTTAGCTCTGGTTTTGAGATTTCTCCACATAACTCAAAGAGCTTTAGTTTTAAATCTAATGCTTTTGGTTCTTGAGAGGGTTCATCCTCTGTTATTATGTTTGACATAAATATGTATATGTTTCAACTTAGACATATATATTATATCAGAGCTTATAATATATTTATATATCTCTTGTTATAGTCTGGGAGTCTATGTTATGAGGATCTTCTATTTGGTCTACTTTCTTTACTACTCCTTCTAATAAGTGTTTACCATTATCATCATCTGTTTGGAATCTATAGTCCTTATCACTTGTTTCATCTATATTATCTTCTCCTAAGGAATCTATTATTCTTTCTATTCTATATGCTTTTTCCTTATCTTTTTTAGAGAAGGTATTATAGTAGGTTATTGTATATTCTACTTTGTATTTACGTACTTCTTTGTTGTGAGTTTTGGTTAGGGTATAGAGCATATGTATATATTACAAAGAGGGAGAATGGATGTAAATATAATAACGATCTAACATGGAAAAGCTCTCCATATTGCTAAAATGCAAAGTGGTATAATATATGTATATAGGTAATTAATTTAATCTCAAATGTAACTATGGCAAAAAATAAACCCTATGGTGATAATCAAAGAAAAGGAGCAGTCTCAAAAAGAGTACAGGCCCAAAATCCAAAAACGAAAAGATATGTAAAGATAAACACAGAAACAAACAAATTCATGGATAATAAAGACAAGAAAAACAGCAAATTCAAAGGAGTAACAAAATTAAAAGCAAAAAAATGAGTATTATTGGTTTCATTAAGGATACAAAATTATTGGAAGAGACACCAAAATCTCCTGATCTAATGGAATGGGATGCTCTCAAAAGTATAATCATGCGAAAAATAAAAAGAATTCGGAAATCCTCAATCATGGCAATCATTGGTCCTTTTGGAGTGGGGAAAAGTACAATGTTGGACAAGATTGAAAAGGACATAAAGAGCAATAGGAATTTTTGGTTCAATTTTGAAGCTTGGAAGTATCCAGAAAGGGAAAATCTCTGGGAAAACTTTATCTATGACTTTGCCATAAAATCTGAAGTTGTTACAGAAAAAGATGTGAAGGAAATTATTAATGGCAATTTAAGAGGAGGAAAGAAATTCATAAAAAAAGTAATTACTACACTTACCGCTATGGTACATGCAGACTACATTGGTTTACTATTCACAGAAGATTTAAAAGAAAGCCCCATTACACGAATCAACGACTACCAAAAGCTTCTAGACACAATAATTAAAAAATTAAACAAACCTATATATATTACAATCGAAGATATTGATAGATCGGGAGACAAAGGACTGTTTTTTCTAGAAACTCTGAAAAATTATCTCGAAAATAGAGGTACCAAAAATAGAATTCTTTTTCTGGTTCCAATAAGTACAATACATTATAATGAAGATATTGATCGTTACCTCAAGGTAATAAATTATTATGAAATTTTTCAAC
>Ga0209417_1006308_pt1 | contig 12262 bp, 16 predicted proteins | sample RifGroF2_FD_184002 | JGI IMG/M metagenome (GOLD analysis project Ga0209417, IMG submission 184002) | Groundwater microbial communities from Rifle, Colorado, USA - Groundwater F2 (SPAdes) (version 2) | ecosystem: Environmental > Aquatic > Deep subsurface > Groundwater | place: Rifle, Colorado... | reverse complement strand
TTGTACAAAGTCCTAAAAATTCTCTCATTTATCTGTCCTCCTTTCTCAAGGAAAACAGATTTTATGAAATTTTTAATCCGTCACTTTAACTTATGCCACTACCAAATATATTATATAAATAATATTTTATTGCTTCTATAATTTTGAAACTTTTTATTATGGTTTGTTACGATTTTTTATCAATTTTTAATATCAGCTGCAACAAAACTACAACTTTTTCAGACTTTTCAAAAAAAAGTTCTAAAAATAAAAACTACCCCCACGGGAATTCGAATCTCATTGGCATAAAAAATTATAACAAAACACAATCAAAAATAGCAAGTGGTCACTTGAATTTAGCTATTTTATGGTTTATAATTGTTTATAAATTATTATGATTTTTTGTCCCTTACTGTCCCACAAGTGTCCCAAAAATTGAGGTAACTTTATGGCAACAATTTCAGAAAGAGTAAACAGCAAAGGAGAAGAGAGTTTTCAGGTCAAAATCAGAATGAAGGGCTATCCTGTGGTTTCTGCTACGTTTAAACGGATAACAGATGCCCGAAAATGGGCTAAACAAACAGAAACAGCCATGGAGGAAGGAAGATATTTTAAAACAGTAGAGGCAAAAAAGCACACGCTGGCTGAATTGATAGACAGATATATAGAAAACGATCTCAAACACAGAAAATCTGACCAAGACCGGTTTATAATGCACCTGAACTGGTGGAAAAATAAGCTAGGTTTTTATTTATTGTCAGATATTACTCCTGCTGTATTGGCTGAATGCCGAGACAAGCTGCAAAAAGAACCTTATAAAATTATTGAAAAAGAGGACAGCACAGAGATTGAAAAATATTTCTCTGACACCACTGTAAACCGATATATGGCAACTTTATCCATAGCCTTAACAAAAGCATCCAGAGAATGGGGCTGGATGGAAGAAAACCCTATGTTTAAAGTATCAAAAAAGACTGAACCCAGAGGACGTATCAGATTTTTATCTGACGAGGAAAGAACGGCACTTTTAGATGCCTGCGAAAAGGCCAGCAATCCATTAATTTACCTTTTAGTGGTTATTGCTCTGTCAACAGGAGCAAGGTTTTCAGAAATAATAAACCTGAAATGGCACAATGTAGATTTAAAAAGAAAAATGTTTTATTTTATGGATACTAAAAACGGTGAAAACAGAGCAGTACCAATATCTTCAAAAGCTTACAGCCTGTTACAGGAACATTCTAAGGTTAGACAGATAAATTCCGAGTATGTTTTTGCTAGGCCGGACGGCAAAAAGCCTTTAGACCTACGCCACCAGTGGGAAAAAGTTATAGAAAATTCAAAAATAAAAGATTTTCATTTTCACGACCTGCGCCATACTGCCGCCAGTTATTTAGCAATGAATGGGGCTACGCTGGTTGAGATCAGCGAAATACTCGGCCATAAGACCATGCAAATGGTGAAAAGGTATTCTCACTTAACACAAAAGCATACCGCCGATATTTTAGAGCGCATGAATGAGCAGCAATTCAAAACACTTGAGAGTTCTACACAATAATTTATAATATAAATAGAAATATTAATAATCCTATAATCTGCCAGTTACAATAATTCAGGAAGAATATAGCACATGGATGAAGCCCCAAAAGATGAAGTCATTACCGCCTTAGAAGAGTTCAAACAAGACTTAAGGGAATTTGAGAAAATAAACAACAATGAACTCCAAAATAATAAGGAGTTTCCAAGATTAATTGCCCGAATAAAAAGCTATGTTGATAAAACGCCTGATTTAAAAACCGAGTGTGATAGCAGAGTTAATTATTATGAAAGCCTAGCTACAGACAAGGATTTTATAAACTTAATAAATGAGATTAAACAAGATATAGAAATTTTATGTAATCTTATTGATACTGAAAAAGCAGAGAATCACAAACAAAAAATAATTAAAGAATCTTCAGACAAAATTTATAGTGCTATAGAAGAATTAGAAGACGAACTTGTTAAAAAATTATTATTAGTAAACTTAGAACTAATTAGACGCAGCAAAACCCTATCCGACCTTAATAAAAATTTTGATGAATTGCTAAAAAGAACTAATGATTATACGGAGAACCGTAATCTACTTTTTGATGAATTAATAAATCGTTATAAAGACCATTTACTGTTTTGGAATAGACCTTATTTTAATTCAGGTGAGTCTATTTATGATATTAATCTAGCTTTAGACCATATAATTAATAAATTTAGTTATGAATTAAAGCCTGATGAAATTAAGCATGACATAGAACTTGATAGGGCAGAACATCTTTATAAACAATGCTACAGTGCTTTTGAATTTTTATGCACATTAAAAAAATGGGGTTTTTCAACAAATAACTCTCAATTTGAAAAAATAAAAACAAACATAGATAAAAACCTTGAATTATTAGAAAATAAAACCACAAAACTAAAAATACCGAACGATTTGTTTATAAATGAGTTTCGAAGTTTTGACGGTTACTGGTTTGAATATAATAACAATCAGGTTAAAACCATAGAGATAATTTTAAGAGAGCTTAAAAAAGCATATACCAAGCATATCAACAAACATGGAAAACAAGACATTATCAAAACGGATAGAGAAATATTAGAATATAAAACATTAAATCTTTGCCCAGAAAGTGGACTTGTAAAACATAACAAACTTTCACATCCTTATAACAAAGGCACAGACCAGTTTAAACTCTTAAAAATTTTAATACTTTCTGCTTTAAAGAACAAAAAAGTTCTGATTAAAGAATTATACACATCTATATACTCCGAAGATGAGCAAATTGAGCATTCTACTAACTGCATACAGCCTAAGGAAAAAATCAAAAAGCTAAGAGATGATGTGCATAGAACTTTAAAAATGACAAAGGAATATACGCCTGAAACCACTATAAAAATAAATGACGATGAAATTTATTTAACCTAATATTTGCATGTTATATAAGTCAGAAAGCCGGAAATAAATCCGGCTTTCTTCGTGTTTATTTCCGGTAAAAAGCCGTGTTTAAATGACATTAGTTTACAAAAAATCCTAAAAATTAGGATACAAAAACAACGGAGAAGGAACAATGACAGAAACAAAAACAAACTTTCAAACCCCAAAACTTCTTACAATCAAAAAATGCGTGGAGCATGGCATTTATCCGAACGTGGGCGGCCTTAGAGCAATCATTTTTAACGCAGAAACCAACGGCTTTAATAAAGTCATCCGGCGCATTAATCGTCGTGTATTTATTGATGTCGAAGCGTTCTATACGTGGGTAAATGAGCAGAATAATGTATAAGTAACGTTAAAAGGAGAATAAAAGATGAAAAATTATATAAAAATAAATGCCACCATTAAAAAAAGAGGGAACCGATCAGCAGAAAGAAGAAGCAGCAAAATATACTAATTTTGTGTATAAAAATCAATGGTTTGTATTATCACAGACAGACGGCGCAGAGTACCAGCCTGAATTAGTAAATATTATCTGGAATAAAGAAAAGGCTTTAAATGCTCTTAATATTAAAGAAATCCCATTTAATATCATGGATGGAAATGTTCAGGGCTATGCTACTTTCAACAATCAGATAGCAATAAACCCGCTTGCACAATTGCCCTTAAAAACCTTATTCCATGAACTTGCGCATATTTTATTAGGTCATACCCAAAAGGCAGTTTTAACAGATGATAAAGACCTTACAGCTAATTTAATTGAAGCAGAGGCAGAGGCTACCGCTTTATTATGCCTTGAAAGTTTAGGGCTTAAAGGCAGCGAATATTGTAGGGGATATATTCAAAGATGGCTACAAGGCAATATAATCCCTGAAAAATCAGCACAAAGAATTATTACAGCAGCAGACAAGATTTTAAAGGCAGGTGTTTAAATGGAAAGCATTAAAGAGGAACTTTCAGAGCTCACAAACAGGCTTTTATTTATTGCCGGACATATAAACATAGCAACAGAGATGATTAATCAGCTATATGAGCCTAACAAAAAGCTGGACGAATCAATGTTTTTAAGCTGTATAGATTTAATTGAAGAAAAAACAAAACAATTAAACGATATTTACAAGGCATTAGATAAATTAACACTTAAGTTTTAGAGAATTAAAAGGAGTATAAGCCCATGACAGACAGAGAAACCCGTATAAACGCTATTACTTTTGACCTGAAAGAATCAATCAATGACCTGATACATGAATTAAAAGAACTGGTCAAAGACGTCGACCAATTGAAGCAGAAAACGGGGCTGAAATAATGCCCTGTTTTTATTTACTTGTTTAATAAATCTGCTATATTTTTGTTTAATATAAATGATACCTCATTAGGTTCATTTGTTAAAATGGCACTTACAACACATTGATATTCTGGGAATTTATCCTTTTTGCCCTTGTAATACCATTGCAAAAGGAAACCATAGCATTTTAAAACAAGATCATTAACGTCAACCCCGGTAGCCTCAAGGCTAAACCTCATTTTGTCAGGATATTTACAGGGTTCATTCTTCTGCAAATTACACACCTTACAAAGCCTGCAAGAACCGTTTTCTAAAATTAAGAATCTATAATTCTTTCCCTTTAATTCTTGGGCGGTTATATCAAAAATTTTCCTTTGCAGGCTTTTAGACACAACATTAGCCATTCTTACAGAGTTATACTCCTTTTTTAACTCTGTATAAGGTATTTTAAAGGCATTAACCACTAAATACTTATAGTCTCTAGATAAAATTTCAAAAGACGGACTTTTAGGTGGGCAGGAATATTTTTTACCAAAATTTTTGCATCCCGTTTGGCATAAGGCAGAAAAGCCATTATAATCCTTTTTAATTTTAGAAGAAGAAATAAATTTAATAAAAGAATTTATACAAAAAAAATTGTTTTCTGTTTTATATTCAAATGTTTTTTCTAAAATCATTTGTTTTCATATATTTCTAAATATCCTTCAGGAATACTCTTTTCTACTCCCTTTTCTTTTTTAATAATTGGAGTTTGAATAACATTATAGGAGTCTTTTTCTGAGTCAAAAATAAACTTATATACAGTATCATTGTTAAACTCTATAGCCCAAATAAATTTTGATGTTCTTTTTTCATCATCTTTTGCACTTCTTAATAAATGATGAAACATTTGAAACTTGTCCCTAATACGTTTTTCGTAATTTGTTTTATTCTTTTCAAAGTCCTCCAAAGAATATTCAAATCTAACTTCTATATTACCTGTATATTTTCCAGAAGCATCTTTTACAAAGTTAAATTCTTGTATAAATATTTTAGGATTTTGTCCTTCTTTTACATGAATACTTCCTTGTTTTAAATCCTGAAATCTTGGCCTTCCCCATTCCTGAAGCTCATCACATAAAATTAATAAAAAGGGCAAAGTATTTAAATCAACATGATATAACTTAGGACAAGTATGTGCTGTGATTGCCCTTAATATCTCTTTTCTTATATAGAATTGTCTTAAATCTTCACTTAAAAGAGATTCATTTTTTTCGTAAGAGTAATCTGTTTCTAAAAAATATGTTAGTGTTTTAAATATTAATAATGCACTAAACACTCCATGTTTATAATCTTCAAGAGATTTAGAGATTTTATCTCTATATTTTGATTGGATTAAAGTATATTTTTTATTGTGCTCATCTATAAAAGGCTTGGAAGCGGAAATATTTAAAAATTTTTCTACTAAATAATTATTGAATAAACCAAAATTGTAACTAAATTCTTCAATATCAATTTGACCAAAATGATTTAATATCTTTCTTAGCTTATTGTTAATCTTTGAAGATTTTTCAATCGGATATCCTAAGTCATGGCAAAGAGCAATTATTGTCCACATTGCGAAAACTTCACCTTTTACAAGATATAAAATATCTTCTTCACTAGTACTAAAAGAAAAATTATCATTGAAATATTTTGCATTATCAAAAAATTTAAAATTTTCTATTTGTTCGTTCAGTAAACCTATTCCTATTCCCCAAACTCTTAATACATGGTCAACATGGTCTCTATAATAATCATCCGAGCCATATAAAACAGATTCAAAATTAATGAAATCACTAAAATATTCTGCTAAATCCTCAATTCCGTATGAGCTTAGCTTCCTTATAGAGTTAAATTTTTCATTAAAGTTAAAACTACTTTCTTGTACAAATCCAAGCGTTTCTTTGTTTATTTTTTCTCTTTTATCATTTAATTTTAAAAAACTAATAGAGTCTATAAGTAAGTTTTTCCAGAGATTTTTAACATCTTCTTGTGTTATTGAGCTTTGGTTGTCAATATATTTAAGAAGATTATTTTGGCTTTCTTGACTTAAAAAAATTATTGTTTGCGAGTTTATTTGGCGAAAAACATTTTCATCTAATGCTTTCTCTAAATTTTTTTTTCTTATGTCTGTTATTGTCATTTAAATTTCCAACTTATATAAAACTTGAGCCGGACACGATTCACAATTAAATTGAGCTTTTTCCCTTAATTGTTGAAGTTCATCCATTATATGATATTTATCCCATATTTCGTCAAGAGTATTTTTATAAATATTGCCAAGAATATATTTATGTCCATTAGGAGCTTCTTTAAAAGCCTCACACGGAAACACAATCCCATCGTACCTAATAATCAATTTTTTATAACCTGCAACACATTTTAATTCCTGGTTTGCTTCTTTGTTAAAAGGGATTCCACATCTAAGATTAAAGTTATAATCACAAAGATTATTTTTTACATTTTCAATTATATTTTTTAGCTTACTTGAATCATCAATAACTAAAATATTTTTATTCTTTTCGGCTCTCCCTTGAAAAACCATTCTCAATAAACTTACTCTTTTTACTCCTAAATTCTTTAAAAACCTTGATGTTTCATAAATAGTATCTATGTTCAATGCATTAGGCACTATATGAACTTCCACATCAAAATTATTTTCCAGGCATAATTTAATATTTTTATTTATTATGTCCAGCCCAAAGCCGGAACAGTTTACCAACTTGTTAAAAGTTTCAGGGCTTGAAGAGTGATAATTAAAAATAAACTTAATGTAGGTTTTATCAACATTTTTAATACAATCACTAGCTAAAAATGGTTTAAAATCAACATTTCCAGAAGTATAAACATTAGTTTTCAATTCATTTTTATAGCAAAAATCAACAAATTCATCCAAATCCGCTTTTAATAAAGGTTCTCCTCCAGAAATATTAATATTATTAGCCTTTTTTTCTTTAGCAAATAAAGCTATTTCCTTCAATTTCTTCAAAGGAATTTCATGAACACTCTTAGGAGTGCTTAAAGATGAACAATAAATGCAACCTGAATTGCATTTTTGAGTAACCTCAACTGTTATTTCTTCCAAGGTTCTTGCCATTCTATTAGCCCTCTTGCTTATTTAATGTCAGTTTGATTTTAAGTAATACATAAAAATAGCGTTCTTAAAATAGGTAACCTCTGCAAAGCCCTCTAAACAACCAGCCATGAACTTAATAATTTTATTTCCGAGATAGTAAACAATATTCATTATTAACCATATTAATATTATAACAGCCTGTTTAACCTTTGTACATACTGTTTTTAGCTTTTCATGAAGATGAAATCTTTAGTTTTATTAAAGATAGCCCGAAAAGCATGTCCCCTCATGGTTTTTGACATTTTTAAAATTTTATTCATTTTTACAATTTCATGAAGTTTTATTACTTTAATCAAAGTTTTTCATTAAGGTTTGTTACTATTTTTTATCGTTTTTTATTAACTACTGTCCCACCAGTGTCCCACGGCGCCCTTTTTAAAAAATAATCAAAAGGCATGACCTTTACCACACGAGGATTTACCCCTACAAATAAAAACTACCCCCACGGGAATTCGAATCCCGGTCTCCTCCGTGAAAGGGAGGTGTCCTGGGCCTCTAGACGATGGGGGCATGTTTTATCGGTATTTAATTTGTATGATTAAAATAGCAGGAATATGTTTCCTGTGTCAACAATTTCATTTCCCGGTTGAACCAAACCCACCTGATGCCCTTGCAGTCAGACTGCATTCACTTATTTCAACAATTTCCGCCTTTTCAACAGGAGCTATTATCATCTGTGCAATTCTTTCCCCGGGTTGTATAACATAAGGTTTATCTGACAAATTAATCAAAGGAACACAAACCTCTCCCCGATAATCCTCATCTATTGTTCCAACACAGTTTACCAGCGTAATCCCATGCTTGATTGATAAACCTGAACGCGGCCTTATTTGCGCTTCATATCCTTCTGGCAATTCTATAATAATTCCGGTTGGAATAAGTTTTCTTTCCAACGGTTTTATTTCAATTTCGTTATCTATTCCCGCTGTAATATCCATACCTGCTGCCTCTTGTGTTGCATAACATGGCAGCCCTTTATTGTTGTCCAGTTTTTTTATTTTTAACTTAATCATGGAAAAATATGAGGTTATTTACTATAATTATTAATAAACAAATAATAATTTTTGTAAATAAATTAGTACAAAACTAGAAATTTTTTTTTTCAGGTTTTTTAAATAAAATAGGAAGGCTAAAATAAAAAAAATAAGTTAGGAAAAGTGTGAGTTATAGGGAAATGAAAGACAAAAAGAATTACAAGTTTACCAACGATCTAAAAAGAATAGGCCCAAAACTTAAATGGTTTCTATTCACAGAAATGCAGGACCTTAAGTTAACGTCTGATTATATTGATTTTATTTGTCCAGGCAATGACAAAAAGGCCCGGAATGAATCAAACAGCATTGAACATTTAAGAAAAATGATTGAACAATCTTTAGTTCGCGAATTTTCACCGGAAATAAAAGAATTAAAATCTTTTGATCTCTTAGTTGATGCTGTTATGCACAATGTTCAGAAAAAATCATTTAATGATAATGAATGTGAAAACTTATAAGATAGAAGCTATAAGCTTTAATAGTTCCTGTTGTATTATGTAAGCAAAATCAAATATGTATCTTATTGCTCCGGTTAATATTAATAAAAATAAAATTGGAAGACTAAAAGGTGCTAGTTTAAAATAAGTTCTGGCAAGATTATCAGGCAATAAATTTGCAATAACATTTGCCCCGTCCAGAGGAGGAAGCGGTATAAGGTTAAACATGCCAAGCGCAAAATTAATTATTACAAGCCAGCTTAAAAGCGACTCAAAAAAAACATTTCCTATTAAAAAATAAAGTACAAAAGTAAAAAAGACTCCAAGTGTAAAATTACTTAAAGGCCCGGCTAAAGCTACCATCATTAACTTAAATTTTTTATAAGGCTGTTCAATGTTTCCAGGATTTATTTCAACAGGTTTTGCCCAGCCTATACCTATTATAAAAAGCATTAATGTTCCCACGGGATCAAGATGAGAAAACGGGTTAAGTGTTAATCTTCCCTGGTTTTTAGGGGTAGGATCACCAAATTTATAAGCAGTAAAACCATGTGCCCATTCATGTACTGTAATACTTATTAATAACGGCACAAAAAGTATTACAATGGCTATAACAAATTTTATCGGGTCTGATAAAAGTAATTTTAATAATTCAAGTAAAAGCATATAAAAATTATCCTTTAGTACATTTAATTAAACTAAAAATATCTTTATATTGATATAGATAAAAAGAATAATATAAAAGGAGGCTCACGGCCATGAGAAACCTACAAGCACTTGCATACGCACTCATTATTATTGGCGCGTTAAACTGGGGACTCGTCGGATTTTTTGCATTTGACCTTGTTGCATTTTTATTCGGCGACATGTCAACATTAACCAGAATTATTTACGCACTTGTTGGTATCGCAGCTGTATACCACCTAATTGTAGCCACTTCAGGATACAAGGTGGAAAAAGGTACGGCTTACTAAAAGAAAACTAATAAAAAAATTACAGGAGATAAAACTCCTGTAATTTTTATTATAGGAGATAATATCATGTTAATCAGAAGAATATTTATAAAATCAAACTCAAATATAAAACATTTAAGGACAAAAGACCTTACACCAGGTAAAACAAGAGATTTAAATCAGGAATTTGAAACAAGGGTTAAATTAAAAAAGCTGAGAAAAAGTGATTTTCATAAAGACTATTATATTGCATAAAAGTTATGTAAAATTTTATGAAAATTAAATTTTTGGCATGGTTTTTAATTAAACAACCTGTAGAAAACTTGTTTAAAACCTGTTTAAAACTGTATATTTTTTGTAGATAAATACATTTATAAAAATTTACCTGTATAAAAACTGTTTTTTTTATACAGGTTCTTAACAAGTTATGAACAAGTAAAATGCTTGTAATAAGTACACTTTTTACAGTTTTCTACAAAAAATTGATGCCTATACTATTACTAAATAAATAAATTAATTTAATAAAATAGTTTTTAGTTAGTAAAATGTGTTTAAGTTAAAATTTTCTCATATAAAGGAGGAGTTGAAAAATTATGAAATTCTCTGTTAAAAAAGATGTTATTAATAATGCGCTGGGTGTTGTTTCAAAAGCAGCTGCAGTTAGAGGAATTCAGCCGGTTTTATCAAATGTTTTACTAGAAACAGTAGATAATAGTGAAATAAAATTATGCGCAACAGACCTTGATATTTACATTGAAATAAAAATTTCGGCAGAAATTTCTGAAAAAGGAAGTATAACTTTACCTGCCAGAAAATTAAATGAAATTATATCAAAACTGCCAAATGAAAGCATTGATTTTAAACTTCAAAAAGAAACCAACACAGTACAAATTAAATGCGGTTCTTCTAAATTTGAAATTAAAGGTATTTCAGGCAGCGAATTTCCTCCTGTTGAATACCCGGAAACTGATGATTATATTGAAATAGAAATAGAACCTTTTTTAAAAGCAGTAAAACAAACAATTTTTGCTACAGCCACCTATGATATGAACAATGTTTTAAGCGGTATTTTATGTAAAATAGAAAATAATATCCTTGAAATGGCTGCCCTTGACGGTAACAGACTGGCACGTGTCAGGGAAAATATAGCAAATAAGGATGATAAAAGCTTTTCAGTTGTTATTCCTTCAAGAACACTTAAAGAATTTTCCAATATTCTTTCCGGCTCTCAGGATAAAACAGTATTAGTTACAGTAAAAAACGGTCAGATTTTATTTAAATTAAATGACAGGTATATAACTTCAAGGTTAATTGAAGGCCATTACCCGAAATATGAGCAGTTAATCCCGCAAAACTACACTAAAAAAGCAGTTATAGACAAAGATAAATTAATGGTTACTCTTGATAGGGTGTCTACACTGGTTAATGAAAGAACAAATATAGTTAAGATGTTCTTTTCTAAAGATAACTTAAAAGTTACCGGTGATGCGCCTGATTTAGGAGATTCCAGTGATGAAATCGGTGTTGATTATAAAAGTGAAGATTTAAACATAGCTTTTAATTACAGGTATATTCAGGACTTTTTAAAAGTAATTGATTCTGAAAACGTAGTAGTTGAAATGGATAGTTCTTTATCAGGAGCTGTATATAAAACAGACGGTGAAGCAGACGTATTATGCCTTATAATGCCGGTGCAGGTTGATTAATTAATATCCCTTGTTTGCCAGAAGTAAATTTGTGGTTTTCCATCCTCAAATTTAATACCTCCTTCAATATCCTGGGGCGCTTTAAATTCCTGTTCAACTTCCAGTGCAGCATGGCAAATTTTTTTAAGAAGAGGCATCCATTCTTTTTCATCTTTTTTAACAGGATCATTAATTGGATCAGCATGGATAATTTTCTGGTTTTCATCAAGTTTAATTTTCCTGCCATATCGTGCAATAGATTCAACATTAACTGTATCATCTTTTCTGTTATACCGGATTATATAAGGATCAATGGATTTTTTTGTATTCATTTCTATTAACAAAGAATCATCTTTTTCCGGGTCTTTTGTGTAAAGAGTAAATGTGTAGTCTGCATCAACATAATCCTGGACAATAACAGTTGGTCTAATTTTTTCGTGGTCTATGCCGTGTTCTAAACGGCTATAGTAAGCCATGGGGTTCCATTTTGATTCCCAGACTAGTTTGATAATTTCGTTTAAATAGTCGTTATTCATTGATTCATAGGAACTATATAAACCGGCTGCTGAATAATCTTTAACATCTTCTCCATTGTATGAAGAGCGTACCATTACTTTTTTTTGTAAACCGCATTTATCTTTAAACAGTAATTAGGAACCGGTCGTAAAGAAACAAATAAAGGATAATCCCGTCTTTTCTATTGATATAAAAACTAGAAGAGTCGGGATTATGAAGATTTTTGAATATTTTAACAGTTACCTGTTCTACAT
>Ga0209417_1006306_pt1 | contig 12267 bp, 8 predicted proteins | sample RifGroF2_FD_184002 | JGI IMG/M metagenome (GOLD analysis project Ga0209417, IMG submission 184002) | Groundwater microbial communities from Rifle, Colorado, USA - Groundwater F2 (SPAdes) (version 2) | ecosystem: Environmental > Aquatic > Deep subsurface > Groundwater | place: Rifle, Colorado... | reverse complement strand
CGCCGGGATAGGCCCAGGAGTTCAGGAAGAAAACCTCCCCCTTGCCGTATTTGCGATGGAGAAGCAGGGGTTTGGCCTGTTCGTCATCCACAACAAGCGTCCGCATTGCAGGGTCTGTGATTTCGATCTCCCCCATGGAAACGGCCATGATGCCGAAGCGCCGCGGGAACTTGACGCCGAGTTCGCTGTTGTCATCTGGCAATGTCGCCCAGTAAAAGCGCCCCCCCTTGCCTTTGACTTTGACGCCGCAGAGCTCGGAGAAATCGCCGCCATTGACAAGCTCATCGACGGTGTAGGAGCCATAGTTGCGGGTATTGTTTTTGGAGAGGTGCGGAATCGAAATAAAGAGCTTTCCGCCGTTAAAGACGTACTGCCTCAATACCTCGTACTGCTCTTCAGAAGAGCTGTTCCAGCCCGAAAAAATGATGGCCTTGTAATTTGCGCTGAGGAACTCCGCGCTTATCTTCTCTTGCGCGAAACTCACCACGTCCACCATGCCATGCGGAGACCCGGAAAGGAAATGGTTCGGATAATTGTCAAGGACAGGCAGCAAGGGATAGAAAACGTTCCTCACAATCTCCCATCCTCGCTCGGGAACCCCTTCATACCACTGCGGATTGATGTCCGCAAGCTCGGAAGCTCCCGCAATGGCGTAGTTCGGCATGTAGCGGGCATGAGAGAGGTCGAGGTTGCCCTTGGCGATGGCAATAGTGGATTCGGGCTGCCCTTCGGGCGTGCCGTTTTCCTTCACAAAGTCGTAGAAGTCGGAAATCTCTTTGCGGTAGCCGCGGCACCACGGAGAATCGTAGCCAATGCTAGGATAGTGCTTGCGCGCCTCCTCCTGATAGGGGATGAACTTGATGGGATTCTTGGCTCTCCACGGGACGTCTGCGGGCTTGAGAGGGACGCGGGGGAACGTGAACTTCGGTGAGTCCTCGCAGAGGGAGGCCTCCACAAACCAGTTGCCGCTCTCATTGATGATCATCTTGCTTCCGGCCATGTACTTCTGGTACATCGAGGCGCGCAGCAGCGCGTATCTGAGCCCACTCTTCTGCGGTATCCAGGCATAGTGCTCGTGGGCAAGATGAGAGCCCCAGATTGGCAGCTCGTACTGGCGGTAGAGGCCGCGTGAAAGAGCCGAGGCCAGATTCAAGTGACAGAAGGCGAAATCCTCCACGACCGGAATATCCGTGCCGGCCAGCACTTCATAATCTATGTAGAAGTTGGAGCTTGTGGCCATCACATTCCCCCACCCCTTCGCGTGGCGCTCGTCAACATGCGCCTTTACCCTGGCAACAAGGTCGTCCGCCAGCATTTTGAGGGTGATCTCGGAAGGCTTTTTCCCCTCGGTAACGGCATTCTTGAAACTGAAAGTGAAACGCTCCCCGAAATCGTAGCCGAGGTAATACTCGCCCACATCATGAAAATGCTTGATCCATTCGTCGTTGCTGTCAACGTAGATCAGCGCGGTGTATATCCCCTTCGCGGCGGCCTCCCTGATAAAGCGCGCGGTTCCCGCGCCATAGCGATCCGCATGTTTTTTCAGTTCCTCGCATTCGTCGAGCAGGATGTTCGTGCCTTTTTCCCAGTCGGGCTCCGGGATATTGACGCCTATCTCGTCGAGCGCATACTTCCACGCCGCAATGACTGCAGGCGACGAACCGCGCGCATAGCCCCATACTTGAGCCAGGTTCCCCTGGTTGTCCTTCAGAACCTTCTCGATCATCTCCATAGGATAAAAGCTCTGTGGAGTCCAAGCCTGATGTGCGTGAAGGGTTCCAAGGAGAAAATCCCCGCTCATTGGATAAACGCCACTCCCTAGCAAAATGCCGCATTCCGGCAGTTTGACTTTCTGCTTTCCCATTATTCTTTCCTCTGATTTTATAGAGTTCTTCCTGAAAATCAACTCTCCCGGATGAATAGCATGGCAATCAAGGACAAGCAACCCTGTCATGCTCAGTCGGATCAAAAATTAAGAGGCAAAATAGGTTTATTGCAGGATAAGCAGGCTTCCTTTTTCAGACATCGCCTTAGTCCCGAATATCTCCAGAAGCAAGTCCTGCAGGATATTCCATATGCCTGCTGTCTATCCTGATATAAATGCACTGCTTCAAGAAAACCATCCACAATAACCGCTTGGACTGCAAAGAAAGAGAAATGACTTGCAGCTGATCGCTTTTCATGCTAAAATCTACTATGTAGGAGAATGATCATTCTTTCGCGTCCTTTTTATGCCAGGATATGGAGGAGTCTCTATGAGGGTCGAGGGCGGTATTGACATGTTTGGGATATGGTCCGCCTATGCCACAAACAAGGCATCGGTATCAAAGTCCATGTCCCGCATCTCATCCGGGCAGATATTGCCCACCGACGATCCTGCCGGAATCGGGATCAGTGAGCGGATGCGTGCCGAAATCAAGGGCTCCGCAGCCGCAATAGCAAATGTCGACACCGCCATCTCGACCGCTCAGACCTCAAGCTCTTGGATCCAGAGCATCTCCACGCAACTTGACCGGATGAAACAGCTCTCCGTGGAATCCGGCGGCATCATGTCCTCCACGGACCGCACCAATCTAAACACCGAGTTCAAGTCCCTGCAGCAGGAAATCACGCGCATCTCCTCCGACTCAAGCGCGGCAGCCAGTTTCAACGGACTTTACCTGCTGCGGGGAGGAAACGGGATACCGGTTCCCGAAGGCGACAAGGTGCAAAGCGGCACCTTGAGCGTCCAGGCCGGAGCCAGTACGGATCAGAAAATTTCCATGCCCCTAAGCGACCTTCAGGTCAGCAATACCCAAAATATCGGCACGGTCAGCACCTACACCTACAACAGCGATAACAGCGTCAATACACAGACAGACACGCCTGTAAGCTGGGATCAGATCATCAACGATGTCACAGGCATTTCCGCAGATTCTCCCGAGGCGGTCGGGATGATCGACAAGGCCGTAGACTTTGTAGCCCAAGCCAGCGTCAATGCCGCAGTTGAACAAAAAACGCTGGAAAACAGAAGAGACGGGCTCCTTTCCTATCAGTCCAACCTCACAAGCAGCGAAAGCACAATCCGCGACACCGAAATGGCCTCCGAATCCATGCAATATTCCAAGGCCCAGATTCTTTCCGCTGCCGGAGCTTCAATCCTGACCCAGGGAAAGAACATTCCCGCAGCAGCACTCCTTCAGCTTCTTTCTTAAGCGCCATTTCATTACCTTGCACTCACTGAGCTAGCTTTGAATTCGTGCCAAATGCAGTAAGCAGAAGAAGAGAAGGCGAGGCATTAAACACCGGCTCGGACGCTCAGTAATCCCAGGCGGAGAAGAGCCCGCCGGGGTTAAGATAGCTGTAGTTGGCAACCCCGACATAGGCGGCAGCCCCAAGAACAGAACCCTGCAAGGAACCACAATGCCCGTCCACATAGAGCAGGTTGCTGGTTCCAACATGGCGGCCCTTCCACCAATCCCGAATGCGAGCTGCGTTGAGCGTTGTCCCATAAGTGCCGTATCTTGCCTGGCCTCCAGTGCTTAACCCTCCTCCGGGAAGATACTGCCCATTAATCGCGGCCTGGGCAACAAGCCACCAACGGTTAATATTATTGCCGTCGCTGGTATCGCCATGGTCGCAAATCAACAACTTCCGCGAAGGACTTTTTATCGTGTCAATCCTATTGGAAATAGGCCGTGAATAGCTAGCGCCCGTAAGGGGATCTATATCGGTCGTATTCCCCCTGTTTAAACAGTCGAAATTATAACTCATGTTTGCGCCGGGTTTGCACTCTCCACGTTGCCGAAGTATCCAGATCGCCCCTGCTGGGAGAAGAAGGGCAGAGAAAGAAATTCCATGTTTTATGTTGCTTCCCCCAGTTGGCATTCCAGTAACCGTAGGGGTTGCCATCATTTGCCAGTTCGGTAAAAAGGAATTCAAACCAATATACCCATGGAAATGTGGCTCCATATAATCTTTTGTGGGTGAATGGAATGAATTCCCGGTTCGCAGCGGTGTAAAAAGAAACGGCAAGCCCTATCTGCTTGTGGTTATTCAGGCAGAGCATTCTCTTGCCAAGCTCTCTGGCCCGCGTCAAGGAAGGGAGAAGCAAAGCCGCCAAGATGGCTATCACGGCAACGACCACAAGCAGCTCTATCAAAGTAAAACTGCATGATTTCCTGAATTTCATATGCCGTTCCCCATTTATCTATCATCCCCCTACTTAATGAATTATAAGGACTTTCCGAGATATTGTCAAGGCTGGCAAATTCTTTGTCCTGGCAGGAGGAAGTCTTTTTAATGGAATAATGCCAGTAAATCAATAAGGCCCGGCAAGTGTCTCAGAAGAAGAATCCTATGCGTTAATACCTTAGAGCTAAAGACTTATTTTTTACAGCTTTTTGCCCATAATATCAAAATGCTTTAAAAAAATGTATGTGAATTATTTAAGGATAATTTATTCAAAAAATATAATTTCATAGACGTACGAAAGACTAACAAAGGGAGCCCTCCATGTCATATGATATGGAGGGGGGCACATCCCATTATTCCGCAAGGCATGCCAAAACTGGCCTGCTATTTTCAGGCAGATGCTATCCAGCACAGCAGAATAGAATTGGTTTTAAAAGCCTAAAGATTTCGCCCTGTCGGCGCTCAACCCCGTTTGCGCCAGTTTTGAGTCAGCGTAGCAGCCGAGACATAAAATGGTGCGAGCACCCCACCCTGCACCATAAGTCAGCTACTCAGCTAAAAGCTTGCGGCGTGGGACTATGGCCGCTTTCACTCTTGATCCAAGCGAATGCTGAGGCGAAGTATCAAAACACTTGGCCTGGCGCGCTAGAATGAGGGCAAAGGAATGAGTTTTTCGCAGAGGACTGGCTGTCCATTGCGCATTGACTCATTCGCGCTGATTCCCACCAGAATCGAGGCGGCACCGTCAAGTTCAGAGGCGGCGCGCTTGAAGGGGTCTGCCGGAGGGTTTTCCGAGAATATTTGCTCCAGCAGCACCCTGTCTCCTCCGCCATGCCCACCTTCAGCCTTGGGTATTTCAACATTATAGGGAATTCCGAACATCGGGAAAACGCGGATGCTTTGTTCATGCCCCCGCGCCTGCGTGGCGGCTAATTCGTCGTCGGTCTGACCGGCGATGATGTGAGAACCGTGTTTGTCGTAAAGTTCCAGGCGGCCTTTTGTGCCTGTGATTGCGACGCGATAGCCTTCCCAGGGAGAGTAGGCTATCAGGGAATAGTTCATGATCACGTTATTGCGGTAACGCACCATCACCGCCATTGTGTCCTCAATGCTGATAGGCTCGCCAAAAACATTCCGGTCACGGATGTAGCCGCTATCCTTTTCAGCGTCGAGGTAGAGGCCTTTGAGTCCGTCATCCTTTCCGTCATTGAGGTCAAGCCTGAAGGGATCCTTTGCGGCTTCGGCCACTCCGGTATAACGAGGGTATGAGTATTTTTCGCCGCGTTCTTCCGCGTTTTTGCGACCATAGAATTTGAGGTCACCCATTGCAAATACGGTATGCGGCTGGGATTCGAGCCACCAGTTCACAAGGTCAAAATGGTGCGTTGACTTATGGACGAGGAGTCCGCCTGATTTGTCTTTCTCCCGATGCCAGCGCCTGAAGTAGTCGGCGCCATGGCTGGTGTCAAGCACCCAGGAAAAATCCACGGCCAGCGGTTTGCCCACAACTCCCTGCATGATGAGCTCCTTCACCTTGGTAACGACCGGAGCATAACGGTAGTTGAAGCTGACACGGACTTTGCGGCCGGTCTTTTTGATGGCAGAGAAGATGGCGTTGGCCTTTTCAGCGTCGATGGTCATGGGCTTTTCGGAGATGACGTCACAACCGAGCTCCATGGCGCGAATTATGTAAAGATGATGGGTGCAGTCCATGGAGGTGACGATTACGGTGTCCGGCTTAGCCTCTTTGACCATGCGGTCGAATTCACTTGCGGGATAGCAGGGGACTGCGGGATGGCCGAACTCGGAGACGAGCCTCTTATTGTAAACGTTCATGCGTGTCTGGCTGATATCGCAGAATCCGACGAGTTCGCTTGTGTCCCTGAAAGTTTTTGCGATGGCCTCGATAAACATCACGGAGCGGCCTCCGGTTCCGACGACAGCGTAGCGTTTCTTGGTACTCATGCCATGTTCCTTGTAAAGGTTAAGTGTTATAGATATTTCTTAAAGAAAGCTTTTGCCTTGTTTCCACCCCAGCCGTGTTCGCCGGGGAAAAGGTCTAGTTCGAGCCTTTTTCTCGCGTTTGCCGCATCATAAATGTGCTCAAGCTTTTTAAAGCAGGCCATTGCCGAATCAACGACAAAGCACGAATCATTTGCGCCGATATCTATCAGAAGCGGCCTTGGCGCAAGCAAGCCTTGAAGGTCTGGCAAATCGACAAGTTTGTAAAGGCCGGGGGCAACCTGCATGCCGCAATAATTGATGTCGCGTATGCCAAAATGCGCCCATAGATCACTGTAGCATATTATCTCGGTAGCCTTGAAGCGCTCGTCACAGAGGCTCATCCAGAGAGTCATCGTCCCGCCGCCGCTCAGTCCCATTGTGCCAAGCCGTTCAGAGTCGACCTGGGGGAGAGAACAAACAAAATCCGTGGCGGCTTTGCCATGCGTGACATTGATCGAAAGGGATGTCATCCCCAGCATTGTGGCGTGCAAATAGTACAGATTGCACCAGTCGCGGGAATAGTTGTTGTTGTAATGGTTGGGCCTGTTATTGTCGTTGCGCTCGCCAAAGCCAATCCAATCTATGGCGTAAGTGATGAAACCCGCCTTCGCCATCTGATGCCCGTAATTGTAGTTGTGGTTTGCAATCGATTCCCGGAGCTCCGGAGATGAATCATTGCCCATGACAGGCTCTTTGCCATGTTTTCCATGCCCGTGGCAGCAGAGGATCGCGGGATATTTTTTATTCTTCCTCAATCCCGCCGGATAATTGATCAGCAGCGTCGCGGAAATGTGCTTCGAGACGTTGATCAGCCATTTCTGCTTGGCAAGGCCCTCGTGCTCCCACTCCGCCAGCAGCATAGGGTCTGCCTCGACGCGTTCAGGATAATCGCCGAGCGTCCTCAAAACTTGCGGCAGAGTCTTTGCCTTCCACGTTTTGAATTCAGTCTTAGCTGCAAAGGCACAGCCCGGCTGGTGCTCGGCGGCAATGTCCATGAACATCTTTTGCGGACTCAGATTTCTAAATGACATCTTGAAAAACCTCTCTTTTAAATAAAAGGAATATGGTTTGAACTTTCCTTATTCTTCCGCAAAAATTGCCGCACGCAAAGAATGCTCGTGGACAGGCGCGCTTTCACGGAGAAGCAGTGTGGTCGGAAATGATTCCTCGGTATATGCCGCATCAAAATCATCCAGCCTTGCCAGTGTTTTCCGGATGGCGGTTTCAGCGAGCGAATCAACGGGTTGCGCCACAGTGGTCAGGGACACGGGCAAATACTCTGTAACCGGCAGGTTATCGAAACCTATAAGCTTGATTTCCTGGGGAATCTTCACTCCCGCATCAAGAACGGCTTTCATCGCACCTATCGCCAAAGTATCGCTATAACAGAAAATGCCATCGGTATAAGCGGTCTTGAGGATTTGCCTTGTAAGTTCATATCCGTGTTTCATGGGGGGCAGATTAGTATGTGCAAACCTCGCAAGGTAACGGCCTGAAAATTCCTTGCCTACCGAGTTGAACCCACGCATGATCCCCGTAAGCCGCCCGTCTGGAGCTTCCGGCCCGGTGCTTGAAAAGAAAAGCGGGTTTTTGCAACCGCTTAAAAGCAGCATCCGGGTGGCCTGGCAGACACCCTTGGCTCGGTCAATAAGAAGCCGGTCAAAACCCGCGCAATGGCTATCAACGACGGTCAGCGGAACCTTGCGTTTGGCGAGGGTTTCCAAAACCTGTGGCGGCAATTCCTGCGAAACTCCGCAGACAATGATCGCCTGGCATTTTCCGGCCAGGGCCTCTTGCACGGCCCCGAGAAGTTCATCTCCCGCACCCGTATTGAACACCCGGACTGAGCCGAAGGCGGCCTTTCCCAAATTCATGAGCGCCACTTCCCGGTAGCTGCTTATCTCGGTGCGGGAAAGCGCGGTGATCAGTGCAAGCCCATAGCCCTTGCCGCTTTTAAGGGAACTCGCTATCGGATCCGGCACAAAACCCTGCTCTTGCGCCAACGCGACAATCTTAGAGCGCATTGCACTTGAGACCCCCGCTTTCCCGGAGAGGGCGCGAGAGACGGTGCTGACTGAAATATTCATGCTTTTGGCGATTTTTTGGAGCGAACTTCCCATAGCAAACGTTATCTTTTAGCTCTTTAAAATATTTCCATACAAGTACGAAGATTATAACGCATACGTTTGCGTAAGTCAAGAGAATTTTGAAACTGCGCAGCAAAAATCTTTGTCATTATACAGAGTTGCGATCAAAAAGATAGTAACATCAAGATTTCGCCCTTTGGGCGACCAGCGTTTCGGCGCTGGATCCCGCCCGGCGCGCCGCCGGTGTCGAATGCTTAGGAAACAGGTTTTGTTTGCAAGGGAAACCCGGACGGTTCCGGGTTCCCCTCTGCACTCCTCCTCCTGAACCCAATACTGGCCCTTTGATTGCAAATTGGTATTAGAGCTAATTTCAAAAGTCATTTTTTCTTTTCGAGCACCCGATAGTGGGGACGACGGTCCCTTTCATAGCTGCGCTCACTGCATTGCACAGGGAAGAAGCAAGGGCTCCACAAAAACTCACAGTGTCCAGCTGCCCGAGGCAAACGCAGTTGAGCCGAGGTATCCGACACTGGCGGCACGCCAGTCGTGCTCCAGCGGCGAAAACGCTGGGAAGCAAAATCCAAGACTTTTTGACCTTTGAGACCAGTTTTAATTCAGGCAATTAGCTTGGGAGTTCGGCGGTATTTTGTCGGAGGCAGGCCAACGCGCTTGCTGAACTCTGAGGAGAAATGGAGCTGGCTGGAATAGCCAAGCTGCCGAGATATTTCTTTTACTGGCTTGCTTGTCAGAGTCAGCATTTCTTTGGCTAGTTCCATCTTCATTCCTATGAAATATTCCGTGGGGGAAGATTTCAGGTATCTTTTGAAAAGCCTCAACAAAGTCATCGGGCTGCAGGAACAATGCCGGCATAATTCCTTCATCGAAACCCTTCTGTCAATGTTTTCCTCCAGAAAGGCAAGCCCCGTCTGCAAGGTTTCTGGAAACTCGCTGAATTTGAGTCCATCGGCAAGAAAAAGAAGCGTCTCATAGACAATAGCCGAGGCTTCGCGCATAAAGCCAGGGCGTGCTGCGCGAAATACCTCTTCCGCCCTGGAAAAAAGCTCATGCGTCCGCTTCAAATCCCTTGGCTTTATAAAATCATGCCTATCGAGACCAAGTGCCGCCAATATCCCGCGCAAGGACGTTCCTGTCACGATCATGGTTCTTTTTCTGGAGTACGGAATCCCACCGGTGGACATTTCATTGTCCTTGCCAAGATGAACAAAAAATACGTTCCCCGGAACAATATTGTAGGAGCGCCCTTCCTGCACGAACAGGAATCCCCCCTCCGTCACAAACTCAATTGCGAAGACAGAGGAATTCTTTCTGAAGCGATAAGCTCCGTCAATCCATTCATCCTCTCCGGTGGAAATCAGTTTAAGCGGCCAACCCGGCTCACCGGCGGAACTTTTGTGGTGGATGAAATGGTGCAGGGGGTATTTACCAATGTTCCGCCCGCCAAGCTTTGTAACGCCATCATCAAGCAATATGATGTTTTTACTAATACTTGCCATGATTTTTTGGCTTAAAACAAATATATATGGTGTTTTAACGTATATATATGAAGTGCAATACAGTTGTTTCAAGCGCTGATTTGCATATAATTTGTTTAAATGCGAAAGGATGAAATCAGATGCGCATAAAAAATGGATTGGACATATGGAGCGGAGGACAACTGCTGGCGTTCTCCGGCATCGATGGAGCAAGCGATTTTGAAAACGGCATCACAGCCAGAAGCTCCTTCAATGGCATTGCAATCGACATCAAGTTGCCGGATGAATGCCGCATCGAATTCCCGCCTCCAGACAAAGTCCGACTGGCAGGGGATTTCTTTGAATTGTCCCTTCCTGATGGAAGGATTGTCAAAGGAGCCTTTTCAGATGCCCATCACATACTGATTCAAGGACCGTGCCTGATTGAGGCTGTACCGGCAAGGCTAGAATCTGCAAAGGATGGGAACAAAACTCTCATAGGAGTGAAATCTCATTTCAAGCCGGACTTGCTGGCCACCGATATTGACAAGCTCATTGGCCTGCGCTCAAAATGGCTGGAATCCATCAAAATCCCGGGAAGGTTTTCTGAAAAAAGAAATAAGGCCCTCCTGAAAGCCCTGTCGCAGCTAAAGACCCAGGTGTATTCGCCGGAAGGAATCTTCAAGGGACACTGGACAACGCCCGACCGCTGGCCTCACAGGAGGCTATGGCTTTGGGACAGCGTGTTCCATGCCATCGGATTGCGCCACCTGGACATCAATCTAGCCAGGGAAGCAATCAATTCTGTCTTTGATGCGCAAGGAGCGGATGGCTTAATTCCTCTCATGGCTGACCCCTTTGAGAAGCTCGAAATAACCCAGCCCCCGCTGCTTGCCCTCGGAGTCTCGTTGCTCAATGAAACCGAGCATTCAAAAACCTGGCTGGAATCCTTATATCCCAAGCTCAAGGCTTATTTAAAATGGGACATGCTCAACCGAGACAAGGATGGAGCAGGGCTTCTTGAATGGCTCATTGGCAAGGATCCCAAGTGCCGCTCAGGGGAAAGCGGCGCTGATAATTCTCCGCGCTTCGATTCGGCACACAACCTTGATGCAATCGATTTCAATGCTTTCCTTTCCCATGAGTGCGAGCTGATGGCAGCTTTCGCAAATACACTGGGATTAGCTGATGAGGAAGAGGAATGGCTAGCTCATCACAGGCGTCTCAATTCGCTTATGAACGAAAGGCTCTGGAGTGAAAAAAACGGCCTCTACATGGATTACGATAATGACTTGGGAATTCAAACGGAAGTTCTCTCCTATGCCGGATTCCTTCCCCTGATATGCGGGGCGCCATCTGAAGCCCAGGCGGAAAAGATTGTCAAACATCTCAAAAATCCCGGCACATTCGGAACCCCCTTTGGCATTGCCACAGTAGCCAGGTCTTGCGCGTTAGATTATTCCAAGGACATGTGGAGGGGACCCGTATGGATAAACGTCAATTGGCTCGTCGCACGTGGCCTGCGGAGATACGGCTTTGAGAAGGAAGCGGAAAATCTCACATCAAAAACCCTTGCCGTGATCGAGGAAATGTATTCAAAATACGGCGTCTTCTTCGAGTTTTACGACGACCGTCTGGAACTTGACCCGCCAAAACTGATGAGGAAGGGAAAGAATGCACCAGAGATATCGCCCTTTCATCAGCCCTTCTCTGATTATGGCTGGACTGCCACCCTCTATATCGACATGTGTCTTTCAAAAGAAAAATGCAGATGATTCATTTGGAGTGTTTCTGTTCCTAAAAGTTTTTTGCAAAGAGTCTTTGCCGAAAAGTTGCTGGAGCATGGCAGAATAGCCCGGGCGATGTTAATGTAAATCCTGAAAAAACAGAAAAAAGAGGCCGGCATGGATGAATTTTTTGCGGCAAACCCGCCCGGAATAAGCAGGATTCTCCGGAGAAAAACAGCCTTCATTGCCGGGGCAGGCGGCCTCGGCTCCAATGTGGCAATCATGCTTGCCCGCGCAGGGCTGGGGGCGCTTGCCGTAGCCGATTTTGACAATGTTTCACCCTCAAACATGAACAGGCAGCAGTTCACCCGCGCCCAGATGGGAATGCCAAAGACAAAAGCCCTGGCGGAGAACATCCGGGCAATAAGCCCTGAATTGCGCTTCACAGAAATCAACAAACGCCTCGAAGCAGGTAATCTCGAAGAGCTGATCCCAGCTGCAGATATTATTTTCGAGTGCTTTGACAGACCTTCCTGCAAGGCAGAGCTTGTTCGTTTTTGCCTCTCCCGTCTTCCTGAAACTCCCTTGATAGCCGTTTCGGGGCTTGCCGGAATGGGGCCTGTCTCCGAACTTAAAATAGTCCAGCGCACACCGAATTTTTACCTTGTTGGGGATGAATCCTCCGATGTGGGCAGCGGTGTCGGGACTATTTCGTCGCGGGTGATTCTGGTGGCCGCTATGCAAGCGCATGTCGGTTTACGGCTTCTCTGCGGACTTCCTGCGCTATAGGATAAACACAGGATC
>Ga0209417_1006305_pt1 | contig 12267 bp, 11 predicted proteins | sample RifGroF2_FD_184002 | JGI IMG/M metagenome (GOLD analysis project Ga0209417, IMG submission 184002) | Groundwater microbial communities from Rifle, Colorado, USA - Groundwater F2 (SPAdes) (version 2) | ecosystem: Environmental > Aquatic > Deep subsurface > Groundwater | place: Rifle, Colorado... | reverse complement strand
ACTGTTGCTGAATGTTTCGTCGTAATCATAGGATCTGTAATACGATCTCAAATGGATTTTACCTGTCATATAGAGTTCTTCGGTGAATACGCTTCTGATGTCCGTAACTGAGTTTACAACCCTGTCTATATAGTTACTTCCGCTTCTTTGGGATGAAATATTTATCAGTCTGTAATACTCGATGGGGAACGATTGGACTATACTTAATTTTCTGTCAGGGCTAAAACTTACATCGGGCCTCATGATCATTTTTAAAATATCCCTGTCCTCAAGGTTTGAATTTGAAAGCGATTTATATTCATGCTTGAAGTACTTACCGAACAGTCCGAACACGTAACTTCTGATCTTATAATTGGTTTGAGAGCTTAATGAGATATTATAGAAGGAAAGAGATTTGTCATTTTCTTCATAGTCGAGTGAATAATTATCGCTACCGGTATCGAAATCTAATTTTAGCGAGGAAGTGACTTTTTTATTGTCGAAGATCAATTCATCCGAGATACTCAGATCTGAATTTGAATTGTAGCTCAGAAGAGAATTGTTTTTATAAGAATCTTTATTTCGCGCATAAAACCCCAAAGCGGAAATGTTCCTGATTTTATCGGAAGCGATATACACAAATCCAGTTTTAAGATCATATTCATATCTTTTGATCTTAAATTCGTTTTGTGTATAATCCGAGAAATGATATTTATGCAGATCGCCGGTTCCTGTTAAAGTAAAATTACCGAAATCACCTTCAAATGTCTGTATGTAGCTGATCTGAGAACTGCTGTTATAATTCAGGTCGCTGTCAAGGTTGTCTATTTTCAGTGTTGATCCTGCATTCAGGTCGCTTAAAGTTTCGTCGCGAATATAACTTCCTTTAAAGGAAGCGCCCTCACCCTGCTTGTCGGCAATTTCATCAACTTTGCCCACATAACCGGCAGCCATTTCAAGCTCAATTCCATTTGCGGCATATCCGGCAAGAGGCATAATAGTTATATTATTTGCTGTAGGTCGGGTAAGGGAGCTGTTTGCGATGTATTTGTTCGACAACAGGCCTCCGAATCTGAAATTACCCTGCCTTATCGAGAAGTTGCCATCAACTCCGATATCATTTTTTGAGTATTTTTCATAACTCGTTCTTGAATTTGATCCTGTAAGGCTGAATTCGCTCAAAGAGTCTGTATTATTAAAGTTGAATCCTGCGTTAAGAATTCTGTATGTGTCAAAATCGGAGTAAGATACATAAATACTATCGTTTTGTGATATTCCCGAAACGCATGATAAAATTACCAACAATAGTGTTATTGTGACCTTTTTCAATTCAATTCTCTTCTAATTTCTTTGCTGAAAGCTGACCGCACGCGGCAGAAATATCTTCACCCCTGCTAGTCCTGAAGACGACCGGGAATTTTTCGTTCCTGAAAAAATTGTAGAATCTTAGCGCTGCCGTTTCCTCCACGGGACGAAAATCACTCCCGCCATTCTGAGCGTGATATTTTATCAAATTAAGCTTACTGGGAAGTTTGTTTAAAAGCCTTACCAGCTCAGCGGCGTGTCTTTCAGTGTCATTGAAATTTTTCATCAGAATATACTCGAATACTACTTTCCGGTTCGACCGGTCTGTATATCTTTCAAGAGCTTCAAAAAGTTCCTTAAGTCTGTATTTTTTATTCGCCGGCATGACTTTGTCCCGTTCAGCATCAAAGGGGTTATGCAGCGACACAGCAAGTTTATATCTGATATCTTCATCGGTAAATCTTATTATATTATCGGTATGCCCGAATGTGGAAATTGTGATCTTTCTAGTTCCGATCGCGAGACCCGAGTCGTCAGACAGGATATCTGCGCTTTTTATAACTTCATCGTAATTGTCAAAAGGCTCGCCCATCCCCATATAAACTACATTTGTTATTCTGTTGCCCGAATATGAGGAAGACAGTAGTACCTGGCCTACAATTTCATCAGCGGTTAGATTCCTTTTGAAACCCTGTTTTCCGGTAGAGCAGAATGAACAGTTGAACCTGCATCCGGCCTGTGACGATACACAAAGCGTATTTCTGTCTTTTTCAGGAATAATTACGCATTCAATAAAATTTTCGTCATATAGCTTCAGGAGTAGTTTAACAGTTCCGTCAGAGCTTTTTTCAGATCTTTCTATAACCGGCAGGCTTATTGTAAAATTCTCTTTTAGAAGTGACCTGAAACCTGCAGGAATGTCGGTCATTTCATCAATATTGAATACATTTTTTCTATAAAGCCAACTCCAGATCTGTCCGGCAGTGTATTTCTTTCCGCCGAGACCGAGGATCAGCCGGCTCAGTTCTTCGAATCTGCATCCGGTTAATGAATAGTTTCCCGATACGGACTCTTTAATCATTTCTTTAACATATCAACATCAACAAGTATCCTTCCGCAGCCTTCGCAAATATTATAGTCGTCTTTCAGTTTTACTTTCTGCTGAAGCTGGTAGGGTATATGTATCTTACAGCCATTGCACAATCCTTCTTCTGTTACGAAAGTGATAGCGATCCCGTTACGGATCCTCATGATCCTGTTATAATGGTTAAGAAAAGGTGTCCTGATAGATTTTTCTACCTTCTCCTTTTTTTTGATCAGTTTTTCCAGTGCTTTTGCACTGTCCTTTGACATACCTTTCTTGCTTTTATCTTCAGATTTTATCTTTTTTTCGATCTTTATTACATTTTTGTCAATATTATGTATTTCATCTTCCTGCCGCTTTATCTCTGTTGTCAGTTCAGCTACTCTTTCCTCGAATACTTCGACCGCCTTTTCAAGTTTTTTCACTTCTCTTTTTATATGCTCTTTTTTAGTTTTTTTGTCATTATCAAGATCGATCTGTTTCTGGTCGAGAATTCTTTTATGGTCAAGAATATCTGTCGAATATGTTTCTTTATCCTCAAGATGTTCTCTCTGTTTTCTTATAAGCTTGACCCGGTTTAGAGTCAGTTCCTCTATCTCATGCTTCATGCGCGTGATCATGCTTTCAGTGTTTCTTTCTTCACTTGTCAGCTGGTAGATCTGATTATCAATTTTCTGGAGTTCGATGAGCCATTTAAGATCTTCAAACATATAATTCTCCTTGTTTAACTTTTACTCGGGTCTGAAAGGATACTTTAACATATCTTTTATATTCATTTCCAATTTTTCTTTTTTTAAATTTGACATAATTACCGTTATATCCGGTGCGTAGTCGTATAACAGTTGCCGGCATGCTCCGCACGGAGAAACCGGTTTTTCCGTATCGGCAACTACAAGGATAGCTGAAAAAACCCTCTCTCCTTCGCACAAAGCTGCCGAAAGAGCATTTCTTTCGGCGCACATGGTCAGGCCGAATGATGATGATTCAATGTTACAGCCGCTGTATATTTTTCCGTACTGAGTTATTATTGCCGCTCCGACTTTGAATTCAGAATAAGGCGAGCACGAATTCATTCTCGCCCTGATCGCGGCATCGTACAGCTTGCCTTCTATTTCTTTAGAAATACCCATTAATGAAGTATCCTTATCTTCATTCCTTTGCCAAGTTCAGCAGTCTCAATTCCCGAAGAAAGTTTAATTATTTTCAGGTTATTTAATTCAGCGATCTCTCTCCAGTCAACGCCGTATTTAAAAGCTACGCTTTCAATGTTTTCATTATATCTGATCTCATATACATCCTCAATAATTCCGCCTGATTTCTTTTTTGATCTGACTACAGAGTTTTCGGGCGAGCCTGACAAAAAATTTCTTTTACGCAGTTCAGATATCAGTTTCGGGGATGAATTTTCAGGCACCATAAGTTCAATAGATGTGTATTTGCTTATATATCCGCCGGATTTGTAAGAACCGAATTTTATATGAGGATTTGCTTTGTAAAGCTCTCTATAGCTGATATTGAGAATACTGCATATCTCAGAAAAATAAAGATTGTTCGATCCCATACTGATCGTGCATAGTTCATAGGTCTTAGTTCCTGTTTCCGGCGGTTCTGTAAAGCCGTATCTTTCAGGATCAGACATGAGGAGTTTATAAATAATCACCTTCTCGACATAGAATTCAGTTTCAGCATTTGATCGTGCCTCCCAGAAATCAGAAACTTTTTGAGCGCTTATCATATTTCTGATATTTGAATCTCCGTTGTTATAAGCGGCGATCATGAAAAAGGGATCTTTATTTAATACCTGAGACAGCATGTTCAGATGTTCAGCGGCAGCTTTAGTTGACCTGTCGGGAAGATTTCTGTCGTCGGCAAAATCATCAACTCTCAAGCCGTACATTTTTGCGGTAGCCGGCATAAGCTGCCACAGCCCGGAAGCTTTAGCCTGAGAAAAAGCTCTCGTATCAAATTCCGATTCGACAGGCATAATATATACGAAGTCCTCATGAACTTCCCATTGTTTAAGGATTTCTTTTGCGTAAGGAATAAATTCATTACTTTTGTTTATCAGGTTCTGAAAAAAGCCGCGCCTGTCCATTGTAAAGGTATTGAAAGTTTTCTGAAGTCTTTCTTTTACATCAAATTTATCGAGTGGAACTTTTTGATCCGCAAAAATTATTTCAGCAGGTAAAGGGTATTGAGTCCATGCATTTACCGATAAGAGAAGAACAGTGAAAAATCTAAAATAAATCGTCATTGTTCCCGCTCCCTCCGCCTTTAGTTTGACTGCAACCTCTTAATATAATAAAAATAAGCTCTAAATCCAAATGAAATATATATACTTTCTTTTTGGTTTAAAAAGTTTTAAATTGCAGGATATTTTTATGGAGACCTTATGAAATACGGAATAATAGACAATCTTAAGACCGACCATAATAAAGAGGGCATAACTAAGCTTTTCCGCGAATTGAAGAACACCGGGTACGAATTTGCCATAAATAAAACCAGTGACTATTCTATAGATTCATCGTTTGAAGTAAAAAATAAGCCGTTGCTGATTAAAGAATCCGATGTTATAATAGTCTTGGGCGGAGACGGATCTCTTCTCGAAACTGCAAGAAATTCAGCAGAATTTTCAAAGCCTATTCTGGGCGTAAATTACGGTAAACTGGGATTTCTGGCGGATGTAAAAGAAGACGATATGATCGACAGGATAAAAATGATCGAAAAAGGGCAGTATTTCATAGAAGAGAGGATAATGCTGAACGCTTTTTACGAAGATAAAATATTATGCGCGCTTAATGATATTGTGCTCGACAGGGGTTATTCTCAGAGAATTCTTAAGGCTTCTGTAGATATCAACGGCAGGTTTTTTACAACTTATTTGTCCGACGGCGTGATCGTTTCAACTCCGACTGGTTCTACAGCCTACAATATGTCTGCCCACGGGCCTATTCTACAGCCCGGAGTGCCTGCTTTCGTCATTACGGCCATGTCGCCCCATGCTCTAGCAATGAGACCGATAGTGGTTCCTGACGATTCAGTGATCACGATCAGCGCAGAGAGCAACTATAATGAAATGATCCTGTCCAGTGACGGGCAGGAGAGTATAACAATACCATCCTTCGGGAAGATCACTGTGAAAAAAGCTGAATACAAGGCTAAATTCATTAAGTTTCACGACAGTGATTATTATAATCTTCTCAGAGAGAAACTCGGATGGGGCGGATTTAAGGACAGGGTCTCAAAATAAGAAATTTAAGCAAATTTCCAGTTGACAAAAAAAATCAGAATTGGTATATTTACGGCTCTTCAAAGACGGGAGCTTAGCTCAGTCGGTAGAGCAACTGGCTGTTAACCAGTTTGTCGGGGGTTCGAGTCCCTCATCTCCCGCATCAAAAGCCGCAGAAAAACTGCGGTTTTTTATTTCTTTATTGACTTATACGATGACGTATCGTATATTATTCGTATGAAAGTGACAGCCATCATACAGGATGATCTTATTGAAGAAATTATGGCAAAGACCAAAGCAAAAAACATTACCGAGTCTCTGAAAACAGCTTTGACTGAATGGCTTAGAATGCAGAAATTGAAAGAATTGAACAGGCAGGTTGCCGAAGATTCTCTTGAATTCAAATACAGTGCAGAAGAAATCAGAGAAACCAACAGGAAATGATAATTGCCGATACTTCTATATGGATCGATTTCTTTAGAAATAAACTTGAGGAAAGACAGATACTTATGAGGCTAATTGAGGATGATCTTATTATAATGCCGGATGTAGTGGCAGGCGAGCTTCTTCAAGGCGCTAAATCAGAAAAAGAAGTCAGAATAATAAAAGGTTATGCTCAAAATCTTAAGAGATACTCTGAGCTTAATTTATTTGTTGAGTCAGGTGAATATTCTTTCAGGAACAAGCTGATCGATAAAGGAATCGGGCTTATCGACTCTGTATTTATAACAACAGCTATTAAAACTAATTCAAAGATATGGACAAATGATCTGAAGCTGATAAAGCATCTTAATAAAGAGCTGATCTATATTCCGGGTTGTTATATTATAAGTGATTGAATATAATCAACCTGTCCCGCTTCAAACCAAGCTATACCTTCTATCCTTTTGAACCAGGTGACTTGGCGCTTGGCGAAATGTCGGGTGTTCTTCTGAATTTCATCAATCATGGTGTCCTTATCAATGTTTCCTTTCAGGAACTCGATGACTTCTTTATAACCGATTGTCTTTTTGAATCGTTTTAGATCAAAACCATATTTATTTGCAAGCTGTTCAACTTCTTCGATAAGACCGTAGTCAATCATTTTTAAAACACGGTCATTTATAGCCTGATAGAGTTTATCTCTATCGGAATTTATCCCGATGTAGACAGGCTGAAAGTATTGGTCAGGCTGATGTTCGGAATGAAGCTCTGATATTTTTCTTCCGGTAAAATGATGAACTTCCAGCGCACGGTAAATTCTCTGCTTGTTCGTTGGAGGTATGCTTTGAGCGTAATCGGGATCAAATTTTTTCAATTTCTCAAAGAGAATCCCGAGTTCGACAGATTCAATCTCTTTACGGTATTCAAGCTTTTCAGTATCATCAATGCCCAAGTCTTCAAAAAATCCGTGAACAGCTGATTGAATATAAAGTCCGCTCCCGCCGCAGATGAGGGCTTTCTTTCCTTCGGAATAGATCCTTGAAAGAAGTTTACGCACTTCATTTCCGTAAATATATGAATTGTATATTTCATTATCAGGATCAATTATATCAATGAAGTAGTGTTGAGCGCGACTGAGTTCTTCTAAAGTCGGCTTTGCAGTTCCGATGTTCATTTCCCTGACCATCTGTCTGGAATCCGCCGAGATTATTTCATAACCGAATTTTTCGGCTAATCCGAGCGCGACTGAAGTTTTACCCGCAGCAGTCGGGCCGCATATTACAGGTATTTTTAATTTAGAGATATCAAAAGAGGGCATTTTATTCCCTCTTGAACCGTTTGTTGAGTTCTCTTATGGAAAGGTCAATGATTATTGGACGCCCGTGAGGACATACATGAGGAAATTCGCACTGAAAAAGTTCATTGATAAGATCAAGCATCTCGTCTTTAGAAAGCTTCTGACCTGCCTTAATCGCTTTTTTGCAGGAGTATGATGCCGCGACCGATTCCATAGAATCCATTTTATTCTTTCTGTATAACTTATAGTTATCGATCAAATCAAGAAGTTCCTTTTTTTCATCTCCCGACACTAATCCCATAGGTGTTTCTTCGATAATGAATGTATTCTGCCCGAACTCGTTTAAAATGAACCCGATTTTATTGAGATATTCTTTTATTTCATTTACAATAAGCCTATCTTCAAATGAAAGCTCTACTTTTACCGGGAAGAGCAGGAGATCTGAAGGCATAGGGCTGTCTGCAAAAGCCTTAATAGCTTTTTCGTAGAGAATTCTTTCGTGAGCCACATGCTGATCTATTATAAGAGCTCCGGATTCTACCTGGATCAGAATGTACTGATTATGCAATTGCCAGATATTCTCGGAAACGATAAGTTCATTGTTTATTCTTAGAGCCTTAATTCCGATGTTATCTTTTTCAGGTCTGTAGAATTTTTCTTCCGGCTTGGCATTATACGAAGTCTGAGGGTCTTTTAACTCAAGAACCTGTGGTTCAGGAACATTATATTTGTCGGAAGTCTGTGTTTGTGGCGCAAGTCCGGTCAGAGACTGAGTTTCTTTCAAGGCTGATCCTACTGCTTCTGTTAAAAGTCGTTTGACCTTCTGCTCATCAGCGAATTTTACTGTCAGTTTTGAAGGATGTACGTTCACGTCAACTTCATGCGCAGGCATGTTGATAAAAAGAATGTAGAAAGGGTAATATCCGCTTTCAATAAGGTTCTGATACATGTTAACGATGTTGAAGCTTATCATCTTGCTTTCTACTATCCTGCCGTTGATGAACAGTAACTGGTTATCCTTAAATTTTCTCGCAAGCCCGGCTTTACCGATGTAGCCCGACATAGAATAATTACCCAGAGAATTATCGGTTTTTATCAGCTCGTCCTGATCTATCTCACTGAAGATCGCTTTTATTCTGTCTTTCAAGCTTTGCGGTTTTAGATCGAAAACCGTCTTTTCATTGTTAATGAACTTGAAACCTACATCAGGCCTGGAAACCGATACTTTTTTAAAGTAAGTATAAATGGATTTATATTCTCTATCGTCAAAATTCAGGAACTTTTTACGGGCAGGAACATTAAAGAAAAGCGATCTGATCTTGATCTGAGTTGAATATTTTGCAGGTGACGGCTTTACTTCCGAGATCGTTCCGCCTTTGATGACGACCATTCTTCCGTCTGACGCGCCTTTGGGCTTTGAAACAGCTTCCACCATTGATACTGATGCAATGCTGGGAAGCGCTTCTCCTCTGAATCCCATTGTGGAGATCTTCTGAAGGTCATTGAAAGCGCTGATCTTAGAAGTCGCGTGACGCTCAAACGCAAGGAGCAGATTGCTTTCATCCATGCCTCTGCCGTCATCCGATATTTCAATATAAGATTTTCCGCCGTCCTTTACCTCGATATAGATATTCTCAGCTCCGGCGTCAAGAGAGTTTTCAACCAGTTCTTTTACAACCGAAACAGGCCTTTCGACCACTTCGCCGGCTGCGATCTTGTTTATCAGATTATCGGGTAATATTTTTATGATGTCGCTGCTCATGTCATTCCATTATTTTAAGGAGTAGAATAATAAGAAAAAAATAGTATATATTCAATTACTTTCTTTGACAGTCAAAAAAGGCTTATGACACTGCCCGAAAAGTGATTTATGATCAAGGCGTAAGTGTTTTTTACCGTTTAGAAAATACATCGTCCGTCTTTTGGACATATGGATTTTTAGGTAAAAATACCGTAAGCCCAGAAATCAACTTTCGGGCAGTGTCATAAGCTTATTTCCCGTCGGGTGTCAAAAAAAAAGGCGATCAGATGACCGCCTTTTAGTATCGAAAAAATAAAATTTATTTGTTTACCTGGAATGTTTTGTCGCCTTTTTCAAAGAAATTGACGATCTGATTAGCTGCAGCGAGTCCCGCGTTGATGTTCGCCTCAGAAGTTTCAGCTCCCATTTTTTTCTTGGTCGCATGATATCTGTTGCCGAGCTTTTCAACTATCTCTGCGTGGCAGTCGGGAGCTATATCGGTAGCGTATTTGAGGTCTTCTCTCTCAATCATGATCTTTTTTAAGCCTTCTTCACAGATGACTTCTTTTCTGGCCGTATTTATAAGAGCTGCACCCTTTTTCATTTTAGACATCAGATCGTAATTAATTGATTTTTTTGTCTTGTCATTCGCAGGAATGTGAAGAGAAATATAATCGCACTGGCTGTAAAGCTCTTCAATTGAATCAAATACTTTCACTCCTTCAGCCTGCATTATAGCTTTGTCAACGAACGGATCGAAAGCGCAGATCTCCATGCCGAATCCTTTCGCTATGTTCGCTACGAGCCTTCCCACATTGCCGTACGCGTGGATACCGAGCTTTTTACCTTTCAGCTCGCTTCCGTTGCCTTCAGTGAATCTGTTTCTGGCCATGTAGAGCATGAAACCTATCGCAAGCTCAGCGACCGCGTTGGAGTTCTGACCCGGAGTGTTCTGAGCGCAGATCCCTTTTTCTGTCGCGGCTTTAAGATCGATATTGTCGTATCCGGCACCGGCTCTGACGATTATTTTTAACGCTTTTGATGCAGCTATAACATCAGCATCAGCTTTATCGCTTCTGATTATCATTGCATCCGCGTTCTCAACAGCTTTAAGAAGATCAGCTTTATCAGTATATTTTTCGAGTCTGATCAGTTCATAGCTGGCTTTTTCGAATATCTTTGAAATCCCGTCAACGGCTACTTTTGCGAACGGTTTTTCAGTAGCAAGAAGTACTTTTTTTGACATTTTAATACTCCTTTATTTAGTTTTCTTTATCAAATTTCTTTATGAAAGCAACAAGTTTTTCTACACCTTCAATAGGCATAGCGTTATATACGCTGGCTCTCATTCCGCCTGTCTTTTTATGTCCGCTTAATGTTACAAGGCCTTCTTTTGCAGCATCTGCAAGGAATTTTTTGTCAAGATCATCTGAAGCTGTCCTGAAAGGAATGTTCATGATCGAGCGGTCTTCTTTGTTCTGAACATGGCACTTGAAAAGTTTGGAATTGTCGAGTACTTCATAAAGCATAGCAGCTTTCCGGTTATTGATCTTTTCGATCGCAGGGACTCCGCCGATGCTCTGTAAATATTCAAATCCGAGTTTAGCGATATAGATCCCGTAAGTCGGAGGAGTGTTGAACATTGACGCTCCGTCAACATGAGTTTTGTATTTCAGCATTGTAGGCGTTTCGGGTCTTGAATATTCTACAAGGTCTTCTCTGATTATTACCACAGTTACACCTGCTGGGCCGATGTTTTTCTGTGCGCCTGCATAGATCATAGCGTAATCATTAACATCGATCACTTTGGAAAGAATGTCGGATGACATATCGACAACGAGGGGTTTACCTTTCACATTCGGGTATTTTTTCCATGAAGTTCCGAAAATCGTGTTGTTCGAAGTCATGTGAACATAATCCGCATCAGCTCTGAATTCATTTTCATTAACAACAGGAAGATGATTGAAGACTTCAGCTTCGGATGAAGCGACCACTTTAACATCTCCGAATCTTTGAGCTTCTTTGATCGCTTTTGTTGACCACTCGCCGGTATTAATGTAATCGGCTTTGTTGTTTTTCATAAAGTTCAGAGGAACCATAGCGAACTGAAGTGACGCTCCGCCCTGAAGAAAAAGGACTTTATAGTTCGCAGGAATATTCATCAGTTCCCTTAAAGATTTTTCCGCGCCGTCAATTATTGACTGGTAAACTTTGGATCTGTGGCTCATTTCCATTACCGACATTCCCGAACCTTCATAATTCATCATCTGTTCAGCTGCTTTTTTCAGAACTGCCTCGGGTAAAACTCCGGGTCCTGCTGAAAAATTATACACTCTTTCTGACATATCCGACTCCTTTTATTGGTTAAAATTTTCCATTATAAACCTTTTAAGCACTTCAATTTATATTTATGTATATGTCAAGTCAAGAATTATTTTTTAAACAAAAAACAGCAATTATTCTTATTGATAAATCAGTTTCAATTATTTAGTTTTAGCATTAAGTTATAAATTTAACGGGAGAGTTAAATGAAATTCAAAAAAATTATACTTGTTGCCGCAGCGGTGATGATATTTTCCTGCACGGACAAACAGGCAATAAAGAGTGAAGGCGGTGAGACGATGGGAGATCAGGCTTTTGAAATAATAAAAGATTATCCTGCGGCATTGAAAATAAGAACTGAAAATACAGTACACGGCAGTGTTCTTTATGACGATTATTCATGGATGAAAGACAGAGAAAGAAAAGATCCGAGGGTTCTGGATCAGATAAAAAGGGAGAATGAGCACGCCGCTAAATACATGAAGAATTTGTCAAAACAGGAAAACAAGCTTTACAATGAGATCGTCGGTAGGATACTTCAAACCGATATGTCCGTGCCTGTAATGATGGACGATTATTACTATTATTCAAGGGAGATCGAAGGAAAGCAGTATCCGGTTTACTGCAGAAAGCAGCTGAGCATGGACAGAGAAGAGGAAGCGGTACTTGATCTTAATGAACTTGCAAAAGGGCATGACTATTTTGAGATGGGCGTATATAAGATCAGCCCGGATCATAAATTCCTTGCATATTCAGTCGATACATCGGGAAATGAAAGATATACACTATACATAAAATATCTTTCAAGAGGCACTCTTTTTCCGGAAACATTTCAGAATGTAAGCGATGTTGAGTGGGCAGAATCTAATAACACATTTTTCTATACT
>Ga0209417_1006304_pt1 | contig 12268 bp, 11 predicted proteins | sample RifGroF2_FD_184002 | JGI IMG/M metagenome (GOLD analysis project Ga0209417, IMG submission 184002) | Groundwater microbial communities from Rifle, Colorado, USA - Groundwater F2 (SPAdes) (version 2) | ecosystem: Environmental > Aquatic > Deep subsurface > Groundwater | place: Rifle, Colorado... | reverse complement strand
AAGAAAACGAATAACGGCAAGAGCAGGGCAAAGCCTTCAATAGAAGGAGCCAGATGCAAGGCGGGCAGGACGCATAAGATGCTGGCAAGGAACAACACCAGCTCGATCTTCTTAAGCTGCCAGAAACGCGGAACTGCCGCATTAGATGTGATAACCTGATCCGTCATACTATAAATGTTGAAGAGGTGCGCACAAAGCCTCGCCTAACGCCTGAATATAGCCCTTGCCAAATTTACGGTCAGGCTCCATATAATTGCCTTCCGCCCATTCATTCCAGGACTTCAAGAATATCACTTGATCAGGGGAGTCTTTCTCCGCGATCAGGGCCAGGATACGGTTAATATGCTTTTTAAATAGTTCCGGAGTTGACCCATGTAAGATAGAACCGGTCACACCTATTCTTGGTGTTGTGTCCCAGTTAGGGTAGAGTGTTGGGAACACCCGTGCCGACCTGAACAAGTCGCTCTCCCAATTGTTTATCGCCTTTGAATACGGGACCGTATTTAAAGGCCGGTCCAGAAGCCAGGCAAGCAGCCTGTAATACCTCCGGGAATTAAAAGTATCGTGCAGCAGATGCAGATTAACTGCGTCCATCCGCTTATAAAGAGGCGTTTCCAGGTTGCTGACCATTGAGGTGTGCCCGACAAAAAAGAACCCGGGCAACCCGTTATCCGCAGCCAGCTTCTGCCACCGGTCCATGAAGTAATCCGGCTCGGGAATGTCCTCAGCACAAAAGAAAACAAAAACCAGCTTATCATGCAGCCGGAAATACCTGCCGTCCCTGAACGCGGGAAGCATCGCATAAAAATGGTCGTCAACATCCTTCCTGCCGGGGTATTGCTGCGCGATCAGCAACTCCTTTGATAATCTGGAGACCGCGCTATTCCAGGACTTCTTCTGCCAGGAATGGTTAGCCCAAGCCAGGCAGAAAGGGAAGTCCGGTTTCCCGGAACTGAGCACCTCCTGGAGCGGCTTCTCTAGTAATTGCTTTCCTCCGCCAAACCAATAGTGCCAATAACAAAAGGCAGAGATGCCGGCTTCTTTTGCCAGCCGCGCCTGGGCTTCTTTAACCTCGGGCAGGCGCAGATCATAATACCCAAGCTCGCCCGGGACGAACGGCTGATAATGCCCCTTATACAATGGCTTTGCTTTGGTTACGTTCGTCCATTCCGTAAAATCCTTCCCCCACCACGCATCATTCTCCGGTATCGGGTGGAATTGAGGCAGGTAGAAGGCAAGGACTTTCGCTTTTATTTGTTCCATTTCCAGTATTATACAGCCGATTTAATGACCTTAGCCGGTATTCCCCCGGCAACACAGTTCGCCGGTATATCTTTTGTCACCACGGAATTAGCGCCAATAACCGCATTCTTGCCGATACGCACATTCGGCAGAATAGTGACCTTATCTCCCAGCCAGACCCCCGTCTCGATAATTACAGGACCAGCGGAATACATAGGCCTGGCCGCCGGTGGAAATGCAAAAGAGGCCAGGTCAGACTTCCCATGAGAGTTGTCGGTAATGGTGATATATTTCCCGGTGAGCACGTTGTCGCCTATCTCAATTCTATTGATCGCTGTAATATGGCTGCCGACCCCGATCGAAACATTATTCCCGATAGTGATCTGTGGCGAAAAGCTTTCAGCCCCATAATGGTCCCAGGCCGTAAGAGCGGCATTCTTGCCGATAGAGGACTTGTTGCCGATGGAAATATACTGTCCGCCCCATAAATTGCACGGGGAATATATAAGGGTCCGTTTACCGAAGAACTTAAATTTCCTGGATAACCAGGCGGAATACAGAGCTGCGCGCAAGATGGTCGCCTTATTGCTAAAGCTATGCGGATACACATAAGACCACAACCGCCCCGGCAGCCAAAGCGAACCGAGAATCAAGTCTTTTAATAACTTTTTATATTGTTGCATTTGGTTTGACAAAGCCGGTTCCACATATTTGCCGCATTGAATGCTGTACCAAACGGAAAGCCAGATAGAAAACACCGAAATATAAAGCCGGATGTGCCCAGTATTTGCGAAATACAATTGATAAACCGCTCGTCTGGTCAAAATGATAGCGGGCTCTCTCTTTCCAGATGTTAACAAACCAGGGAATAATGAATTTTATCAACAATCTGCTCTTCTCATTGAAAAGAGTGGCCGGTGATATCTGATTGATGTCTTTATATTTCTCTAATAAACCTAAATAATTGCCTACAAATACGCGATAAATATTATAGCCTCCTTTCGAAGCTGGCGGGAGAGAATCGAATAGTTTTGAATTATCGATCCACACAGAGCCCCTATTAAGTATCTGGGAAAACAGAACCTCATTGATCAAGTCAATTTTTGGGACCGTATCAAAGTTTTCCGCCTTTGCAAAGTCATCCTTCCATATGCCGAAAGACCCTATCCATGTTGAGTGATATGAAACCGTTTTCACGAACGAATCAAGATCATTACATGAACACTCACTAAGGTTAGGGATGGTTGCGTTAGAAAAGAACAGAATATCTTTACTTCCAGACTTCTGATTTATCAGGCTGATAATTGTTTCCAGAGAATTTGGCCGATGGACAAGCGTGTCATTGTTTAATTTCAGGAACAGCCCATTCGCACGGGAAAGTGCCAGCCGGACATTCTCACTAATCACGTTCACAGGATTTCTGTAGTATTTTATTTTATTACCATAGAGTTCCATAAACTTCCGGCAGACCTCAGCAGTTGAATCCCCGGAACAATTATCGGAGATGACAATCTCAACATTCTCAGTTTGTTGAAAACGTTTTTGCCCTATGATCGAAAGCAGCGTTTTTTCAAGGTACTCCGCACGGTTAAATGTCGGGATACAAATGGATAGAAGTATTGTATTTTTCATTGTTCTGGCAATATATTATAAGTGCACTATTGCGTTATAGAATGCCAATGGAACCGGCAATATACAAAAACAACACTAGCCCATATTAGGCCCACGACCGTAAGAGCTGTATACATGACAGCGATGGAAAGAACCGAAGCATGTGTAAAACAGAAAAGTCCGATGCCCATTGCAAGGCCACTAAAGATAGAATTAGCAAGAAATGGCTCTCGTTTATGGGCACGGAGATAAAATGCTTCTGCAGAGATCACTTGATTCATAACTGTCACAGAGCAAAGCAAGAAAAGCACCCCAGAATCCGGCACCCTCCCGGCGAACCGCGGGATAAGATCTCCCAGGTGTGGGACAAGCATAAGCGCAAAAATAGATGCAACTGCTGCAATACCAACTGCCTGCGGGGCTACTCTCCAGAATAAAGCATCCATAGCCTTCCAATCCTTCCTTGATGCCATCTGCCCGTAGATAGCGGCTTTAGTGGATGACCAATTTATCGCAAAAGTACTGATAAATGTGGAGATACTGACTGCTAAACCAAACCGACCTGCCTCTGCGGGACCTAACTGGCGAAAAACCACGGGCAACATCGCGCTAAAAATGAACCAACCTGACATCCAACTTAAAGCTATGCGCCATTGATAGGGAAGAACATCCTCCTTCCAATCAATACGTATGTTTTTCCCATGATTGCTTGCGTCGCGAACAACCGTTTTAGACAAATGCCAGACAAAAGCGAAGTTGACCGTAAGTGCGACTAAGCTGGCGATAGGGACTGCGTACAGCTTGAGTCCGGCTAGTAATCCGACAATTGTTAAAAGTACCTGGACAGCCCCCCCCCAGAGATTGACTCTGATAGATTCCGCCACAAAACCCATACCCTCAACTATCGCACTAAGACTACGCACAACTACCCCGGCGGCAGTGCTGAATGCCATTATAGACCATGGGCCGAGCCAGTTGACAGAGAACCCTACAGATGAAGCCGAGAAAAACCATACTCCGGCCGGAAAAAGCAGTAGCCCAATAATTATAGCAAGCACAATATACCAGCGCCGGATAAACCCAACTGTCGCGGAAAAATGGTCGAGGCAGGCATTTTCTCCGGATATCCCGGTGTTAAGATCAATCCTGATATGCGCCGCCTCATGTGCCACCATCTGTATTGCAACCTGCCCGAACCCCAGTTCAAGAAAGACCTGCATTGCCAGAATACTTCCGAACGTGTAATAGAAGCCTTGTTCGACCGCAGTAAGCCGAGTCAATATTAAAGGGATGGTGACTAGATTGCCTGCAGTCGAGAAGGCGCGGGACAAAACCGAATAAAAAACCGCTCGATCAACTCCTATTCTGCGGCGAAGGCGATGAAAAGATTCCCCAAGATGTTTAAGAGATGAAGCAACCATTAAATATTTACCAAACAGCTACGCATAAGCAGGCAGTGCTTTTTATACAGGGGAGAATAAACAATTATAGTGCTAAGAGCTTTTTAGCCGTTCGACCAGATCCCGGTGTTTTTTATCATGAAAGAACAAATAATTTGTCTCTGTAGTGTTTTCGTCAACTTGTCCGAACTCCACTATTTTATTGTCCCTGATGATATAACACTGATAATTTAATTCCCGGAATAGCCCGATTAGATCATTAGGATGGTATCCGAATTTCTTTGACCACTTCCTTAGTATTTCAGAAAACACTATTGGCTGATATTTTTCTATTGTATGTCTCGCCCCTTTGAATACCATCAATTCAGCGCCTTCCACATCGCACTTAATGAAATCCAGCTTACTCAGTGTGGGGATTGTCGCGACAAAGTCATCCAGCCGCTTTACCTGGCAACTTTCACGCACGGTATTCGTGCTACCTCTGAGGTCCGACATTGATGACGCCATAGCGCATTCGACATCGAAGTAGAACTCGATACTTTTATTTTCGTCCGATAAGCCGATATTGTACGCAGTATCAGCACTTTGGTTGTTCAATATGAGATTTTTAATCAGATATGTATAAGATGATTTTATCGGCTCGAAAGAATGAACGACCGTACCTTTGTGCTTAAGGAGGATGTTTATCGCGTACCAACCGATGTTTGCTCCGATATCAAAAACAACGTCCCCTGGTTTTACAAGTTTCAGGATCATCTCGGCTTCTTCAGCTTCATACTCCGTAAAATTGAGATAGGACATCGGAAGCGAATTCGCATCCCGATTATCACAAGCGATAAGAATATCTATGCCCTTGTGCGTAAGGACAAACAGCACTTCCTCTCCGCTAATCTCGATCCTCTTGATAGGAGAGTTCTTTATAAGCGCAGGATACTCGAACAAACACTTATGAGTCCCGAACATCTCATTCGTGTATTTGTATTTTTCATCCACACCGCGCTTCCCGCTAAGATAGATTCTTTTCTTTTCTGACAGCATTATTTTCAATTCCCCTTAATTGTGCATTGTTTTCCTCAATGCTTTTCACTGTACGTTTAAATCCTTCCTCAATTGGGAAGTTGAGCTTCCATCCCAAGCCTTTTACTTTTGTTATGTCCACTGTGGTACGAGGGAAATCGATTCTCAGGTAGTTCCTGGATTTATCCGTTGTCATTACCACTTTTAGTTTGCGTTCCGGGAATACTTTCCCCGCAAGTGTTCTTGCCAGATTGATAATACTGATCTCGTGGTCAGTGGCGACATTGTATGCCTGCCCGACTTCGCCTTTAAGCATAACCATAAAAAAGCCCAGTGTGGCGTCCGCCAGGTAGCAAAAGTTTCTTATCACTTTACCTTCGCTAAAAAGCGCTATATCTTGATTATGAACTACGTTATAAATGAAATCGGCGAAAGAACGCCCATCATGCAACTGCACCCCCGGGCCGTAAGTTATTGCCGGGCGGAGAATTCTTATAGGAACGCCGTATTGATGCATCCAAGCTACGCACATATTTTCGCCCATTCTTTTGCTTTCGATATAACATGAAGCAATATCTCTCGGGTTTATCGAACCGAAACAATCCTCCTTGATCGGATAACTGGATTGATCAACATGCCCATACACCCCGGTTGTACTAAAGAACAAAAAGTTCTCGACCTGCTTTTCCACGGCTAGCTTCAACAGATTGGCAGTCCCAATCACATTAGGGGCTAGAGATCCGACAGGGTCTTCTTGGAAATACTTAGGAGTAGCCAGGCTGGCCGCGTGGATGATGCAGTCCACGTCCTCTTTAATTTTTATTTCATTACAGACATCTTGAGTTATTAGCTGCAGATTCTTATTACCCTCGTAATAAGCAAACCTTTCTTTGGCCTTTTTAATATTTCTGACCAGGCCCATAACCTTAATATTAAATCGCCGTGTTTCATTAAGATAAAGGATAGTCTCAACCATGTATGCAGGCAGAAATCCGGCGGCACCGGAAATCAAAATGGTTTTCCCTTTAAACACTTCCCAAGGGAGCTTAGCGGCGGTAATATACTTCAGATCAGAAGTGATTACGCTGTTCCTAATTCTTTTTTTCTTCATAGACGAATGCAAAACCTACAAGTTATACTTAGACTTAAACCAAAGAACACTACTATCAAGCCCCTCACTGAACCTCACTTTCGCTTTAAATCCGAATTCTTTCTCAGCTCTGGACGTATCCAACATCCGTCTAGGTTGTCCGTCCGGCTTTGTGCGGTCCCAGGATATCTTTCCTTTGAATCCGGTAAGCTCCGCAATGAGTAGAACAAGATCCTTGATAGATATCTCAAATCCGGCCCCGATATTTACCGGTTCAGGGGAGTTGTATTTCTCGGTAGCGAGCACTATTGCTTCGGCGCAATCCTCAACATAAAGGAATTCGCGCGTGGCTTTGCCGGTACCCCAGACAGTTATTTCCTTGGCGTTGGTTTTAATAGCCTCAACACACTTTTTGATTAGCGCAGGGATTACGTGGGAAGAGCCTGGGTTAAAATTATCCCTAGGCCCATACAGGTTCACAGGCAAAAGGAAAATAGAATTAAACCCATACTGTTGCCTGTAGGCCTGGCTCTGGACCAGCAGCATCTTTTTGGCAAGGCCATAGGGGGCGTTGGTTTCTTCGGGGTAGCCGTTCCAAAGGTCTTCTTCTTTAAACGGTACGGGAGCGAATTTTGGGTAGGCGCAGATAGTGCCCAGTGCCACGAACTTTTCCACCTTATTTAAGCGGGCCTGCTCCATAAGCTGGGCACCCATCATTAGGTTGTCGTAGAAGAAGCTGCCGGGATTCTCCCTGTTGGCGCCTATGCCCCCCACTTTGGCTGCTAAATGGATGACGATATCGGGTTTTGAGGCTTTGAAGGCGGCTTCTATGGCGGCGGCTTTGGTAAGGTCGTATTCCTGCTCAAGAGGGGTAAATATATCTTTACAGCCGCGGGCCTTAAGTTTTTCCGCCACGAATGACCCCAGGAAGCCGGCGCCGCCGGTGAGCATGATTCTTTTTTCTGCGAGATTAAGCGGTAAGAAATTAAGAGCCATAGATAAAACTTATTTCTTTTTATTACGCTTTTTGACGTTCGGCTTGCGCGCGGTTTTAGGCTTTTTACCGGCCCGGGCAGTTGCGGCAACGCGGGATACGGTGGATAAAGAATGTATGCTGCTGATTGTTATATGGGGCATAATAGACCCGAACTGCGGTTTAACCCGGAATTTACACTAACCCGATAGCTTCGATATCCTTATTATATTAATTACATCAGGGCCGGGGAAAGGTGATTTGGGATACAAGCAGTCGGGAGTCATGAGTCGGGAGTCGGGGGAGGGGAGGCTAATTATTGGAGTGTTGGGAGGTGTTCAGGTATTTTATTAACCTGAAAGTTGCTGTTGCAACTTTCCGCCCGCATAGCGGGCGCCCTTCGGGAGGAATACACCTCGTCGGGCCTGTCGCGCATAGCGCTTGGCCCTCCGCCCGCTTCGCGGGGAATCCTGCTGGATTCAGGTTAAAGTTTGGGTTTGCCTGTTTATCGCCTCGGAGAGGGTATAGGCCTTGGTAAAGTTTTCCTTGGATATATAGTTCAGGTCCAGGGCTATGTAAAGCTGGCTTTGAACTTCGGTTGCGGAACCATGAGCTATATGGAGAAAGTTAGAGAAAGCTTTGTCGCTGCGACGGGCATAGCCTTCAGCGATATTGCTCATTACCGAAATGGCTGCGCGGCGGATCTGGTCTTTTAGGGCAAAGTCTCCTTTGAACCCCTGGTTTTCTGTAGTGGCCTGGTATATGTTTTTTACGAGTTGCCGCGCTTTCTGCCAGATTTGAATGTCTTCGAAACGTTCTATTTTCACACGATTACCTCCCAGTGGCCGCCTTTGTCGGGGCCTATGCGCTTAATTTTACCACACGTCCTTAATTCAGCCAACGCTCGCTCAATAGTTCTTGAGGTTACCCCCATTCTGCGTGCTAATCCAGCAGCGCTAATAAACTGGTCTGCCTTGATAAACGCAAGTATTTTCTCCGACATTTTCTCCGACATTTTCTCCGACATTTTCTCCGTAGTTTCAAGATGCCTCGCTGCTGAACAGATAACGATCCTTGTGCCGGAAGCGAGGGGTTCTATAAAAGGCAAAGGAAGATCGGCACTTTTTAAAAGGCGGCAGACTTTTTGCAGGCCGCTGCCCAGGTTTTCTATAAGCCCTATTTCTTTAAAAACGCGGGTGAGCAACGGATTTCTAGCGCTGGGCTCGTAATCGCCGGACTGGAGTTTATCCAGGGACAAGCCTTTGGGCATCTCGCCAGCATTCCACATTTCTATACGGTCGTCAAAAACAAACACGCACGCAGGGGCTGCGCCGCGGTAATCCCGGTGAATAACAAGGTTTACCACAAGTTCGCGCAGGGCGTCCGGCGGATATTCCCAAACCGGCTCATGGGTTAACTGCTTCAACGCGGAAACCTTTCGCACGCCTTTTTTAATGCTCCTAAGAATGAAAGCCATGAGCGAATCTGTTTCGGCCACAAGGTCTTCCTGGATGTAATAATCTTCTACAGATTCATTTTTATCAACGCCTTTAAAGCGCACTGCGTGTATTGCAGCGCTGGCGGGTGGCTTTGTGCAAAAGAGCAGGGACGCGGCATAAGTCAGTTTCCGGTCTTCTTTAAGCAGGGAGAATTTTTTAAGAAGCGTAAAGGAGTCTTCGTGCACGGAAACAGCTGCCTGTTTTTCAAGCAATTGCCTGAAGTGTTCAATCTTTTTAGAACTAAGATCTTTGGGGCTTTTGTCATCGTCAATAAGGCTGTCCCAGGAAAGGTTATAGGTTTTAAGGTACATGTCGGCAATTTCCTGGATGCCCATTAGGTGGTTGCTGCTGCCGCGCCGGATGAAACACTTGCCTTTGGTGGCGACCGGCTTTACCGGGACGTCTTTTATTGAAAACACAGCTATACTGGCGTGCTGAATAGAGGCAAGGTCAATATCCGGGAATAGCGCGGGGGATGTTTTCATTTTGATGTCGTTTATCCAGGAGGCAATATTTGGCTTGCCGCCCCCCACGCCGCAGACTGTGCCGTTATCCCTGAGCCCGACAAGTACTTTCCCCCCGCCTGCATTGGCCATGGCAACTAAAGTTTCTATCACGGCCTCGCCGAATGATTCTTTAAATTCCACATGGGCGGATTCACCAATGGAAATTAGTTTTTCAAGTTCTTTGACGTGCATATTACCTCCTTATGCCCGTATAGGCATAAATAGCATAGCAGAGGAACCCGACAGAGGCGTGTCGGGTTTGGGGACGGGGAGGTTGAGGCGGGGAGGCGGGTTAGACGCTGTCGGCGGGGACGTTTACGGCTTTGCCGTTCTTCCAGATGGCCATGGGGCGGCCGCTCTTTTTGTGCTCGGCCACCACTTTGCGGACGGCGGTTTTCATGGCCTGTTCGGCCTTGTCCTGCATGGAAAGCTTTTTTTTCATAAGGTGACTGATTGCGTAATGCGTTGGTAAAGATCGGCGTTTTCAATTACCGGGCTGCCGCCGGCGCGGCTGGCGGCCAGCACGGGCTTGCCGCCGCTGTTGTCGAACAGCATCCACGTATCGGCAAAGGGCATGTAGGTATTAAAGAAATTATCTATGGAGCGGGTAAAGCGGCGCCGCACGTCGGTGGATATTACGTCGTGCCCCCCCTCCAGTACGCGGTTCTTAATGCGCAACAGGGACAGGTCCACCCCGGGTACCCACAAAAAGAACAGATGCACGCGGTAGTCCAGCGCCTTTAATTTGCGGAACATGCTAAGGTGCGTGCGGCCGGAAAGGGTGGTTTCAAAACCAAAATCCGTGCCGTCCCGGGAGAATTCGCGTATGCGGCTTACCACCAGCTTGCCGGCCCTGATGGCGGCGGTGCTGGGGGCGAAGGGCGCCAGTCCGTGGGCGATATAGTCCGTGTTAACGAAGTTGGGGCACTTGGCGAAGTTGGGCAGGAATTCCCGCGCGAAGGTGGTTTTGCCGGAGCCGTTGGGGCCTGCCACTACGTAAACGTTGGATTTGGGCATGGTTGGGAAGAGTCGGGAGTCGGGAGTCGAGAGTCGGGAATCCGGGACCGGGATTAAGGGCAGCCGGAGATAGATTACCGACAAGTCAAAAAGAGCTAGACTAATTCCTTTTTGGAAGACTTTTTTGAGTGGTGGTCTTTTTGTTTGTCTTTGTCGACGGGGGACTCGCCTTCGGCGGGTTCGTCGGGGGCGTAGGCGTAGTTGTAATTGTAGTTGTACTTGTACTGGTAGTAGCCGTAATAAGAATAAGACAGGCCGCCGAACTTGGACATGTTGACCACGGCGCCAAGGATCTTTATATTCGAGCTGGTAAGGCGCTTTACGGCGTTCTTTATAAGCGGCACGCGGGTTTTACCGAAATTAATTACATACATGGCGCTGGGGATGTACTTGCCCCAGAGAAGGGCATCGCTGATGGGGAACATGGGCGGGCAGTCTATGATTACGCGGTCGTAGGTCTGCTGGGCCCAGCTAAGGAAGGCGCTGAGGCGCGGGGTGTTAAGCAGTTCGGCCGGGTTGGGCGGGCGCGGGCCGCAGGTTAAAATGGACAGATTGGGGATGTCGGTAGCCTGGATAAGCGGAGGGATGTCCTCCACATTTTTGCCGCCGGCGAGGAAGTCGCTAAGGCCTTTGGCGTTGGAGACTTTAAAAACCTTGTGCATGTTGCTGCGGCGCAGGTCGCCGTCTACCAACAACACCTTTTCCCCTGCCTGAGCCACGGCCACGGCTAAATTGCCGCACACATAGCTTTTGCCTTCGCCCTGCACTGAGCTGGTGACAATAAGGGATTTGCTCTTCTGGCTTACTTCGGCAAAGTCCACCATGGTGCGCAGATTGCGCACGGACTCCGCTATCAAAGAATGCTCCTGCAGCAGCAGATGGTTATAGGCGGTCTGCTTTTTATTAAAAGGCGTCATGGGCACCACGCCCAGGAAAGGCAGGCCCAGCTTGTTCTCCACGTCTTCCTGGGTGCGCACGGTCTGGTCTATAAATTCCACTATTACGGCGGCAAACATACCCAGCACCAGGCCGCCTATGAAGGCCAGCAACATGTTGAATTTTTTGCGCGGCTTTATGGGGCTTAGCGGCGGCATGGCGGCGTCGATAAGCCGTATGTTGTTGCCCATCAACTGACCGCTAAGGTCTATTTTAAGGCTTTGTATGATCTTGTCGGTCTCGGTCTTTATCTGGCCTTGGATGGCGGCCAAATTGGCCGTCATGGCCACCACCTGCGGGTGCTTGGGGGTGTAGCGGCCGGTGGCTTCTGCCACCTGGGCCTGCAGGCGGGCGGCGTCCTGCTTAAGCTGCTGCACCAGCACGTTGTTTACCACGGCGGGGAGGCTTTCGTACATTGCGCGGGAATTGCCACCGCCCGTCTTTTCCCCCTGCAGGGCGGAAAGCACGTCTTTGGAAATAAAGAGCTGATTACTGAGGTTCTGCTCTATGAAAACATTGGCTATGGCATTGGCGATATTGGCGGAGAGGAGCGGATCAAAAGAATCCACTTTAACGTAAACCAGGCGGCTGCGGGGCACCGGGGCTATGACGACCGGCTTATTAAGTTTCATGTAGCCGTACACGCCGGCAAATTCGGGATAGCGGTCCAGGTTAAGGCGCTTGTGCACGGTCTTAAGCAGGGCTTCGCTCTTAAGCAGTTTGTACTGGGTCTGGTAATAGTCGTCGTTGCCGCGCTCTACGGTGGGGCCGCCCTGGTAGATAACGTTGTTGCCGCGCTCTTTTTCTATAACCAGCAGGGACTGGGCCTGGAAGACGGGGCGGGTGTTGAAGGTGACTATGGCGGTGACGATAAGGACGGTAACCCACACGCTGAGCACCACCCAGCGGCGGCGCATGAACATTTCGATATAGTGGCTTAGGTCGAATTCAAGTTCTTCGTCGTGGGTATTGTTATC
>Ga0209417_1006303_pt1 | contig 12269 bp, 11 predicted proteins | sample RifGroF2_FD_184002 | JGI IMG/M metagenome (GOLD analysis project Ga0209417, IMG submission 184002) | Groundwater microbial communities from Rifle, Colorado, USA - Groundwater F2 (SPAdes) (version 2) | ecosystem: Environmental > Aquatic > Deep subsurface > Groundwater | place: Rifle, Colorado... | reverse complement strand
AGCGAGAACTTCGACCTTTATCGGCGGATTTGCATGCATGGACTGGTGGTCTCTGAATATCCCAGTAAAACCAAGCCCTTGCGCCATCATTTTCCCTATCGAAACCGCATGATCGCTGCTGCGACCAAAGGTTTGGTCGTCACGCAGGCGAAGTGCAAGAGCGGGACGATGCTGACGGTCAAGGAAGCGCTGGAACTCGGACGGGAGGTCTATTGCGTCCCATACCCTTTTAATAGTCAAGAAGGGGCGGGATGCAACCTTTTACTCCAGCAAGGGGCGACGATGTTGACAAACCTGGCTGATTTAGACATCATATAAAAAGTTAGGGTTGACAAAGGTTGTGTTCTGTTTCAAACTATAACCCGATAGTAAAGGAGTCTCGCTATGAAAAAACTCGTGATTGTGGAATCACCTTCCAAATCCAAAACGATTGAGAAATACTTGGGTGCCGACTTCGAAGTCGTCTCTTCCAAGGGACATATCCGTGATCTTGCGACGCGTGGAAAAGGCGGCTTGGGGGTCGATGTGGAAAACGACTTCAAACCGACCTACACCATCAGTAAAGACAAGACCGACGTGGTCAAATCGCTCAAGGCCAAAGCGAAAAAGAGCGACGGCGTCTATCTCGCCACCGACCCCGACCGCGAAGGGGAAGCGATCTCTTGGCATCTTGCGGATGAACTCGGCTTGGACACCAAGCTGGTCAACCGTGTCGTTTTCAATGAAATCACCAAAAACGCCGTCCTTGATGCTTTCCATCACCCGCGTCAGTTGGACATGGACCTCGTCCATTCCCAAGAGACGCGCCGGATCCTTGACAGGATCATCGGGTTCAAACTTTCTAAGCTTCTCTATAATAAAATCAAGTCGAAATCCGCCGGGCGGGTACAGTCGGTCGCTTTGAAATTGATCGTACTGCGTGAAAAGGAAATCGCGGCGTTCAAGGCGGAAGAATACTGGACGATCCATGCGGTTTTCGAGAAGGACAGTCAGGAGTTCGACGCGGTTCTTGAAAAAATCGACGGCGTGAAGGCGCATCTTGGGAATAAAGCGGAAACGGATTTGATCCTTGAGCGTCTCAACGACGGGTTCCTCATCAAGTCGATCCGCAAGCAAACACGCAGTAAAGACCCCAAACTTGCCTTCATCACCTCCACGCTTCAGCAAGAAGCCGCCAATAAATTGAATTTCAGCGCGAAGAAGACGATGCGTACGGCACAGAAACTCTATGAAGGGGTTGTGTTGAAGGATGGTCAGGAAGGGATGATCACCTACATGCGCACCGATTCGACGCGTTTGAGCGGCGGGAGCGTCAAGTCCTATATCCTCAATGATCATGGAAAAGAATACGTCGGGAACTACCGTGTCAAAAACGACGAGAGTTCGCAGGACGCCCATGAAGCCATACGTCCGACCAACATCGAATACACCCCCGAGAGCGTCAAGAATTATTTGACGACGGATGAATATAAACTTTATAAATTGATTTATGCCCGCGCCTTGGCTTCCTTGATGAGCCCGGCGGCCAGCGACGTCGTCAGCGTCACCTTGACACAGAACGGACTGGATTTCGCCGCAACCGGATCGCATCTGAAATTCGACGGCTATTTGAAGGCCTATGGCGAATATGAGCAGACGAAAGAAAGAATGTTGCCGTTGTTGAATGAAGGGGAGAACCTCGACAGTAAATCGATCGAAGGGAAACAGCACTTCACCGAACCTCCGTTGCGCTACAGCGAAGCCCGACTGATCAAGGCGATGGAAGAAAAAGGCATCGGACGTCCGTCCACCTATGCGACCATCATCGATACCCTCCAGCAACGTCTTTATGTGACCTTGGAAAAGACCGGGACTTCGAAAATGAAGTTCTTCGTCCCGACGCCGCAAGGCATTTTGACCGACGAACAGCTCGAACAACATTTCTCCACTATCATCAACGTCGACTATACGGCCGAGATGGAAAACGAACTCGACGAAATCGCCGAAGGGAAGCGAGATTCCGTTCTTGCGTTACGCACTTTCTATGATAATTTCATCCCGTTGGTCGAGAAAGCCGACACCACGATGGAGAAGATCGCCCCTGAATTGACGGGCGACGATTGTCCGCTGTGCGGTAAGCCGTTGGTTTTCCGCAACGGTCGCTTCGGACGCTTCATTTCCTGCGGCACGTATCCGGAATGCAAATACACCGCCAAGATCCCCACCGACAAACCCGAAGTTGAAATGACCGATAAGATTTGTCCGGAATGCGGCAGTTTCCTTGTGAAGCGTAAAAGCCGTTATGGACGGTTCTTCTATGGCTGTTCGACCTTCCCCAAATGCAAACACATCGAGAACATCCCTTACGTGAAGAAATCCGATCAGGAAAAAGCGGAGGAAGCATGAAACCCGTCCATGTGATCGGTGCCGGTCTGGCCGGCAGCGAAGCCGCATGGCAACTCGCAAAACGAAATATCCCGGTCATCCTGCATGAGATGCGTCCCGTCAAATCGACACCGGCGCATACAGGCGAAGATTTCGCCGAACTGGTGTGTTCCAATTCATTGCGTTCAAACAGTATCACAAACGGCGTCGGACTTCTGAAAGAAGAAATGCGTCGTTTAAGCTCTCTGATCATGGAAGCCGCGGATGCGACTTCCTTACCGGCGGGTAGCGCATTGGCGGTCGACCGCCACGCGTTCTCCCGCTACATTACCGATAAAGTATCCAACCATCCCTTGATCACGGTCATCAAGGAAGAAGTAACCGAACTCCCCGATGAACCGACCATCATCGCAAGCGGACCGCTGACGTCCGATGCTTTGGCGACAGCGATCCAAGGGGTCATCCACAATGAATCGTTGTATTTCTACGATGCGGCGGCACCGATCATCGAAAAGGATTCGATCGACTTCAACATCGCGTATTCAAAATCAAGATACGACGAAGGGGATGGGGACTACATCAATTGTCCCATGACCAAAGCCGAATTCGACGCTTTTTACGATGCGGTTCTGCGTAGCGAGAAAGTTCCGCTTCGTCAATTCGAAAAAGAAATCTATTTCGAAGGGTGTATGCCGTTTGAGGAAATGGCGCGCAGGGGACCTCAGACTTTAATATTTGGTCCGATGAAACCGGTCGGACTGGAGAAAGACGGAGTCCGTCCCTACGCGGTCGTCCAATTGCGTCAGGACGACGCCGCGGCCTCCCTCTACAACATCGTGGGCTTTCAGACGCATCTGACCTGGGGTGAGCAAAAACGCATCCTGCGTATGATCCCGGGCTTACAGAACGCCGAGTTCGCGCGGTTCGGCGTCATGCACCGCAACACCTATCTCAAATCGCCTGTCTTATTGAAACAAAGCTATCAATTCAAAGACAACCCCGATTGGTTCTTCGCCGGACAGATGACCGGAGTCGAAGGGTATGTGGAATCCGCCGCCAGCGGCTTGATGGCGGGCATCAACATGGCGCATTGGCTGGTCGAAGGGAAGACCTTCGAATTTGGCGCCACCTGCATGATCGGAGCCATGGCGCAATACATCGCGACCGCCAACCCCGCATCCTTTCAACCGATGAACGCGAATTTTGGTATAATGGTTTTGAAAGAAAAAACAGACAAAGCCGACCGGAAAGAAGCGCTTGTCAGACAAGCGTTGAAACAAGTCGAATCGTTTGTGGAAACCGAAACCCAGTGGAACAAGAAATCGAACGCTTTCTAACCTATATCTCAAACAAGAACACCGGTTCGACCCATACCGCGGATGCCTATCGCCGTGATCTGAGTCGTTTTCTGGTGTTTTTGCATGAAATCGACCTTCAAGAGTGGACGCAGGTCGACAAAGCCGTCGCGAAGCGCTACATCGCCTATCTTTCCGGTGAACAAAAGACGGTGCTGAAGAGCAGCACCCTCAACCGGAACCTGTCCGGATTGAGGTCGTTCTTCAATTATCTGGTACTTAACGGAAAAGCGGCGGCGAATCCGTTCAACCGGATCCGCGCGCCCCGGGGAGCGAAGATGCTCCCGGATTTCCTTTTGTTTGAGGAAGTCGAACGTCTGTTCAACGCGATCGACACCTCGACGCATGAAGGGAAGCGCGATCGCGCGATGTTCGAACTGATGTATGCTTCCGGGCTTCGTGTCGGCGAGACCTCGCAGTTAAAGATGCAGAACGTGGATCTGAACCAGCGGATTCTGCGGATCAAGGGAAAAGGATCCAAAGAGCGCATCGTGCCGTTCTACCCTTATGCCGGACAACTCCTGAAAGAATACATCAACCAGGCACGACCGATCTTATTGGATGGTTTGAAGAGCGACTCTGTTTTCATCAACCATACCCGTAAAGTTCTTTCACCCCGGGGGATCCAGTATCTCCTCGACAAATACGCCCTGCAATCCGGTCTAAACAAGACCGTGCATCCGCACATGCTGCGCCATTCCTTCGCGACCCATCTGCTCGACAACGGGGCCGACCTGCGCATCGTCCAGGAACTCCTGGGACATGCCCACCTCAGCACCACCCAGATTTACACGCATGTCACGGTCGATCGCTTGAAAAGCGCCTATTTGAGCGCACATCCGCGGGCAAAGGACAAGTAACGAGACTGAAGCAAACAAACAGTTGAAGGATAAAAACAACTATGGTATAGTATTCAGTGGCATCCTAAGGATGCACATCGCACATCGGGAATTCATGGATCCGTGCCCTCAGGGGTTATCCGTGTTCGAACCGGTGGAGGACTAACGGAAAGTGAGGACATAAAATGTCAGTCGTATCGATGAAGCAGTTGCTCATGAATGGTTCGCATTTCGGCCACCAAACAAGAAAGTGGAATCCGAAAGTAAAACCGTTCATCTACACCGCCAAGAATGGTGTTTACATCATCAACTTGGAGATCACCCAAGACAAGCTGGATGTCGCGTACAACGCGATGAAAGCCATCGCTGAAAAAGGCGGTAAAGTTCTCTTCGTAGGAACGAAGAAACAATCCCAACCGGTCGTGTTGGACGAAGCCCTCAGAAGCGGCGCGTTCTACATCAACCAACGTTGGTTGGGCGGAACCTTGACCAACTTCAAGACCATCCAGAAACGTATCCGCCGTTTGCTTGAAATCGAAGAGATGGAAGCCAGCGGAACGATCAACGTCTATCCGAAGAAAGAAGTCGCGCAACTGCGCAAAGAAGCCGCCCGTTTGGAAAACTTCCTCGGCGGTATCAAAACCATGATCAAACTGCCGGATGCGGTATTCGTCGTCGACCCCACGGAAGACCACAACGCCGTCGCCGAAGCTCGTAAACTGGGGATCCCCGTCTTCGGTATCGTCGATACCAACTGCGACCCCGACCTCATCGATTTCGGCATCCCAGCCAACGATGACGCCATCCGTTCGATCAAACTCATCTGTGGGTTGATGGCCGACGCGATCGTCGAATCCAAAGGCGGATTATTAAGCTTCGCGTATGCCGACAAGGATCTGGAAAAAGATGTCACCATGACCGATGTCATCATCAACGTCGAACAACAAAACGAAGAAAACGAACGTCGCCGCAGAGCGCGTATCGAAGAACGTCGCGCCAGAGAAGAAAAAGGCGGCCGTTACGGCACGCGTCCTTCCTATGGCAACCGTGATGGCGGAGAACGCCGTTACCCGCCGCGTGAGCCTCGCAACTATGCCGAAGCTCCGAAAAAAGTCGTTGAAGAAGTAAAAGCCCCGGCCGAAGTCAAGCCCGCTGAATAATCAAGAGGAGGAATGATCATGATCACAGCATCCCAAGTCAAAGAATTACGCGAAAAAACAGGAGCCGGTATGATGGATTGCAAGAAAGCGTTGGAAGAAACCCAAGGCGATCTCGACAAAGCCGTCGATTGGCTCCGTGAAAAGGGAATCGCGAAAGCCGCGAAGAAAGCCGGACGCATCGCTGCGGAAGGTTTGACCCGTGTTAAAGTATTAGGAAACAAAGCCGTCGTCTATGAAATCAACTCGGAAACCGACTTCGTCGCTAAAAACGACCAATTCCTGCAACTGCTCGACCTTACCGGGGAAGCGTTGTTGGGCAATTCCGTGAAGACCTTGGAAGAAGCATTGGCGGCGCCGGTCAACGGACGCACCGTCGGGGACTTCGTCACCGACGCGACCGCGACCATCGGTGAAAAAATCACCCTGCGCCGTTTCGAAGTCGTTGAAAAGACTGAAGACGAAGTCTTCGGAAGCTACATCCACATGGGCGGAAAAATCTCCGTCGTCGTGAAGTTGAGCGCCGGATCCTCCGCCGAAGTCGCCAAGGACATGGCGATGCAAGTCGCATCCATGAACCCGAGCTTCATCTCCCGTGCGCATATGTCGCAGGAATTCATCGAACATGAACGCAATATCCAACGCGAAATCATCAAGAACGATGAAGCGCTTGCCGGCAAGCCGGAAAAAGTACGCGAAGGCATCATGGAAGGCCGTTTAAGCAAGTCCTTGCAGGAAACCAGCCTGGTTGACCAAATCTACTTCAAAAACCAAGACATGAAAGTCGCGGAAGTCCTTAAACAAGAAAAAGCCGAAGTTTTCAGTTTTGTACGCTACGCCGTCGGCGAAGGCATCGAGAAGAAAGAAGACAACTTCGCTGAAGAAGTCTACAATACGTTCGGTAACTAGTTTTACCGTTGAAGGACACGGTACGTGTCCTTTTTACTAAAACACGGAGGCAAAACATGTATAAACGCGTACTTCTAAAACTCAGCGGGGAAGCCCTGATGGGCAAAACCGGAAACGGATTCGATCCCCTGGTTTTGGCGCAAATCGCCAAGGAAATCAAGGAAATCCAGGAAATGGGGGTCGAATTGGCCATCGTCGTCGGGGGAGGAAACTTCATCCGCGGCAAATTGTCCGAACAGATGGGCATCGACCGGGTCCAGGCCGACTATATGGGCATGCTTGCGACCGTCATCAACGCCATTGCGATCCAAGCCGCGCTTGAAAAGATCGGGGTTGAAACCCGCGTTCAAACCGCGATTGAAATGAGTAAGGTCGCCGAACCTTTCATCGTCCGCAGGGCTGTCCGCCACCTTGAAAAAGGCCGGGTCGTCATCTTCGGGGCCGGAACAGGATCGCCTTATTTCTCCACCGACACCACGGCCGCGCTGAGAGCCTCCGAAATCAAAGCCGACGTCATCCTCATGGCGAAGAACGGGGTCGACGGCGTCTATAGCGCCGATCCGAAATTCTTCCCCGAGGCGCAGAAATACGATTTACTCACGTTCATGGATTTGATCCAGCAAGGACTCGGCGTCATGGATACCACCGCGACGTCGATGTGCATGGATAACGATATCGATCTGATCGTCTTCAATATGAACGAGGAGGGCAACATCAAACGCGCCGTCCTTGGCGAAGAGATCGGAACCAGGATTACAAAGGAGGGATTGCCCGCATGAAGAAACATCTCGACAGTGCCAAAGAAAAAATGAATGCCGCCATCGCCCAGTACGAACACCATCTCACCAACATCCGTACCGGTCGCGCCAACCCCAACATACTTTCCGAAGTCCACCTGGACTATTACGGAACGGCGACCCCGCTCAACCAAATCGCAAGCATCTCGGTTTTCGAAGGGAAACAGCTGGTCATCAAACCCTACGACACGCATTTCCTGAAAAACATCGAAAAGGCGATCTTCGAAGCGAATCTGGGTTATACCCCGCAAAACGACGGTTCCGTCGTGCGCGTCAACGTTCCGCCGCTCAACGAACAAACCCGCAAGGATTTGACGAAACTTGTCAACAAGCATGCGGAAGAATGTAAAGTCGTCGTTCGCAACGTACGCCGCGATATCAACGACTTGATCAAGAAAGACGATGAACTGACGGAAGACTTGGAAAAGGAAGCACTGGAAAAAGTGCAGAAACTGACCGATGAGAACATCAAACGCATCGATGCCATCACGGAAGCCAAAAACAAAGACATCATGACGGTATAACCATAAGCCCACAGTCGTGGGCTTATTTACCCTGGAGGATGGATATGTCAGCACAATTCAAACACGTCGCCCTGATCATGGACGGTAACGGACGATGGGCGAAAAAGCAGAACCAGGAGCGGACCTTCGGCCACAGTTCGGGAAGCGAGAACGTACGCGAAATCGCGATCGCAGCCAACGAACTCGGAATCGAGGTTTTAACGCTCTATGCGTTTTCGACCGAGAACTGGAAACGACCGATGGATGAAGTGAAGTTTCTGATGAAACTTCCGGAAATTTTCTTCGCCAAGTTCCTGCAGGAATTGATGGAGAAGAACATACGTATCCAGACGATCGGTGAACTCGACGCCTTTCCGAACGATACCCAGAAAGTACTCTTGCGCGCAATCGAAGCGACCAAACACAATACCGGGATGATCCTCTGTTTCGCCATGAACTACGGCGGTAAAAGGGAAATCCTTTTGGCGGCGAAACAATTTGCGGAAGACTTGAATCATGGTAAAATAAGTATGTTGGCGGACGAAGAAATTTTCGAAAGCTATTTAATGACCAAAGACTATCCTCCCGTGGATGTGTGTATCCGTACAAGCGGGGAACAACGATTGTCCAATTTCCTGCTTTGGCAACTCGCCTATGCCGAACTGGTCTTCGTTCCCGAAGCCTGGCCGGAGTTCACACCAGAACGCTTCAAAGAGGTATTGACGCAGACCGCCGATCGGGAGCGTCGTTTCGGAGGAATCTAACATGAAACAAAGAATCATCACCGGCTTCATCCTCTTCGCCATCTTATTCCCGGCCCTCTATGTCGGAGGATGGCCTTTGCGTGCGGTGGTGGTTTTTTTCTTGTCGTTCAGCGCTTATGAAACCATCAATGCGATGGGGAAGAAATTCCCCAAGTGGCTGATGTTCATCCTGTTGGGATGCGTCCTTGCCTTGGGTCTGATCGATCTGACCTATATCCTGCCGTTGACGATCACCTTGATCATCTTCCTTTTCCTGATGGTCATCGTCGACGAACAGTTCACCCTCGACGACATCGCCTATCTCTTTCTGATGACCTTGATCATGGCGCTCACGCTTCGCTCCGTCGCCGAGATCCAGGCCTTGGGGACACGGTTGGTCGTCTATATCGCTTCGATCACGTATGCGACCGACACGGCCGCGTATTTCGCCGGGTATTACTTCGGGAAACACAAATTGAATCCTCGCATTTCCCCCAAGAAAACCATCGAAGGGTCGATCGGAGGTTGGATCAGCGGGTTTTTGATCGGGATGTTGTTCGGGTTTGTTTTCATCAAGAACCTGCCGTTTCAACTCATCCTGCTCTCGTCCTTCGTCTTGCCGGTGATCGGGCAGATCGGCGATTTAGCCTTCAGCGCGATCAAGCGTCATTACAATATCAAAGATTTCGGTAGCCTTTTCCCGGCCCACGGCGGGGTGCTCGACCGTATCGACAGCCTGATTTTCAATCTGATTTTCTTTTACGTTTTACTGACTTTCTTCATTTAAGGAGCCTACATGAAAAACATCGTCATCTTAGGTGCCAGCGGTTCGATCGGGACGCAAACGCTCGATATCGTACGTCAGCACCCGGAGGAATTACACTGCGTCGGCATTTCCGTCGGACGCAACATCTCGTGGCTGAGGGAGATTCTTTCCCGTCAGTCGTTTGCGTATGTCTGCGTCCAGCGTCGGGAAGACGCGATCCAGCTTCAGGAAGAATTCGTTGATCCCGCGTTTGTGTTCGGCGAAGAAGGGTTGGTTTTTCTGAGCACCTTGGATGAAATCGACACCGTCGTCAACGGCTTGGTCGGCTTCACGGGATTGGCCCCGACCTTAAGCGCCATCAAGGCGAAGAAGGATATCGCCTTGGCCAACAAGGAAACCCTGGTCGTCGCCGGTGAACTGATTACTCGAGCAGCGAAAGAATACGGCGTGTCGATCCATCCGATCGACAGCGAACATTCCGCCATTTTCCAATGTCTGCAAGGCAACCGCATCGAAGACGTGGAAAAATTGTGGATCACCGCCTCCGGAGGCAGTTTCAGGGATAAAAGCAGGGAAGAGTTGAAACATGTCACGGTCGACCAGGCGCTGATCCATCCCAATTGGTCGATGGGTGCGAAAATCACCATCGACAGCGCGACCATGGTCAACAAGGCCTTCGAAGTGATCGAGGCGCATTGGTTGCTTGATTTGCCCTATGAAAAAATCGAAGCGCTGATCCATCCGGAGAGCGTCATCCATTCGATGGTCGAATACGTGGACGGATCGATCATGGCGCAACTGGGGACGCCGGATATGCGGCTCCCCATACAGTATGCCCTGATCGCCTCACGACGTTACCCGATTGAAAACCATAAACGCCTGGATCTGAAGGAAATCGCAAAACTTCATTTCGGTGGATTATGCCCGATCCAATATCCTTTGTTTTATCGGATCATCGACGAAGCGAAACGCGGGGGCAACCGTTCGACCGTCGTCAACGCCGCCAACGAAATCGCGGTCGCCGCGTTCCTTGAAGGGAAGATCCTCTTCCTCGACATCGAGGAAATCGTGGCTTCCACCTTGGATTCCGTCCCATATCATACATTGGAAAACCTGGAAGACTACATCCGCTGCGACCGTGAAAGCCGCGAAGTCGCCAACGGAAAGATCGGAGGATAACATGGATTTCATTTATTTCGCACTTGTTTTAGGGGTGATCGTTTTCATCCATGAACTCGGCCACCTACTGACCGCCAAAATGTTCGGCGTTTATTGTAAAGAATTCGCCGTCGGGATGGGTCCGCGTCTTTTCTCGATCCAAGGGAAAGAAACGGTCTATAGCATCCGTGCCTTGCCATTGGGCGGTTTTGTCTCGATGGCCGGGGAAGAAGGGGTGGACACCGCCGAAATCCCGTTCGAGCGAACCATTAAAGGCATCAAGCGGTATCAGCGCATGATTGTCATGTTGGCGGGGATCTTCATGAACATCCTGCTTGCCTGGGTCATTTTCGTCGGGATGTACGCGATTTCCGGACAGGCGAACGTCGCACCGAAACCGGTCGTCGACGGCGTGGTCGAGAATTCGCCGGCATCGCAAGCCGGCTTCCTTTACGGGGACGAGATCATCAAGTTGACTTTCTCCGACGGGACGTCGATTCAACCGATGGATTTCTATGAAGTCGTCCAATACATCCAACTCTACAACGACGAGACGGTATTCCTGGTCAACCGTGAAGGGGAAACCGTGGAACTCCGCGTCACGCCGCAATACATCGAAGACGAACAACGTTATTTCGTCGGATTGAAACTCCCGCCTGCCGAAGTCGTCGAAATCAATATCTTCCAAGCCTTCGGTTATGGGACGAAAACCTTGGTCACCGGGGTCGAGAGCATCTTCTCGACGCTTAGCCGCCTTGTGCGCGGCATCGGATTGAAAGCCATCTCCGGTCCGGTCGGCATCTTCAACGTCACGTCCCAACAAGCCGAACAGGGCATCGGTTCGCTGATCCTGTTGATCGGCGTGTTGTCGTTGAACGTCGGGATCTTCAACCTGCTTCCCATTCCGTTGTTGGACGGGGGTCGCGTGCTCTTGACGGGGGTCGAGATGATCCTACGTAAACCGCTCAACGCCAAACTCGAACAAATCCTGTTGACCGCCAGCGCGGCGCTGATGGTTCTCTTGCTTCTGTTTGTGACGTGGCAAGATCTGCTTCGATTATTGTAAAAGGGGGAAACACCATGAAAGTCTGTGTCATCGGAGGAGCCGGGTATATCGGTTCCCATGCCGTCTATGAATTGATCCGTGCGAAACACGAGGTCGTCGTCATCGACAACCTCTCGACCGGGACCAAGGATGCCGTCCATGAAAAAGCGAAACTCTATCTCGGCGATATCACCAAGAAAGAGGAACTGCACGAGATCTTCGCGATCGAATGCGCCAAGAAACCCTTCGACGCGGTGATGCATTTCGCCGCCAAGATCGTCGTTCCCGAAAGCGTCGAGAAACCCCTGGAGTACTACCATAACAACGTCGAGGGCGTACGGGTGATGCTGGAAACGATGCGCGACTTCAAGATCAAGAACGTCGTCTTCTCTTCGACCGCCGCCGTCTACGGCGATGTTAAGAAGGATCTATGTTTGGAAGATGATCTCTGCGCCCCCATCAATCCCTATGGCGAAACCAAGCTGGCTTCGGAGAAAATGATCCGGTGGGTATGCAAGGCCTATGACATGAATTATTGCATCTTCCGCTATTTCAATGTGGCGGGGGCGGATGAATCCCTGGAAATCGGATTGAAACGCGACAACCTGACCCATATCATCCCCATCACGGTCC
>Ga0209417_1006301_pt1 | contig 12269 bp, 7 predicted proteins | sample RifGroF2_FD_184002 | JGI IMG/M metagenome (GOLD analysis project Ga0209417, IMG submission 184002) | Groundwater microbial communities from Rifle, Colorado, USA - Groundwater F2 (SPAdes) (version 2) | ecosystem: Environmental > Aquatic > Deep subsurface > Groundwater | place: Rifle, Colorado... | reverse complement strand
GCCCAGCCCCTATAATAATTAACTTAATTTCGCCTGGCAATTCCGCCATAATTTCTATTAAAAAATCAAATCCTTTCCAGGGAACTAAGCGGCCAACTGATAAAATGTTTTTTCGCGCGCCAGCTGCATTCTCTTTAGTGTTGCGGATATATTTTTCTACGCAATTATACACAACTTCTATCTTAACGCTATTTATTCTCCACCCTTCAACCACAATTTTTTTTAAATATTCGCTGGGCACAATTATTTTATTGGCCTTATTCGCAACAAACTTTTGTATTTTACGGCGGAATTCTGTCATTATATCAAATCTTTCTTTTTGAAAATTCTCTAAAGTTATAAACTTCAAATTGTGGTTTTTCGTTTTTCGTTTTTCGTTTTTAATTTGAAACTGCTCCCAGGCATAATCTCCGACAATTTTTAAAACAAACTTTTTGCCCAATATTTTTGCCGCCAAAGCCGCGGGCAAGCCAACACTCACCGGATCCTGAGCAAAAATAATATCCGCTTTCCATCCTTTTTTTAATATTTTTAAAAAATAAAGAAAATGGCGGATAATTTTAGGCAAGCGCCTAACCTCGCCAAAACCTAAAACCAAGGCATTGATATTATGCTTCGGCAGCTCATCTATTAATATTTTGCTGTAAGTTGCGGGCCCGCCAATATCAGGCGGATAGATGCCGGTTGTAATTAAAATTTTCATGAAAAATTTATTCTTTGTAACCTAAATTCTAGCGATTATGCTGAAAGCTTGTTAAAAATATCGCCCATTTTTTTCGCTATTTTATTCCAATCATATTTCTCCTTGATTAATTTTTGGCTGTTAAAAATTAGCTTTTTCCGCAAGATTTCATCATTCAATAGCAAATTAATTTTTTCGGCGGCGCTTTCGGGATTATTAATTTCACAAAATAATCCTGTTTCATAATCGCTTAAAAAATCTGGGATGCCGCCAACCCACGTTCCCACAATTGGAACTCCAGCGGCCATTGCTTCCAAAAATGCCGTGCCCAGTCCTTCTGATAAAGATGGCCTCACAAAAATATCAGCTAACGCCAAATATTCCGGCACTTCGTTGTTCGGAATATCGCCCAAAAAAATTATTTTTGCTTTCAAATCTAAATTTTCAACTTGTTTTTTTAATTTGCTCTCCAACAAACCAGAGCCAAGAATTAACAACTTTACAGAAATATGATATTTAGCAACTAGTAATTTAAAGGCTTTAATCAAATCGCCAATCCCGTTTTTCTCTGCCAACCGCGAAACTGTAATAACAACTTTTTCCTCATCGCCAATACCCATTCTTTTTCTCAATTCATAATTCCCAATTCCTAAATCATAATTATTTAAATTCACTCCATTCGGAACAATCTCAATCTTGCCTTTATAGCCGAAGCTTCTTGCTGTCTTTGCCAAATAATTGCTAATTGTTTGGACGAAATCCGCTTTTTTCAAAAGCCATCTCCACGATAGGCTTATAAACCCCCAACGGCCGCGCATTATATATTCTTTGGCATCGCCTTCTTGCAAAGTTAATAAAAATGAAACTTGAGGATAAAAAATCTTAAAAACTAAAGCCGCTAAACTGCCCCAGGAAGCCATAATGCCCCATAATATAATTTTTGATTTTTGTTGCTTATAAATTTTCCGCGCTGCTAAAAATCCCAAAAAAGGCAATAAAATTTTATCTATTTTACTGCCAAAACCAACACGGAAAATATCCACCCGCCCAATTTTTTCATTTTTCGGCAAGTCGCGGCGCAAACGAGCGCAAATCAGGTTGAATTCACAATCAATAACACGGCTTGCTATATCATTAACCGCCAGTTCTGCCCCACCTTGCATTGGCAAATAGGCCGTAGAAAATATCAAAATTCGCTTCATAGAATGGTTGCTTTTGGCTATTTTATGTATTAAGATTAGCATAAATAAGCGAAAAACTCCATTTTTAAAGCGAAAATAAGCATTTATGAAGAAAATTCTCTTTATTGTCACCCAGTCAGAATTCGGCGGCGCCCAGCGCTATATTTTTGACCTGGCAACAAGCTTAAAAAATCAATTTCAGATAATCGTAGCCGCCGGCCCGCCTGCGGCAAAGCTATGGCAGGCAGGAAAAAATCCAACCGGAGAACTATTCAAGCGCCTCCAATCTAACAACATCCAATGTCATTATATTAAAAATCTTAAGCGCGCAATTAACCCAATCTATGATTTGTTTGCTTTTTTTGAAATTAAGCGGCTAATTAAAAAAGAAAAGCCCCATATCATTCATTTAAATAGCACAAAGGCCGGAATTTTAGGCAGCCTAGCCGCGCCAAAAAATATCCGGCCGCGGCCAAAAATTATTTATACCGCCCATGGCTGGGTTTTTAACGAAGATTCCATTTGGCCAAAAAGAAAACTTTTTTTATTTTTGGAAAAATTAACCTCTAAATTCAAACACAAAATAATTTGCGTTTCCTCTTTTGATTATGAAACGGCTATTAAAAATAAATTTCCCGCTGAAAAACTATCCGTTATTCATAATGGAATAAATTCCGACAATCTAAGTTTTTTGCCCAAAGAAAAAGCCAGGCAAAAATTATTAGATAAAATTAATGCTAGTTTCCGCTTAAGAAATTCAAATTTTAAAATAATTGGCGCTATTTCTAATCTCTACCCCACCAAAGGCATAAAGTATTTGGTTGAAACCGCAAAAAATATAGCCAAACATCCAGCAATTGACGCTAACCTCATATTTCTTGTTATCGGCGAAGGCCAAGAAAGAATAAATTTAGAAAACCTGATAAAAAAATATAATTTAGAAAATATTTTTTTCCTTGCTGGGCATATGCCAAACGCCTTTCAATATATAACCGCTTTTGATGTTTTTGTTATGTCGTCAACAAAAGAAGGCCTTCCGTACGCAATTTTAGAAGCAATGGCCGGCGGCGCGCCGATTGTTGCCGCCAGCGCTGGCGGCATCCCCGAAGCGATTATCAACAATAAAGCCGGCTTTATTGTTCGGCTTAAAAATAGCTTGGATTTAGCTGAAAAAATTAGGCGCGTTTTAAATAATAATGCCGAAGCCCAAAAAATGGGAGAAGCTGCCGAAAAAAGAGTTAAGCAAAAATTCTCGCTCAATAGAATGATAGAAAAAACAAAAGAAACCTATCTTTCTTAGCTCACTTATTCCTATTATTACCAAGCTGTTTTATTTCAATTTAAAAACGCCCAGTAAAGAGGCGTTTTTTTACGCGAAATTAATCTAAACCCGCGGACTAGCTACTTGCCAGCTTTTAGATTTTCTATTTCTTCTTTGATTAATAAATCATTTGGCCTTAGGGCAAGAATTTTTTCATAGATAACGATTGCTTTATCAATCTGTTTTGTTTCCCGGTAATAGCCGGCTAAAAGCGAAAGCAAATTCTGGTCATTCGGCAATCCTTCTAATCCCTTTAATAATACTTTTTCAATATTTTCTTTCTTTTCCTGCATATAATTGCGGTATAAATCAATCAAAGCGTAATAGGACTGCGTATAATCGGAAAATTTGCCGATTGACTCCAAATACATTTCTTCGGCCTTGGAATAATTCTCCATTCTCGTGTAAATATCGCCTAAATTATTCAAAGCAATCATGCTATTTGGATTAAACTCATATGATTTTTTATACGACTCAATCGCGCCCGGATAATCCTTAAACTCCGCCTTAACAAACCCTATTTCAAAATAAGCCCCGAAATCTTCCGGATCCTGCTTAAGCTTGGCCTTGGCATCGCGATATTGCTGGAGAAACTTTTCTCCCTGCGGATGATTTCCCGCTGCTTTTGCCATTGCCCGATCTTCGGCTGTAAACGCCATCCAGAATAATCCCAAAACAACGGCGACCAAAACAATAACGCCCGCAATAAGAATAATTTGTATTTTCTTTTCTCTAGTCATAATTTTATAAAATTTTATTTAAAATTATTATTTTAAGGTTTTAATAAACTGCTCAACTTCCTCTTCTGCGTCTGGCCTAATATTCAAAATCTTTCTGGCAATTTCTATGGCTTTTTCCTTCTCGCCCATTTTGGAATAAACTGTTGCCAGTGAGGCATACCATTGAGGGTCTTTTGGATAAAATTTAATACCCTGCAGATAAATTTGCTCAAGGCGAATCCAATTATTCTGCCGGCTATAGAAAGTGGCCGCCAAAGTCAGGTCATCAGCGTTTAAGAAATAATAATTCAAATCAAGCGCCTGGTCAATATACTTTAAGGCAGAAGTTTCATTTCCCTTGCTTAAATGCGCTAAACCAACATACCAATAAGAATCCGGCATCTTCGGATAAAGCGGAATTATCGCTTGGCTTCGTTCAAGGGCTTCATCGTATTTTTCCTCCATAATCAATGTTTGAATTAAAACATAATGCAAAGCGATTCGGTCTGGCGATAAAAATATCCCTTGCCGGATTACTTTTTCCGCTTCCGGCAGCAAATCGCCGCTATTTTGCTTTTCGTCTGTCCTAAGCTGAGCGTATCCTTGAAATAATTTAGCCGCGAATAAATTCCACCTGGCATTTTCCGGATGATCCTCCAAGCTTTTCTTCATTTGACTAACCGCAAAAGCAAACGCCTCTTCTCGCTGTTCGAATTTTAATTGTTTATTCTCGGTATTATTAAGAATAAAACCAGCAAAATCTGTTCTTATTTCCGGATTGCCATAAGTTTCGTAAGCCAAGGTTTTTTTATAAATATCAATAACTTTGCCAAAAAGGGCCGGCGCTTTTGAAGGATTAAGCAGCGCTTCTTTTGTTTTTGGCTGATTAGCGTTTTTATACGATTCTGCCGCCCAAAAATCAGCAATTAATGGCTTAATATTATTTTGCCAGGCGATTAAAATTGAAAAAATTATTAGAAAAGAAAAAGCCAGAATTGCCCCAAAACTGAATTTAGGCAAGTGTTTTTTATTATTATTTTTTTGCTCCTGAATATCATGATTTTGCCGAGTAAAATAATAAATATAAGCTAGCAATAAAAATAAAATCAAATAGCTATTAAAAACATCGAACACAAAAAGATTTTGGACAAAATAAGAAACTAAAATTGCCGCCAAAGCAATTGCGACTAAAAAATTATCTTTTCTTTTTTTCCACAACAGCCAAAAACAAGCCGCGTAAATGGAAAGATAGGCCGCCAGCCCAACAAAGCCGCTAGTTACGCCAACGTCAAAAATAATATTATGAGGATGGTCAAACCATGTTTCCCCGCGGCCATGTTTATAAAAATTAGCGTCAAAATGCTTATTAAAAGCCAAATTATAATTTTCCGGGCCCCAGCCAAAAAGCAAATGATCGCGCCACGCGTTCCAGGATATTTTCCAAGCCAATAAACGGGTTTGAGCGGTTGTGTCAGAAACAGAAATATTGGCTAAGCGCCCCAGCCCGGGAATTGACTTGATAACTTTATTATTTTTAAAAGTTATTAAAAGACCGCCAAAAACAATAATCGCGATCAGGCCAAAAATGAAATATTTTTTAATCTTATCATTTTTAATTCCGGAAAAAAAACTTTCTTCCTTGTTCTTTTTGGCTAAAAACAAATAAAGAAAAGCAAAAGCAAAAAATCCGGCAACAACGCCCAAAAGAGCGCCCCGGGTTTCAGTTAAATAAAAAGCCAAAAAATCAAAAAATAAAGCGCAATAATAAAATGCCTGCCAATAAATATTGCTGAAAAATCCTCCTCGCCTTGTTTCCAATAACATAATTAAAATAAGCCCGATGCTTAAAATCAAATAACTGGCGAGAAACGCGGCATTACCAATTGTTCCGGTTGCGCGGTCAACGCCCGATTCAATCAGCGACGGCAGGCCCAACCGCTGGCCCAAGGCATAAAGAGAAACAATAAAGCTCACAGCGATTGAAATATTAAAAAGCTGGAACCAATCTTTTTTATCGCGAAAAACACTAATTAAAATTATAAAAAAGGCGTAGTAATGAAGCCAGGAAAAAACTCCATTTCCCCGCTCAAAATTGCCTAAAAAACTGGCGTATGAATCAATTCCCAAAAAAAGCGTTAAAATAAGCGCCAGCATAAAGCCAGAAACAGCCCAAAAAAGCGCGTTAATGCGCGGCCGGTACTGGGGAAATTGATAAATCAGAAAAAAATAAAAAATTAAAAGCAGTTCGATTAGCGCTCTAAAAATTACTGTGCGGGGCAGAATAAAGGGATAAAAAAACTTGGCGCTTAAAAAAAGCGGCAAAGCCAGCGCGACATAGCATCCCCATTGGATTATTTTCAAATATACTTCTTTTTTCATTATTTTCATCCTAACATAAACAAAAAACCGCCCGCAAGAGCAGCCCACATTCATATTCAGTACGAGAACCGTTCTCGAACTACCCACTACGAGGACGGGGATCGTAGTATATATTAAGTACGAGAACTGTTCTCGTGCTATGTGGACGGAAATCTTAGTCTATAATTTTAACTGCCGATTTTGTAAAGCATTCCTTTAACCGTAAAATAAATATTTCCATTATCATCAACACTGCCAAATCCATCATTTAAGTATGAACCGCCTCCCACACTCCAATGTTCGGTCATATTTCCGTCAAAATCAAAAACCCGGACTTCGCGGCCAGCGGCTAAATAAATACTATTATTAGCAATAAGCGGCGATGATGCCCAAGGATCAAATACCGAAACATTCCATTGTTTTGCTCCGGTTTGCGTATTAAAAGAGAAAAGTTCTGTTGCTCCCGCGCCGCCAGAATTAGCGACAAAATAAATAAACCCGTCCGCGCCGATAGCCGGAGATAAAATCGCGTTTGAATTATATCCAGAGTCGCTGAACCACTTAACTGTTCCGTTTGGATTCAGCGCGTAAAATCCTCCTGACGGAAAAATTTCTCCGTCGGAGCAAATATAAATAGTTCCGTCATCGCCAATTGCCGGAGTTGTGAAAACATGGGTTAAAACCGGCTGAAAAGAAATATTGTTTCTAAAATCCCAGTCAAGCGAACCGCTAAAATCAACCGCGTAAAAATATTGCCCCATATTTACATAAATTTTTTCGCGGCTATTATCTATTGCCGGAAATCCAGAATGCGCGCCATCAACAGACCTCCCTAAAGGCGGATCGCTAACATTAAATATCCATTTTAATTTCCCGTCCGGATAAAACGCGTAAAGCTTGTTTGAAGAAACCGCGTAAATAATCCCATTCTTGTCAATATTCAAATAAAGTTCGCCCGCGACAGAATATTTCCATTGCAAAACTCCGCTTTCAGACACGCAAAATAATCCGCTAACCGTGCCAAAATAAATGTTTTCATTAGACGCAATAATTATTGAAAAAACTCTGTTGCTTGGATAAAACCATAATTGGTTGCCGCTTAAATCAAAAGCATAAAGTCCGGTTCCCGAGCCAACAAAAATTTTATTTTCGCCAATAACTGGAGGAGTGTAAAAATCTAAAGAGTCATCATTAAAAAGCAATCGCGCTGTTAAATCCGTTGGTCCAGTTTCCGCTCGCGCTTGGCGCTTTTCATTTTTTTGAAATATTGGCCAAGGCGCGCCGGTTGCCAGAGTTGGAAAAGAATTTCTTGGCTCAATTAAAAATTGCGAATTTTGCGGAGTGGGGCTATTTTGCAAAACAAAATCTTGGCTATTATCATTGCTGTCATAGCTATTCCCCTGCCATTTATCACTGCCAATACTTAGTGTTTCCGCGGTTGACATTGCGTTTGCTTTTCTCTCCAAGCTTTCGCTTGCGGAAGGCGCTGGCGAAAAAACTGTTCCCTCAGGAAAAAGATTTGCCCCGCTCCCATAGCTTATTTTATCAATAATTGCGGTGCTGGTTGCGCTTTCAAGGGTTATTTGATTATTAACGAGAAAAATATTTCCGCCGCTTCCCGACATTCTAAAAGTATTATGGCTTAAATCAGCCGGCGCGCCGCCAGCATAGCTATTATTTCCTATTAAGAAAAATCCATTTGCCGGAATAGTATTTTCTGGCGTGAAATTCTTTCGGCTAAAAGTTATCGCGTCGCCGCCGCGATATTGGATTGACCAGTCAAAAAGATCAATTGGCTGATTTGTGGGATTATATAATTCAATCCATTCATCATTAGCTCCACCAGCGCCGCTTGTCTGAATTTCTGAAATAACAACGTGCGGAGCTTCGGTTGTGTTGAAAAAATCATCAACTGAATTGCTTGTATTCCCTAAATCATCTTTTGCCCAAACGCTAAAATGATACTCCTGGCCGGGCGAAAGCGATGATAAGGAAATTGAATGATTAGTTGATGTTGCTGTTTCCCAAATAGTTTCTTCTCCATATAAAATGGTTGTTCCATATTCTATTTTCGCATACGTTGGGTTATCTGTTGTAAAGGAAATTTTCGCTGAATCACTAGTTATATTTGAAACAGAAATATTAGAAATCTGCGGGAAAACTATATCAACTGTCCAATTGAAAACTGCTGGCGACTGGTCTTGATTATCCGCTTGGTCAATTGCCCAAACTTTAAATTCGTGGCTATTGGCTGATAAATTATTATATTCTATTGGCGAAACGCATATTGTTGACGACGCGTTATCAAGCTGGCACTGAAAAATTGAGTTTTCTTCAGAAGATGAAAAATCAAAAATAGCAGTGCTCGTTGCAATTGTTTGGTTATTAATAAACAATGTGCTGGTTGCGAATGTTTCTGGCGCTGTTATGTCTGGCAATAAATTATCAGAACTTTCCTCATTTTGATTATTAGAAGAACTAGAGCTAGAGTTAGAGTTATTGCCAACCGGAGATCCCGCGGTATTTTCTTGGCTATTTTCTGCGGCTTCATCTTTATTTTCCGGCTCAAAAGCCTTTTCATCTTCCGGCAATTTTTCCTGTTTAAAATCTCCTTTTTTATTTTCTATATTACTGCCTTGCTCTTCATCGCTTTGCCCTTCATTAGAACTTCCTTCTTGCTGGTCTGTTGGCTTATTATTTTTTGATTCGTCATTTTGGTTATTTTTGTCTTCATTAGCTTGCGGCTTAAATTCCGGTTTAATGGAAATAATATTATTTGTTTCCTGATTTTGCTCTTTGCTATTTTCTTGATTATTATTTTCATTAGCCAAATTATTTATAGCGTTTTCGTTGATTTGAAAATTTTGATTAAAATTACTATTACTGGCGCTATTATTATCCCCCGCTAAATTCAATAAAGAACTGGAAAAATTATTTATATTATTTTTAAGCCAATTTTTTGTTTTATCCCACCAATTTTTTTGCTGTTCTTCCTGTTTTTTTCTTTCTGCTTCCTTAAAAAATAAATCTATAGCACCCGCGCCATACGAAACCGCCTTCGGGGCGAGGAGATTAAAATAGTCGGAGTGGACTATAGGGTCATCGATGAAATAATTTCTATTAAAAAATGACTCTTCAACTAATACCAAACAAAATTTATTATTTAAATTATCTATACCTTCAATACATTTAATTATATTGTTCTTTTTGAAGGCATTAAATCGAGATAAAACATTACCATCTATTGTGTCCTTACTTAAAAAATATTTACTTGAATAAAGCGCTAATTGATAAAATGAATCAGATAAATTATTTGTTGCTATTGGAGAAATATTAAAAGTAATATTATTTCTCATAACATCTTTAGTCCATCCCTCATAAGGATCTCCTGTTGGATGCGCGTCAAGCCGCGTATGCGCTGGAACTGTCGCATCTTCAATTAAATGTAAAACATGGCCCAAAGCGATAAAAGCTGTCTTTTTGTCGCCCTTAGCATAAGAATCAATAGCTTTTTGCCACGTCTGATCGCCTTTAGTAGCAAAATAAAATGACTGTAAAGCTTGATTTTGAGCCCAATCTTTAGAGCTGGAAAATCCCCAAATTCCTTTGTTGGCGCTCGGTTCATAAAAATGATTCATCCAGCGAATTGGAATATCCTCTTCAATGCTTCCTTGTTTTAACCAATTAATTTCTTCTTTGCTTAATTTATTTCCGCTGTTCTTGTTATAAACTTCGGCTATATTATTAGTTAAAGACGGATGCGAAATTTTATCGTCATACGAAAAAACCCGGCTCATAAATAAAGCCGAGTTAAATATCAGCGCGCTAAATAATAAAGTAAAAATTATTTTTTTAGTTATAGAAATCATTCCCCTCCGTTTGTCATTCCCGCGCTGTATCCTCCCGTAGTTTTATACGAAGGAAAAAAAACGGGAATCTGAATAACATAACTCCAAAATACTTTAAAATTTAATAAATTATAAATTATCTATTTTCCAATCGCCATTTGAATCCTTGATAAATGAAATATGAACTTTATAGCTTTCATTCGTAGTATTTCTCAAATAATAATAACTTGCTATAGATTCATACATTGATTCTTTCTCTATTTTTTCTGGATACTCTTTATGGGCTTCTAAAAATTTTCCATCTTTATGGGCCTGCTCAAGAGTTTCTTTATTCTCCTCATACTTCTCTGATTCTTTGCTCAATTGCTCAATCGCCAATTCTAAATTATTTGTTTGCAGCGCCTCGCGGAATTTAGCATAAGTTTGTTCAGGCGTTGTTCTTGTCAGCACATCAGCGTTTTTAATTTGCGGATACATTTTATTCAATTCTTCTTGCGTATATTCCCGATATGGAAATTTATTTTCCGCTAAGCCAAGTTTTATTTTCTCTTGCTTAATTTGCCGCCAATTTTGAAAATAAAAAAAGCCGCCCAAAATTAAAGCCGCCAAAATAACAACACCCAAAATATAAACAATTTTTTTGCTCATATTAAAATTATAATATAGAATTCTTTTTTCTTCTTGTGGATAATTACTACGATCCCCGTCCTCGTAGTAAGAGCTACGAGGACGGGGATCGAGATGCCGTCTTACTCCAAATTACTCCAATTCAACAATTTCATCCCTCCCCTTTAATTCTTTAAATTGAACCCATTCATTAACAAATTTCCGCCATTTTTCAGCACTCATTATTTCTTCAATTATATCTCGCTGAGTAACTGCCGGAAAATTTTTATTTCCTAAATAATCTTTATAACTCGACCACCTATAATTTTCAATAAATGCAATAATCTCTTTCGGCTTTTTAACCTCTCCTTCTTTCCAATTAGAATCAACTAAAATCGCTGGATTGGTGTGGATATAAACAAAAACACTCTGTAATTGATTATCAGTTTTGATATGAACTGATTTAAACCGACCCTGGAAAAGATATCCTTGGCGCTCATATTTTTTATTAAAATAATTAGCATATCCTGTGCCAAACTTTCTCATAAATTTAGTTATTCCACCTTCCTTAATCTGCTTCAAAAGTAAGTGAACATGATTTGGCATAAAGCAAAAAGCTAAAACTTCAACCACCAGGTCTCTTTCCCTCTTGATTAAATTACTACGATCCCCGTCCTCGTAGTGACGTTTTCCATATAGTTGCCGATAGCGCCATTGAGTCAAATTTATATCATTAAATTCAAATAAATTATAAATAGCTCTTAAATAATCTTTTTCATCATTAAAGATATCTTTTCCTTCTATGCCGCGGGCAACAACATGATAAATTCCATTTGTTATTAAATAATTTTTTCTTTTAGGCATAATAATAATAATAATAAAGCTAAATTAGCAAACTACGAGGACGGGGATCGTAGTCAATAAGCAAAGCCCCGCATTAGAGATGCGGGGCTTTAGGTTTATTTCAGAAATATACCATGTTCAGATAACGCTACAATCTGATTACTTCGTGATCATCTCGCCGAGGGCAAAGCTGCCATATTCTGAGTCGTTGATTGTTATCAGGTCACGGGTGTTATAGCCGTTGGACGAGAAGGCGATCATGCTTGCGAATTTATGCAAAACATTATTCGCGTCCCGCCATAAGAGATCAACTCCATGCTTATAAATCGGCGCGTAAGAGAAAGAGTTCATAACCGACTGGCTAAGCGTTGAAATTTTACTCCAATCGAGTTTATAGGAATTAAAGATTTCAATTGAAGCCAGTTTGCGCTTAAAGTTATTCGCCAAAATATAAACATCTGGATTATCCGCGGCTTTTATCAAACTAGCGGTTGCAACAGCGCTTAAAGAAGCATTAGAAACAGTTTTAATCGTTGCTGAGCCATAGCCAGAAGAATTAAAAACATCTAACGAACGAACTAAAGTTTTCAGGCCATTCTGAACAACCCAGACATCAGCGCTCGAACCCTTCATTAAAGTATAACCAAGCTTGTTTGTTGCTGAAGCCGGCAAAAGAGTTGAGGCTGTGGCTGATGTTGTTCCGCTTGTTCC
>Ga0209417_1006299_pt1 | contig 12273 bp, 11 predicted proteins | sample RifGroF2_FD_184002 | JGI IMG/M metagenome (GOLD analysis project Ga0209417, IMG submission 184002) | Groundwater microbial communities from Rifle, Colorado, USA - Groundwater F2 (SPAdes) (version 2) | ecosystem: Environmental > Aquatic > Deep subsurface > Groundwater | place: Rifle, Colorado... | reverse complement strand
AGACGCATAGAGAAATATATCCGCCTTTTTCTTAAATGGAGAGATATAGAAGAGAAGGGAACGCCAAGTTGGATAAATGATATTAAGCCATTGGTTACAGCGGAAGAAGCGGCTGAGGCAGTGCCTAAATAAGAGAGGATGCAAAGATTATGAAACGCTCTAGGGTGTATATTATTGGTTTTCTAATCCTGCTAGTAGGGGTAGTAGCCTTTAATGATTTCTCGGAAGGAGAGGGCCGAGGAAATTTATGGTCAACTAAGGCTATTAAGGCTTTGGGAGCCCTTATTGATGCTGATGGTGAGGTAGATTTAAGTGGCGTTGTAGATACCCTTGCCCCTGCTGACCTTTCAGGAGTATTTGATTCTACTGCTCTAACCGATACTTATCGGCCTTGTTACGATGCAGGGAGTGCTAAGTTTATTGGTTGTCAATCAACCGCTGTAGGCACGGATGAGATAACTTTTACCCAAATAGACGAAAATAAATTAGGGGTAAAAATCTCAACAGATTGTACCCTTTTACAATCGTATGTAATTGGCCAGGTATGTATTGACTCTGATGATAACAGTATATGGCGTTCAACCAATGTAGCTAATCCAGGTACATGGGTTGAGGTTGGGTGTCTTACCGATTATACTAATTTGATTGTTGATGGGGACACAACACCAGGTGGGCTTGATACTTCTAATCCTACCAGTACGGATTATGTTTTTGGGACTGGGCTGACTGCGGCGGTTACTGGAACGGATGCAGCCCCAATAGTAACGGTTAATAGTGATACCGGGGTAGTAGGCAGTTATGTTTTATCCCGCCAATGGACGGATGTTAATGTAACTGGATCAACAAATGAAACGAATGGTATTGTTTATACTCTACCGGCTGGTACATTAGGCGCAAATGATGGGGTTAGAATAACAGCTCAATTTGAAAATATTACTTATTCTGGAACGGGAAACGTAACGCTTAAAGTATATTTTGGAACAACTGTAGTGGCGCAGACTACTGTAGCCGCAGCACAGAATCGATTACTTCGGACTATTGTGTTCAATACCGGTTCTGTAAGTGCTCAGGAATACACTGAATTAGACACAGGGTCAAATAGTACGGGAACAGCAGCCCAAAACACGGCAGCTGATGTAACAATAAAAGCTACGATACAGTTGAATGATGCAGCAAGTTCATTTGATAGCTCTATGTTGCTCATAGAGCATTTACGCTAAACTGGTGAGGCTTTAAATGATTAAGAAAGTTGTACTCTTATTATTACTTTGTTTGATTCCTTCCTTGAGCCATCCTGCTTTTTATTATGCAGATAAGGATGGCGTAGGTGGCACTGGGTCTGATTCCAACAATTGTACTGCCCTGGCTACTCCCTGTAAAACGATCAATGGAGCACTGGGCAAGGTTACGGGAAGCCAGGCCAATACAATTTTTATCCGCTCGGATGGGGATACTGAATACTCTGAATATATAAATCCCACCAGTACCAAAAACGGAATAGAAGGCGGGTTCCTAACTATCCAGGGCTACCAATCTGAAGACCCTACTATTGTAGGAACCCTGGCATTTACCGGCTCTTGGTCTTTGTCTTCGGGTTCTACCTATGTTACCGCAAACAACTCTGTTACATATACGCCAAAAATGTATGTAGTAACCTGCGGCGGCACAGAAAGGCTTATGTGTACTGGGTCGGCTGCTTGTACTGCTACTTCAGCAGCAAGTGTTAATGCCGATGGGGAATGGTGGTATGATACAGCCAACCAAAAGGTCTATGCCCGTGTGAATGGTGGGGTAGACCCAGATACCTGCACTAACCATAGACTTACTAATCTGCCAACAGGAGGAGAGACCTGGAACGCCTTATTTTATCTCGCATCCGATTATACCTTGATCCAGAATCTTAATATCAAATATTCCAATGCTGGTGGTATTTTTGGTGGACAAACAGCAGGTGTTCAGGGGCAGTTTCAGCAGGTAAAGAACGTTGATGTAGATTGGACTTATCAAGCAGGAATAAAATCCTATAAACGGGATTATTCCTATTTTTATAATAATACGGTTAATCATGCGGTGGTTTCTCGCTATATTGAGGGGGTGACAGGAAAACCAGAACCAATAAATATGCAAAACGGTACGGGTAGCGTTGCTGATTCAAATACTGTTACGAATGCGTATTTTATGGGTTGCCCATCAGGGGGTGATTCAAATGATAACATTAGCATAAATAATACGTGTAATGATGTTGACCATTTTAGTTATCCGAATAGAAATCTAAGAAGCAGGTGGCAAAATAATATAGCCATTGAAGGCGGGGATAATATAAAACTTAGTCCTGAACCGAGTACGGTAGATAACAATAAATATAATACCTTTATAGGCAATCGAATAAAGGGGGGCACAAACTGTGTGCGGTTACTAACCTATGGGGCTACTCCAAATAAGTCTTACAACAACCTTCTAGCCCATAATACTTGCTATGATACCGATAAGGGTATCTGGAGCCAGAACACCTCTACGACCATCTATGATAATGAGTTCAAAAATAATATTATTTTTGGTTATGCAGGTAATCCGGTTATTATGGTTCAGAATGCTAATCCTTCGGATAATGTATGGTCTTATAACCTGCATTATTCTGATGCTGTTTTGACCAAATATTACGACCAGGCTGGAGTAACTTATCAGAATGCTAACGGGCAGACAGCATTCAATTCCTGGAAAGCGGCTATGTCCCCACAGGCACAGAATGATATATGGGGTAATCCAAATTTTGTTGACCTGACTGATTTTGTTCTTCAAGCTGGTAGCCCAGCTATTAATGCTGGGACTGGATTAACAACTGTAACTACCCAGGCTGGCACATGCACAGCGGGTTCTTCCACTACTATAAAGGTGGCTAATGCAGATTGGTTTCATGGGCCTTGGGGAGATGACGGGTCAGGTGATGCTGATCCTACAATTATAGCAGGAGATAGTATCAGGGTTTATACCCCTGGGGGTGGGGGGACAGACCAGACCAGAACGGTCAGCTCAGTATCTTATGCAGCTAATGAGGCGGCTGACCGAGCAGGCACAATTACCGTTACTTCCGCCCTATCCTGTGCGGCCAGCGATATTGTTGATTTTGCCGCACATTTTATTGGTACTGCTCCAGATATGGGAGCGGAAGAATATGATTCAGGGGTAGCCGCTTGTAATCCTCCCACACTGAATGCTGTAACGACTCCCACGGGGGATAGTAGTCAAAATATCAGTGGAAATAAGGATGCTAATTGCTCGGTGTTGTTAAATAGTGTAGAGATCATGGTCCTGGATGCTACTACTGCCTGGGGGGCTTATTCTATGGCATTATCAGTAGGAGTAAATAACATAAGTCTGACAAGTAAGAACAGTCAAGGGACAGAAAGTTCTGCCACAACGGGAAGTATTACCAGAATACCGCCTCCAGCGGGGTGAAGATAAATGCTAACCCTTTAGGTGAAAAGGGAGAACAAAGTTAAATGAAACAATGGCAATGGGCATTTGCGCAGGCATTCTTGACTATAATAGTAAGTGCTGTAATTGGGGGAATATTCTGGGTCAGTTATACAGAGAGTAACAAGCCTCTCTCTATTAACTCTCCAGAGATAAAGCCAACAAAGATACCGGAAGATAGACTAGCCCGGCAGGTTTATTTTCTTACCGATAACGCAAAAGGGCTTATTGAGGCCGTAGGATGTTCTGAAGAGTTAAACAAGGGGTGGTTAAATAAGGAAATAGGCACTTTTGCTTTTAAAAAAGAAAGAGACAAAAAAAGGTATCAGGAGCAGCTTGATGACTGTACCAAAAAGATATATATGTACAGCTTTATGCTTAAAAACAATATCGAAGGAATAAGGGCTGGCATAGGAGGAGCTATTGACTAGAATAAAAGATATATCAGAGATAATGACTGCCTTCACCATTAATTACCCAGATATGGCAAAGGCTAAGACAGCTCGATTTGGTAGCTTGCCCCCAGAGGAAGATAACGATTTTAGGAATGGTGGAGTGACAGAAAGAATAAATGTGGCGCCCGAGAGTGGTTTATTGATAATTCAGAGGGTAGAGACAAACCTGAGCTATATAGTAGATCATTATAAACTCTATGGGGACATGATAGGGTTACACTGTACCTTACCACAGAATGATCTTAGGGCAAAATGGGAGCCTTATCTTGCTGTTTGCCCAAAGGAGATTGATATAGATAATTGGCAGAATATAGGGCCTTGGAATAGCGAGGTTGATAGATACATATCTTCACCAGATACCCCTTGTAATTACTTCAAAGCCCAGCATATGGGATGGCGTTATAAGATAGATTGGGTAGGGGAATGGGATTTAGGGGGAGATATAGGACCCAGATTGATTATTGTATTAGCTAATAACGTTCCAGGCACTATAAAAGAATCCTGGGCATGGGATGTAGAAGGCAAGTACGGTCTTGTAGGGATGAAACACGAGCACCCAACAGGAGAATGGGCGGTTGAGGTCTATTCCCAATTAGTAGCTTTTAATTTTGAGTACGAAGAATGCGGGCATGTGAGGGCATAATTTTATGCTGATGATAGCTAAAAGCCTGGTGAGGATTGTAGTAACGCTTTCCTTAACCGGAGTAGTTATTTTCTTGGCAATAACAGGGACCATTACTGCCGACCAGATCATAGCTCTATATGGCCCTTTAATCGGGTTCTGGTTTGGGCAAAGGCAAAGTAACGGAACTGCTTAGGAATAGGCTATGTGGGTTAGACGCTGTCCAATTTGTGATACTGTGTTGCGAAAAACAGATATTACAGAAACAATAACCTGTTCAAAGTGTGGCTGGGTATGGAAAAGAGAGAGTGGAGAGAGAATAAATATAGATCCTTCAACCGGGCAGCCGAGATAGTTTTTTTGCATGAAGGAGAGCTTTCTAGGAATCCAGATGATCTTGGGGGAGTAACGAAATGGGGCATTAGCTCTAAGCAGTATCCAAAATTAAATATCGAGCAATTAACCAAAGAAGAGGCTAAGGAAATATATTATAAAGATTACTGGGAACAGAAAAACTATAAGAATTTACCAGAGGAAATTGCCATTAAGGTATTTGATCTGGCGGTTTTAATGGGTGAAAAGCCAGCAGTAAAGATTTTACAGCGGGCTTTAAGGGCAACCGGCCATAAGGTAACGGAAGATGGTATTTTGGGCAATATAACCGTAGGGGTTGTCTACCAGGTGGCAGAACCTACTTTAGTAGCTGCCATTAGAAGTGAAGCCGCAGGGCAGTTACGGCTGCTCTGTCAAAGAATACCTAAGATGGCCGTTTTTGAGCGAGGGTGGGTAAACAGGGCTTATTCTTGATTAGGGAGGGCTTTATGAGTGGCGAACAACAACGGGTTTTTGGGTGAAGACATAAGCATCAATATAGTACATACGAGACAGCTTACCGAGAACCGTAGTTATTGGTTTCTAAAGAACTTACCTGAGCAGGCAGGCTTAACCTTATATGGATCGCCTATTATCCATTCCTTTCCCAATAAGCACGTCTTAACCGAAAACGGCATTTCCGGGTTGCAGATGATGATTGAATCTCACTGCGCCTTCCATGACTGGCCTGATGGCCGTGCTACCCACAAAAAACCTTATGCCCATATAACAATATCCTCTTGTAAGCCTATTAATTTGGAGAATGTTTTAGCCTTTATTCAGGAGATATTTGAGACCTATGCGATAACATGGGACAGAACATTATGGAGGCTGCCCGATGACGATGATGGAGAATAAAGACTTAATAATGCTGGGGCTTACCTTTCTGAGTAATGCAGGGGTGGTGGGTGGCGTTGTTTACGGTGTAGGGAAATTTGCCGGGATAGTAAAGACACGGTTGAATGGACAGGCGGAAGATATTGAGCGGATACAGAAAGTGATTAATGGAGACATAGTAAGAAAAGAACCTTTCAATATGTTGAAGCAAGAAGTAGAGACATGGCGAAAGGAGAATAGGGATGAGCATCAAAAGCTCCAAGACTCATTAGATAGATTAACCAGGGAATTAATATCACGAGGAAGAGGATAAAGGATAATGGCCAGGTATATACCCAGCAGCGGTATAAGGGCACAGAGCGGTTATGCGGCGAGGCTACAAGGCTATAATCCCAGGGTAACACCAGGGACACCTGGGATGAGCGAAGACTATGCAGAAAGTGAAGGAAAAGATAATACCGGGAACTATATGCAGGCAGGAGGTAGAGGACTAGGCGCAATAGCACCATATACCGGCCCATTCGCTCCCTATGTAGCAGGCGCGGGAGTCCTATTAAGCACAGGTGGAATGGCTATTAATATGTTTAAAAAGCCTAGCCAGAATAAAGAAATGACTGCTACGGTAAAAAGAGAGACTGACCGATTAATCCTTAATTTGCGCTCCGGCAATTACGATGTTGCCTTTGGCACATTTGATGCCCTTCTAGGGCATGTTTTGAAGAGTAATAGTTTTAAAAAGGCCCTTATTGCTACTAATCCTGATGCCTGGGGACAGATAGGGTTTATGAAGGAACAGGTACAAAAGCTATATCATGGAGACCTGAGTGGAGACCCCGCTGGACAGTTAATTAATTCTATATCTGATTTTATGGCCGATACTATAGAGGCTGAGAAGGTTAATCCGTATGTAGGGAAAATGAGAGAGGCTTTTGGAGGGGTACTTAATTATGTGACCGATGAGGTGCAATATACTCCGTATGGCAGAGAATCGTATGAGCAGGTGAAGGATGAATTACCGCAGATGGTAGGGGGTAAAGGAAAAGAAAGCCTGCCCGATGAGATACAGGATGTCCTAAAATGGGAGCCACAATTTAATAGGGGACGGTTTGATCTACCCGAAGATGTTCGGGCAAGGGGAGGCCGTTTTGCACCGCCTGAGACATTTGTGCGGGGTGAGCCAGCACCTATAGACTTTCCGCCAGAGGATAAGCCTAAAGAACCCCTTACACAACAGCAGTATTATGACCGGTCTTTAGGATTGGCTAATTATAGAGGAGAACCCAGGTATCCAGAAGGGTATGATCCAAACGTACACGGTAGCCGAATAGAACCTTATCGCCAAGAGACTACTCCCCAAGCCCCAGCGGGTATTCAGGTAGAGCGGAGGGACAATGTTCTTCCTGGGTCAACTATACAACCACCAGCTCCAATGCAACCTACAGCTTCTTTACAGACCGGGCCGAGTAGGTTTAATCCAGAAGCCTTAGACCAGGGGTTAGTAGAATTTATGAGTAAGATAAAGCGGTTAGGGGGGGGAAGACCGCCACAGGATTCCGCTGGGCCTATGCCTACTACTCCCCCTCCTGTCCCCGGGTTAACTCCGGTACAGCAAGCAAGACCACAATTAACAGCATTAAGGGGGTCGATGCCTCCTCCGCAGCAGCCGATGGGCGGCAAGGGTTTACCTCCCTATACCCCAGGGGGATATGATCCATTAAGCAGGCTAAGAAATAGCCTTAGATTGAGGGGATAAAGATTATGGCAATACCGATAACAGAACAAGACGAAAAGGCATTAAGAGACGCTCATGCGAACCGTAGAGCTCTAAATATGCCCGAAATTACTTGGTTGTATGATCGGGGTCTGATTAATATGGATGAGGTAAATCTTTTGGTTGGTGAAATAAGTGCAGGCACGCCCCGTACCTTTGGGTTAGAAGAGTGGAACTTTATTTATCCCCGTATTCAAGCAGGAAGGGAAAATATTACTCCGCCTCCTGTGACTCCGCCTCCTGTGACTCCGCCTCCTGTGACCCCGCCTCCTGTGACCCCGCCTCCTGTGACTCCGCCTCCTGTGACTCCTGTGACTCCGCCTCCTGTGACTCCTGTGACTCCTGGTATTGGTGGTGATTTAGATAGGCTTCTTGCAGAAGGGCATATCCAACAGGGGGCGTATGATTACCTGAAAAATACCCCAAAAGAATATTGGAAAAGCCAAGAGCAATGGAGTAACGATATTAACCGCCTTATACAAGAGGGATTAATAGATACCCAAGGTGGAGACTATCTCAAAAGTTACCCTACATATTTATCTCAGACAGGTGTTACTGATCCAGCAATACTACAGCGGTTAACTGCTTTGGAACAAGAAAAGCGGGCCTTCCCCGAGCCAGAGGGGTTTGTTGAGCCAAAGATATTCGGAGCTACCCCTATCCCACCAGGGCAGGCTATGCCGGGCTATCGTGGGCCGGCTATTAGTGTTAGCAGATACGGGCAGGTAGCACCGCCGCCTTTTGTACAGCCCGAGGGTTACGTACCGCCCCGATATTACCAGGCCCCCCCAGCCGAATTTGAGCTACCGGCAGAAGAGAAGGCACGACTAGATCGGCTCTATGCCTCACAACGGGAGAGTGAAATATACGAACTTGCCCGTAATAATCCGCAAATTATGCGGCAGGTTATAGATGAGATGAACCAAAAGAATTTACTCTATACCTCTGCGGTAGAGGATCGGCTAGGGACGATCTTTGGAGAGGAACAGGGCAGGGCAAGGGAAGGAATTATAAGAGAGAGTGCCGCCAGACGATTAACGGCAGAGGAACAGGCCAGGACTGATTACTGGAATCGGCAGATGGCTGGGCAACAATTTGGTGTAGGGCAGGAGCAATTTGCCGTTACATCTGCCGAGCAAGCTACGTTAGCCCGGACAGGAATGACCCTTGACCAATTAAGATATGCCGCTGATATGGCTATGAGGCAACGGGAGTTTGATATTGCCCAGAGCCTAAATGAGACTATTGCCCAGGAAGAGGCTATTAGGTCCCGGGCAACATTTGGGGAAACCCAGCGGCAGTTTGATGTTAGCACGACCGAAGACCAGCGACGCACCAGTATAGATCAGGAACTCCGCTCTGCTGGTATGCGGGAGCAAGCTACGATGGAGCGGGCGGGTCTAGGATACGATGTCTCGAAGTTTTTGATGGGATTAGAGGAGACAAGGGCTGGTAGAGTACAAGCTGGAGAGATAGAGAGAGAGAAGATTGGCCTGAGTACCAGAGAATTAGAGCTATTAGAAGGCTTCAGGCGGTCACAGTTAGGCCAGCAGGAATCCGAGTTTGGCCGTACCCTGGGCCTTAACCAAGCACAACTATTTGAACAACAGCGGCAGGCCATGACGGCAGAGCAGTTACGGGAACGGCAGTTTATGGACGATATAAGCCGTTTTGGTATGGAGTATGCCCTGGAGGCAGACAAATTCAGACAACAGCAATCTGAGTACACATGGAACATGGAAGAGGAGACTAGGCAGTTTAACGTTGAAGCAGAATTAAAGCAGAAACAACAGCTCATAGATGCCTATCTAGAAACACTGGATATTAAGACCCAAGCAGAGCTAGAAGAAGCCAAAATAGCTGTGGGTTATTATGGGATAGATGTAAACAGTGAAGCGGCAAGATATGCTGCCAGAGTAGGAGGATGGAGTGAAGTTTCAAAAGGTATCGCGACAATTTGGGCCGCCACCCGGAAGGATAAAGATAAGAAAGATGATTTTCAACCGGCAGCCGGAATAACGGTTGGAGAGTCGGGAGAAAGCGATTCCTTTCGGGCTTCTGCCTACGGGCAGAAATCTAGTGGGGGCTATATTAACAATAACGTGTGGGAACCACCACCCCAGCCCTTTTATGCTGGCCCCCCAAAGGCAACACCGAAAGCTCCACAAGCTCCACCTGCCTATCAACCCAGTTATAAGACTGCCGGACAACCTTATGCTACCCCGCAATATGGGCAGCCTTATGACCAAACTTCCCGCGTACCAATATCGGCCTATGTTACTGAAACTGAAGATTACAGAAATCAAGCTAGGGAGCGTCTTGGGTATGGCCAGGCAGATGAGGGCTATTACCAAACTTCCCGACTACAGCCCCGGCCGCAGCAATTACCTGGCGGACAGACAACACAATACAGAGGATATTATTCCTAATGCCAAGAAGAAGAAAGAGAGTTAGTGTTAGGGGTTATGGTGGCGGTTATGCTTTGCCGGAAGTGCCTAGTTATGGCAGTGGGATAGCGACTATTGGCCCAATAGTAAAAGGGGCAACCGAAGGATTTGTAGAAGGCTTGAAGCTCAGGCAAGAAGGAAATCGGCTAAGACAGCAAGCCGCACAGCAAGAACTAGAGAATACATATAAGGCATCCGCAGAAACAAGGGCAATAGAAGCAGAAAAGCGGGCGGCAGAGACACACGCAGAAGGGCTAACAGAAAACCGGTTGAAAACAGGGCGAGAAATAATTACCGAAGCGGCCAAAACAGAGCCGATACTTCCTACAGGAGTTAGCAGAGAAATTGTAAAGGGTAGGCTGCCTACTGAGATATTGGCAGAGAGTGGACTACCACCGGAAGTGAAAGCACAGATGGGCCAACAGGTAGAGCAACAATTTATTACCCGGGGAGTACCAAAGGAAGTAGCGCCTACCTTAGCAAAGCAATATCCCTATGGCGTAGAGTCTATAGATTGGGCAAAGGTACGGGAAATGCGGCAGAAATACGGGGCAGAGGCATTGTCGGGAATAGAGAAGGTGGGTGAAGAAGGGTATAAATCACAGCAAGATATAGAGAACGCATTAAAGCTAGAAAGAAGAAAGAGAGCGGAGGGGATAACAATCCCACCACAAACCCCTGGACAGAGGCGTGCAGAGGAAATAAAAACGCTAAAAGAAAAAGAACAAGAAGGCTTTTATGTTAAACCACTAGACCCACAAAAAGAATTTTCCCAAAAACAATATGACTCTGCCGTGAAAGCATATGAACGTGAGTTAAATGAGAAGCTAGCTGAAATTGGTGGACCAATAGACAATACTCCAGCCGCATGGGCAGAGTTTAGGAAGAAGAACCCAGATAGGGCCCAAGAAGTTGAACAGGAAATTAATAAAACAAAAGATAAATGGATACCAAGACTAAAGCAACTTGAGGTTGAGATTTGGGGGGAAAAAACTCCTCTTCCTACTGAACTGCCTCCTACTGAACTGCCTCCTACTAAATTACCCGCAACAATACAAACTGGCGGGTATGTTCAAGAATGGATTAATCGCAAAAAGGGGCGATAAAAATGGTCTGGCCTTTTTCTTCTAAAAAGAGAGGAGTATTTGACGATGATCCAGATTATCAGCAATTACCAGTTGAGCAACAGTCACAACTAGCACGTGATTATGCCAAAGAAGTAATACAATCCGATCCTGACTATATCGCCCTTCCAAAAGATTTACAGACCGAATTACTGCGGGATTATTTTGCTGAAAATTTACCAAAACCAATCAGTACAGAGAGAGAACCCAGCAAAGTCCATGATATTGTAGGTGCCAGTCTTAAAACCCTTGCGCCACTAGCTTTCCCATCTACTTATGAAGAAGCCGAACAGAGAGCAAAAACCAAGAGAGGAAAAGGGGGGGGTATCTCTCCTCCCCTTGGCTTTGCCACTGAAGGATTAGGAGAAGTTTTTGCATTACCGCAGCCGTTGCCTATCCCTGTGCCAGCAGGTAAATTCTTACCCCAGGCTGTAGGGAAAGGTATCAATCTACTCAAGCCCAAAATAACCGGCATAAAAGGTAAGGCTCCACGGGGCGTGCCTATTCCACGTTTTTTCCCACCTGAGCCTGAAATATTGACTACAAAAGAATTAGCCATGAGAAAAGTACCCATACCAGGTTTAACAGCTAAGGAAAAAACTGCAATTATAGAGCAGGCTGAAAGAGAAGGCGGAGGATATATAGTAGGCAAGAAGCCAAGATTAGGCTCTGAGACAGTCAAAACAACCCTTTTCCCGGGCATGGAAAGGAAGGTTAAACTAACCCCCGCAGATGTTCCTAAAACCCCTTTAATGCCACAACGGGTTGGCCCCAGCATATCAGCAGGTGGCAGTCTAAGACCCGATATAGGTAAAAGCCAATTTGAGATAATCCAGGAAGAGATGGCCCAGGCTAAAGGTAAACCGCAGTATGCAGGGCCAAGAGAGGAGTTTATTTCTACACCAGAAGGAACAATAATCCCTCCAGAAGGGGTTGCGCCATTAAAACTAGGTGATCCTAACTTATCGGCCTTTGAGCAGGCCAAGAAGCAACTGGGAACCGTTACGGGGGAACCGCCAATACCGCCTAAAGGAAAACAGCCTAAACCTAAAAAGACTATCCCCCCAGTTTCATTAGGCGAGACAAGCCAGCTTCCGCCTGTGCCTAAGTTTGCTAAGAAAGCCCCGGATCGTGCCCCGGAGTGGGTATATGAGCAGAAGGAGCCGATTGT
>Ga0209417_1006298_pt1 | contig 12274 bp, 11 predicted proteins | sample RifGroF2_FD_184002 | JGI IMG/M metagenome (GOLD analysis project Ga0209417, IMG submission 184002) | Groundwater microbial communities from Rifle, Colorado, USA - Groundwater F2 (SPAdes) (version 2) | ecosystem: Environmental > Aquatic > Deep subsurface > Groundwater | place: Rifle, Colorado... | reverse complement strand
TAGATTGTGGTATTAAAAATGTTCTGGAAAAATCTCTTGAGAATTTCTGGCCGCGTATCATTAATGGTGGAATTCTAATAATGGATCACTATAATGGTGAATGTTCTCCAGCTGAAAGCAACATTGTAGATAAATATATCGGCAAAAATCATATAAAACAAATGCCATTTAACAGACAACCTACAGGCTATATTATAAAGCAGTAGATTAAAGTCGATTAAAACAAGAATAACTAACAGGACTTACGCAATTTGTATCAAACCCAGAAATAATAACAAATAATTCTTATATTTTATAAAACTAATCTGGTCAATAACCCAGCAATATTGGTCATTTTGAAATTTTACGTAAGTCATGATCTTGAATATAGGTCCATAATTACAACAAGATAAATGAAGCTTTTTCCTTTGTTCATTTGTTACCTGTCTAATTTTTGGGAGCCAGTTTAGTATTAAATACATATAGATAATAAGATACCACAGATAAGAAAAGTTTAAGCATTATCTCGCCAGTTCCAGTTAGGAGCAGAATAATTATTAAAATCAGGAAATAGCTTGTTAAATTTATCTTTGTATATCTGTGAAAATTCTTCAGAGTGCCAATCAGCTTTTTCAATTTTACTTCTTGTAGCAACCTGGAAGTATGGTGATAATCCATATTCTTCAAGTGTCACTGGAGACCTATAACCAAGGCTTTCTACAAATTTGGTCATTTTTGTTCCAGGATAAGGTATAAAGAAACAACTTTGAAATCTATAATTAGGATTTATTTTCATCCATTTATCAATATATTTTCTATTTATTTCAATATCTTCAATATTTTCACTCGGATTTTCAAATATCATTGATGTCATAATTTCTATTTTAAAATCTTTTAAAGTATCAAATATTTCAGTACATAAGTCAGGATCAATCCTTTTATTCATAGCTTTTAGAATATTTTGGCTGGTATTCTCAACTCCTACAAAGAATCTATCAAAACCAGATCTTTCTAATAAAGCAAAATCATCATAGGATAAATTCTTAAGATCCAGGAAAGATGCATTTCCTCTCCAGTAAATATTCAAGTTATTCTTTAATATTCCTTCTGCAATTTCAAGAAGAAAATCTCTCTTATAACATAATGTTGCATCTGAAAACCACAAAGATCTTAGATTATACTTTTTTACAAGATACGTAATATCTTCTATTACTCGATTTGTCGATAATCCATTCCAAAGATGAAATCCACCCCAGGAGCAGAAATGACAATTATTTGGGCAACCAAAAGAACCAGTGTAATTTAGTACTCGATTTTCTGTTAAAAGCTTATCATATTCTATTAAATCAAAAGGAAACTCGGGAAAATTGGTTAAGTCATATATAGAGTCTTTCACACTTACTCTAGGGACATTTTCCGTTATTAAATGAAGATGTTGTTTATCATATATGTATGGAATATCAATTTCTATCTTATTTTCAGAAATATTTTGAACTAAATCAATAAAATTATTTATTCCAGGACCAATTATTGCATAATCAGCATATTCACTTTGCAGAATACTCTTAGGATCTGCTGTTGCGTGAGCCCCACCCCAAACTACCTGAGCATTTGAGTTATATTTCTTAAACAATTTTATAGCTTTAATTCCTGAAATTATTTGATAATTAGTCATTGCACTAACGCCAAAAGCTAAAGTGTCTTTTGCATATTTTGCAATTATTTCCTCGTAATTCCTATTTGTATATTCGTGAATTATGATAGGGTTAAAGTTTTTTTCTTTAAGTTTGGCAGCTAGATATAATAATCCATATGGAGCCCAATCATATGACTGATCATCACTAAAAAGTCCGTAAAATAATAATATTGTATTTTTAGACATTTTCTTCACCTATAAACTTATGTTTAATTTAATAATAGTATAAACCTTTAAATTATTCGCTTTATTTAAAATCATAATTCATTTCAGGTAAGTTATTTCATATTTTTTCTTACTGTTTCCGTGATTGACTTAATATTCCAAAAGTTTTGAGGAATTAAATCTTCATTAGGAATATTAATATTAAATTCTTCTTCTATTTGACTAATGAATGAAATCATACCAAAAGAATCTAGGACTCCTGAACCAAATAAGTCTTCTTCAAGGTTTATTTGATTAGTAGATTCCTTTCTTAATTTATTAATTATTTTTTCTATCCTGTTTTGTACGTTTTCCATTATTTAGTCCTTTTCAAATTCATTACGATTTTTAATTAAAGCTAATGAGTCAATTTCCAACACTTCTAATATAGTATTTATTTTAGCTTTTGCACTCATTTCAGATATGGAAATTCCTTCTATAATTATTTGTTGCATACCACTTTGCTTATATTTATCTAATAGCCAAGTAAAATCATTAATTGGAGAGGGATTAAGCTGCCTGACAAATAATCTTTCTTTAACGGGAATTTTTTGTCCTTCATGTATGATATTACCGTCAAATTCTTTAATATAACGATATGTTATTTTATCTTTAGTTAACCACTCTGCACGATGTGTAAAACTGCAATGAGTCGGATGAAGTCCTAATGTCACAATATGTGCATCATTATTATGTAACCATTCATAAAGGGAATCTTCACCCCAAGCATCTATGGGACGTAAGTTAACAACTTTACTTGTATCAGGACCTAATGCCGCAAAAGAGAAAAAAGGACAAATCGTTCGCCTAACATGTTTAAGCTTTCTAAATTCCTCACTTAAAGTTCCTGTAAGACTGAGTTCTTTATCCAAATCACAAATTCCATCTTTAAAACCATTAGTAAAGGTAGGCATAAAAAGGGTTCTGTCAGGTCCTGTTACATTTACTAATATATCTAGAATCGCCTTACATAATTCTTTTTCAGGCAATTTGACAATTCTTGCAAAAGGCCATATTGCTGAATATATCACAATTGGTCTACTATCATTCCCTAATAGATTTTTTAAAGCTTTTTCAATATTTAAAAGCATATTTATTCTCATTTTTATAGGGTACTAATAATACCTAACATAATCTATCTAAAAAATGGTCTATAACCAAATTCATTTAATTTTCTATTCACAAAATCAACATCAAAATCTTTAGCATTAATAAGATCTTTTATTGTGCTTAATGCATCATGAATACGCTCTTCTGATTCAGTTCCTATAGAAATACGTATGAAACGCTCTGTGCTGGAACCATAAGCCAATCCTGGAACTACAGCAATTCCATGTTTGAATAATAAGTATAAAGCAAAATTTAAAGAAGTTTCAGGGAAATTTTCAATGCTAACAAAAAAATAAAACGTTGAATGCCCATTTAAAGGTTTCAAACCGAGATTATTCATAAAATTAGCAATGCGTTTACGCTTCTCAACTACTTCTGTAACTTGAGGAAGTGTAATAGATATGATTCTATCAAAATACTTAGCCAAATAATAAAGTAGTACAGAAGAAGCACAGGTTATAAGATGTTGATTTACCTTTAATATATATTCAATGACATCTGGACTGGATATCGCATAACCTACTCTCCAGCCAGACATTCCTAAATTTTTAGATAATGAATTTATGACTATTATTCCATCTTTATTAGGAATAATATTTGCTAAGGAACAAAACTGTTTATCAACGACAAAGTCACTATAAGCTTCATCAACCAGGATATAAATACCTCTTGGACGGCATTGATTATATAAAGAAATTAAATCTTCCTTTGAATACATCCAGCCAGCCGGATTATTTGGATTATTAATTATCAGCATCTTGGTCTTTGGAGTGAAATACTTGTGAAAATCTTCTATATTACAGTTATATGGGATAAACTTTGGTTCAGCCCCGGCCAATCTTAATTGCTCTTGATAACTAAGCCAGGCAGGCTCATGTATTAAAGCCTCATCTCCATAATTAAGAACAGCTTGCATTGCCATAAATATAATAGGCTTTGATCCTGCTGAAATTATTATTTCGTTTTTATAATCTACCGAAGCATTATAGTATTTTTCATAATAATTAGCTATCTTTTGACGTAGTTCTAAAATGCCCTGACTCTCTGAATAATGATAACCTTTAGCTAAATCTAACTTTTTAAAATCAAAAAGCGGAATATCAAAAAAAGCTTCTCCTAATGATAAGGTCGTAATATCAACACCTCTACGTTTTTGATCATAGACAATCTGATTAATATATATGGATAAAGCTTCTGGAATATTCTTAACCTTATCGCTAAGTTGCATTTTAGGCAAATTATTTATCATTTTAAACATTTTCTTCCATTAATATATTCTTGCGCACTTTATTACTTGATGTAACTGGAAATCTATCCTTAATTATAACATTTTCAGGCCATTTATATTTAACAAGGTTATTATGCAACCAACTAACAGTGTCATTTTCAGTATTTTTATAGCCCTCTTTTAAGCGAATAAATAATAAATAACTTTCTCCATAAAAATCATGAGGTATTTTTACAGCAGCAGCCTCTGCTATCGCTTCATTCTTCTCAGCTAAGACTTCAATTTCCCGTAAGGATATGAAATAACCTCCTTTTTTGATAATATCTCGTTTACGACCATCAAGAATCAGTGTATTGTTGCTAATATGTCCTAAATCTCCGGTTGCTAAATACCCATCTTTATCCACAGGGAAAAAGATCTCACCATCTTCTTGTAAATAACCAAGAAATAAAAATGGAGATTTTACTTTTATCTCACCAAGATTTTTACTTTCTTGATCATCTTCAGGGTTTATTGTATCAATTTTTAGCTCTACATATGGTAATATTTCACCAGTACTGCCTTCTATACGATTATTTATGCTATTCACCGTTTCCGATGTACAAAATGTAGTTTCAGAAAGAGCAAAATTTTCTAACATAGTTAGACAAAACATTTGTTCAAATTTTTGCTTTGTTGTCAGATCGATGGGTGCTGTACCTATAAAGCAGTTTTTAATTAGATTACTGTAATCTTTAACTTGGTGCCTTCCTGTTCTTTCAGCAATTGCGATTAATCCTCTAACAATGGTTGGAACTAACCATAAAGTATTAATTTCAAATCTTTCTACTATCTGCCAAAAAGATAAAAATGTCTTACCATTAAAAGGCTCTGTAATAACTGTGCTTGCTCCAACGCAAAGGGGGATTAATCCAAGATTATATAAGCCTCCCAAATAAGACATTGGTAAATAATTCCAGAATCTGAGTGAATTGTCGTTTAATTCGAGATAATTCATAAAAGCACATCCACTAGACCATAATTTATTGCCATCAATAACTATAGCTTTAGGTTCTCCTTCAGTTCCGCTCGTAGAAAGATAAATTCTGGAATTACCTCCTATTTTATCTAAATAACTGCTTTCTGGTAGCCAATCAAATGAAGAATCAGTTTTGATGGAAATTATATCTATTTGGGATTGAGATATTGCATCTTGTATATCAGAATTTGCTATTTCTGCAATAATACCAAGCCTAGGTTTTACGAGGTTGATCCAACTTAAAACTTCTTGTTTTGAAACATTACAAGGTAATGGCGCAAATCCATAACCACCTTTAATAGTTGCTAGACAGCATGCAAGATTTTCGGCTGAATTTGGTAAGATTGCTAGTATGCAGTCTTCCGATTTTAATCCTTTATTTTTAAATAATGACAAAAATCTATCAACAATAATTGATAATTCTTTATAATTAATTGTTGTCTCATCTGTTCCAATATCACAAATTAAAGCTGTATTACTAGAATTGGCACTAACAATTTTATCAAAATCATCACTAAAAGATCTTATTAACTCATTCATTTAGTTATCCTTCCGTTAGATAAAATAGGAATATTATCTATGTTCATACTTGCACCGGTAAATACAAAGTCAAGATGAAAATTAATGTTATTTTTTCCACCTATAGTACTATTCGAGCCAAAACCAAAATGAACACAACCTGCTGCTCCTTCATCAGTAAGCATCATTCCAGTCAATTTGGCATATTCGTTCAATCCAACCCCACACTCAGCTAAAATATAAGCTTTATCAGAAGCAATTTTAGAAAACTTTTCTTCAAGAATCCTGACATATAGCCCATTTGTACTTTGGATATTCGTAATAAATCCTTTATCAATAGTTAATATAACAGGATCAGTAAGCAATCCAATCTCTGGACAAGTTATTGATCCATCAATTACTACAATGCCTTGAGACTTACCCTCTACAGGAGGAACATTAGCCTCAATGTCCGGAGGAGAAGCAAGTTTAACATCTTTGTTTACAAATCCAGGACAATAATTACCTAATCTTCCACTGATATCTAAACTTATATCAGTACCAGCTTTAGTAGTTATATGAACTTGATTTCCACTTGTAAAAGAATCTGATACAAACTTTACTATGGGTGCATTTGACTTAAAGTCAACAATTACAGAAGCATCTTCTAAAAGATCAAAAGAATAGTCTGGCAAACTTAAATACCTTGCACTATTATCTGAAGCCTTAACCCTTGCTTGAGTATGAGCCATAGACATACTGGTAAGGCCAATAATCAAGTCTGCATTAAACATTTCCGTAGCAACCTCAGCTATAGGTTCCTGTCCATGACATTTTGCCAGAGGCGTTTCAAGTAATTTAACCTTTGATGTTATTTGAGATCCTTGATCAGCAAATAGAGAAGCTATATTTCTAGTAGAAGGATCACATATTATAACTAATGTCTCATTATATTTTAGGTTTCCACAATGAGATAATAAATGATTTATTGGTTTAATATAGTTTTTAAATATAAACTTCATAATTATTAATTATATATTATTCTTATTCCACTTTTTCTAATAACACAAAAGCTATAGCTTTATCTTCACAATGAGATAAACTAATCTTTATCTTATAACTTTTCATTATATTGGTATTTACTTTTGCTGTAGGAATATTATTCTTATCATTTCTTATTTCAATATCAGTATAATTGACTTGTAATACCCCACTTGCAGACAAAGCTTTTATGATGGCTTCTTTAGCAGCAAATCTTACTGCAAGATGTTGAGCCGGATATTGCTTTTTAAAGCAATATTCCAATTCTATATTTGTATAAACTTTCTCTGAAAATTTATCATCAGGTTTTATAGTTTCAAACCGTTTAATACATTCTATATCAGTACCAATAAAAAAATTTTCAATCATAAAACCAACTCTAATTATCACTTATAGATATTTTACTGACTATTTTAAGGAATTTGTACAAAAAATTTAAAAAACCAGTAATATAATTATGCGTTATTTATCCTTTTTGTTGTTTTTTATCATAGTATAATTTTTATTCCACCCTTTGCTAACGGTTATAAGTATTATTTCGATATAAAAATATCCTCAATACAATGTAAATCTCGCTTATAATAAAGATCTTTTTTTAATATTATTATAAATTCAAAGGAATAAGTGTATAATGCTGCTATATAAATTACTATCTATGTAAAAATATAGCTGTTATAAGTATTAAAATTAGAATTCATCTTATAAACTCAAAAATTTAGTTATTTCATTATTTGCTGGATCAAATTAGTTTAAAGAAAGGCTTATCGATAAATGGAGATTATACAGCTTCTTGAAAAACTTTTTCCTATATGTAGAAGCATAACTGGAAATGGGATAAGAGAAACTCTTAATATTTTAAGTGAACTGGCACCAATAAAGCAGCTTGAATTTCCTACTGGAATACAAGTCTTTGACTGGATTATCCCAAAAGAGTGGAATATAAAAGACGCTTATATTAAAGATAAACAAGGAAATAAATTAGTTGATTTTAAAGAAAATAATCTACATGTCCTTGGTTATAGTGTCCCTATTAACAAGAAAGTATCTAAGCAAGAATTATTAAGCCATATTATAACTTTACCTGACATGCCTGATGCGATACCTTATGCAACTTCTTATTATAAAGAAAGATGGGGGTTTTGTATTGAGCATAAAAAATTAGAAAATTTCATAGATGATGAATATGAAGTTTGTATCGATTCAAAATTGGAAGAAGGTTTTTTAACTATTGGAGAAGGATATATTCAGGGAAAAACAGAAGACGAGATACTTTTATCAACCTATGTATGTCATCCGTCTATGGCTAACAATGAATTATCAGGCCCTGTAGTACAAACATTTCTCTATAAATATTTACTTTCAAAGAAAAGTGATTTGAATTACAGCTATAGATTTTTATATGTACCAGAAACTATTGGTTCTATAACTTATCTTGCTCATTATGGTGATGTACTCAAACAAAAAGTTAAAGCAGGTTATGTTATAACTTGTATTGGAAATGATGCCCCCTTTACTTACAAAAAAAGCAAGCAAGGAGATTCTCTATCAGATAGAGCTGCTATTAATGTACTTAAAAGTTATAACAAAGAATTTAACATTTTAGACTGGTTCCCATGGGGTAGTGATGAGAGACAGTATTGTTCATCAGGGTTTAATTTACCTATAGGTTCTTTAATGCGTTCTCTATATGGTACCTATAAAGAATATCATACTTCCCTTGATAATCTGGATTTTATAAGCGAACAGGCTATAAAAAATTCTATACAAACTTATATTGATATTATAGAAAGTATTGAGACAAATGAAATATACATAAATACAAATCCTCATTGCGAACCACAGTTAGGAAAAAGAGGACTCTACCCAAATCTTGGAAGTCAAAAATCTTATGAATCATATATTAAAAAAATCCAGTGGCTTCTTGCACTTAGTGATGGAAAACACGATGTAATAGATATAGCTGAAAAGCTTAATTTACCGGCTAAAGATTTTAAAGATGAAATCAATAAACTTATTGAAGCTGGTTTATTGGAGAGATATTCTAGAAAATAAAAACTAATATTCCTTTATATATATGTTTTATAGATTAGAAGTTTAAGGATAAAATATAAATAAGTACCTTAAATTAGCTGGAGAAAAAAATGTCTGAAGATTCTATTAGTATAATTTTTATCCAACCATCAGAAATATTTGGTCATAATGCTAATATACCTACATCTTTTATAGAGATGGCAGCAGTTCTAAGAGAAGCTGCCATTAAAGTTGAAATTCTTGATGCTAGATTAGATAATCTTTCTGTTTATCAAACTATTGATATTTTGAAAAAAAAGAATTTTGACATAATTGGAATTACAGGTCTAAATTGTGCTTATAAATATGTTAAAGACTTTAGTATAGAATTCAAACGAGAATTCCCTGAAAAACCTTTAATTGCTGGTGGTTGTTTTATAATGAGCCAGCCAGAAATGATTCTAAGCCGTATTCCTATTGATGTTGCTTGTATAGGAGAAGGTGAGGAGGTTATTGTTGATCTGGTAACACGTCTTGTTAATAAGCAAAATATTAGTGATATTAATAATCTGGCTTATATAAAAGAAGGTAAGTTCTTTCAAACTCCCAAAAAAAGAATAGAAAATCTTGATAAATTTCCTCTACCTGCATATGACTTATTAAACATGAATCGCTATTTAAATAGCCCAAATGCTGATCCTTTCCTAGTATCAACTGGTAGAGGATGTATTAATCATTGTTATTACTGTAGTAATCCATATCCACAAGTTGTTCGACCATCACCATCAAGAATAGTTGAGCATTTTGATTTATTGCATAACAGATACAGAGTAAAAAATTTCGCATTTTCTGAAGAAAATGCTTTTTATCCTCAAGATTGGCTGGTTAAAATTTGCGAAAGGCTTGTTGAACTTGATAGAAGCTATAATTTTGGTGCGGGCGGTTGTCCTAATCATGTGACTGAAGAAATAGCCCAAGCTATGGCATCTGTTAAAGGAACAGCTAAAGCCGGTATTGCTGTAGAACATTGGAATCCTCAAATTCAAAAAGGATTTTTTAGAATACAACAAAGTGAAGGAATAATCCCGTCCCTGGAGATTTTCAAAAAATACAATATTCCTGTTATCGGGTTTAATATTCTATGGGGACATCCAAAAGATACTCCTAAATCTTTTAAAGAAACTCTGAAAAAGTCACTTAAAATAGTAAAGAAATATTCCATTGAATCTTTATCACTTGCAACTTTGGTTGTTTATCCTAATAGTCAATTTCTTAAAGATGCATTAAAAAAGAATAAGATAACAGATTACGAAGATTATATGTATTCTATGATTGGTTATGGTCCTTACGTTAACCTTACTGATGTAGATGATGATGAATTTAGAAAGTTCATGGCAAAATTAACTGCAATAAATTATAGTAAGGATTATTTACGTAAAATTTTATTTTCCAATCAAAAAGGAATTGCAAAAAACATTAGAGAAAGAATAATTAGCCTGATTAAACTGTCTAAAACATTAAAAAGGCTGTTTTTACTTAATATACTCTTACTATTACCAAAGTTTCTTAAGAATAAATTTCGCAGTACCCTAGAAGAAGCTTTTTATGCTCCTATATATAATCCTAATATAAATCATTATCATAAAATGAGTTGTTTACAGGAAATTCTGAATTTACCTGAACATAGTAAACTAACTGCGTTATATACAAAAAACAGGAAAAATCTAAGTAAAGTACTTAACAGTGTTAGAGAAGCTAATATAGATTTTAAAGGGTTTGTTAATAATAATACAACTGTAAATGAAGTGTATAATTATCCTGTTATCCCCTTAGAAAATATTGATACATTGAATCCTGATTATATATTAATTTTTTCACAAGAATATAATGATCAAATTCAGGAGAGAATTTTTAAACTTATACCAAATGCAAAAGTAATTAAAGTAGATTCTAATTATGAATATAAATATCCAACAGGGTTTTTAAATACTTACTTTCAATTTACTAAAAGCAAATAATCAGAATAAAATTAGAAAGTAGTGCAATAACGTAAAGAGATCAAGCGTTAACTTAAGTTAGGTAATATTTAAGGAACAAACAAAAAAAACTTACGTATTAATATAAAGGTCACAAAAATATTGCAAGAAAATGAAATACGTAAGATTAAGCGAAGCCGAAGAAATTACCATAGTTGAAATGAGGAAATATCATCCTAAAATGAGAGTTCGAGAAAGATCTCAAATGATAGAGCTTTCCAACAAAGGCAAATCTATTGATGAAATTACTGAAATAGTTGGTAAAAACAGAGATACAGTATCAACATGGTTAAACAATTATGAAAAATATGGAATAACTGGTATTTTAGACAGTCCAAAACCAGGAAGAAATCCAAAAGTCAAAGATTCAATAAAAGACAGGATTATTGAAATAGCAACACAACCGGATATAACTTGCACATCTCAGTATATTGCTGAAATTATCGAAAATGAATTTAAGGTAAAACTGCACCCCAACACAGTAAAATACCATTTAAAAAAAAGAAAAGTATGTTTACAAAAGAACAAGGAAAAGCTTAAAGGCGAAAAGGGGTGGGTTAAAATTTGATAAGGCAAAAGCAACCCTTGATGAGCTTCAAAAATTAGCTGATGAAGGAGAAATGAATTTAATTTATCTTGATGAGTCAGGTTTTTCTGGAAATTTACCAGTAAATTATTCTTGGATAAAGATAAGCGAAGAAAAATGTGTAGAAAAAATAAATGACCACAGTATAAAAGTTAATTCATTGTGTATGTTTAACTATTCACAGAAAGACTTTTGCTGGGCAACCACACAAAATACAATTGATTCTGATATGTTTATCGGGCTTTTTGAATTGGCAAAGCCCGATTTTTCTATTCCTACTTTCATAGTATTGGATAATTACAGTATTCATAAAAGCAATAAAGTTCTAGAGAAATCTGAGGAATGGGCGGAAGAGAATGTATTTCTCTATTATTTATCACCCTACAGTCCTGAACTAAACTTGATAGAGCCTAAATTCAAGAATTTAAAACATCATTATATCTGTAAAAGACATTTTAACAATCGTGACGAGCTGGAATCTTCTGTTAATCAAGGAATATCCAAAATGTGCCAAAATACCTAAATTCTTTTTGTTACTTCCTTATCACCAATTAGAATTTATTCAATATTTCAATGATTCTATAAATGTCAGTTTCAGTATGGAAATATGAGATAGGTAAACTCAGAGTAGTATTGTGAATTTCCTCTAAAATTGGATATTCTCCTTTAATAATACCTTGCATAGCTGCTTGTTTATGAGGAGCAACGGGGTAATGTATTTCTGTTTTAATATGATTATTAAGTAAAAATTCTTTTAGTCTGTCTCTTTCAGAATGTCTTATATTAAAAATATGATAAACATCATAGTAATTTTCTTCTACAACAGGCTTTATAAAGTCATCTTTTAGGTTTTCAAGGTAAATTTTAG
>Ga0209417_1006294_pt1 | contig 12278 bp, 18 predicted proteins | sample RifGroF2_FD_184002 | JGI IMG/M metagenome (GOLD analysis project Ga0209417, IMG submission 184002) | Groundwater microbial communities from Rifle, Colorado, USA - Groundwater F2 (SPAdes) (version 2) | ecosystem: Environmental > Aquatic > Deep subsurface > Groundwater | place: Rifle, Colorado... | reverse complement strand
CGTGTGGGTAGAAGCTGAGGTAAACAACTTCGACGGTGCAGCAGTTTGCCCATCCTGCGAGAATGAAGTACAGGTGCAATCATGACCCTAATCGACCTCGAGAAAGCGGCCACTCTGGCCCGGCGTAAATTCGCCGATGTGGCCCATCTGCGCTATTCGCTGGACCCTGAGCAGGTGGACCGCTACAAGCAGGCCCGTGCCGCAACGAACGAGGCCAGCACGGCCTATAGGCGGGAGTACATAGCGTGGGAGAGGGCGGTCGAACGGGAGCGTGACCGGCAGGAATGGGCGCGAGAGAACGCACAAGAGCAGATAGTGGAGCGGTGGTAATGGCTCAACCAATGAATATCAATCTTGCCATGTGGACAGCCCGGCGGTATGTTTGCGCCCGCTGCTGGCATCATCTTCTCCTTACGGTCCACGACGGGCAGGATTGGATTGAATGTTCGAACGCCGCCCGGTGTGATGGGCAAGGATACGTCACAAAATGGTATGCAGAGCGCCGGTTGGAGGAAAGTTATTGGGACCTACGCGATGCCCGCCAGAACTTACAGTCAATTCTCCCTGTGCAAACAGCCCCACAATCAAAGCGCAGCGAGATGGAAATTTTATCCGAATTAGGTTATTAAGGAGAATGCCATGTCAATAAAAGGTCTTACCGATCGCGGATCTGCCTTTCCCGAAATTGGTTTTATCCGCAAGGGTGCTGCCAAAGACCCTGCTGCCAACCGGCCCGGCGCCGATCTCCAGCACTTCCGGGTTGAGTTTGAAGCTGATGATCCGCGCGGCGCGAAGTTTATTGAGGTCTACGGCCCGAAGCCTACCGACATCAATATCATTTTCCCGTTCAATGAAATGGAGCGCAATTGGGATGCTTGGTTCGAGGCTTACACCGCCGGGCGCATGGTGGCCCGGTCGGACGGAGAATTTTTTACGTACCTGGTGGATATCAAAACTGGCGAACATGTGGTCATTAACGGCGTGGACGCCAACGGCGCGAAAGTTCCGCACCGCGAGATTGTAGGATCATACGCCAAGCAGAATGGGCAGGGTATGGAAGTGATCAAAATGAAACCAGTCGGACGGCTGAAGGTGGTCATCCCCGAGCTTCAATCTCTGGCCTACCTGACGGTTCATACCACGTCGATCTACGACATTATGAATATTTCCAGCCAACTTGAAGCGGTGCAGCAGATGAACTCGGGCCGGATTGCCGGCGTTCCACTGGTCATGCGCCGACGTAAGCGGACGATCTCCACACCTGATCCGAAAGACCGGTCAAAACGCGCCCGCCGGGAGAAGTCTTTGATCTCGATTGAAGCGAATCCTAAATGGGTAACAAAGATGCTGGCTTTCGTGGATATCCTGGCGCTGCCCGGCAATGGGTTGAACCTGCTGCCTGAAGGAGACTTGCCCGAGGAGAAATTTCCCGAACTGCCCGCGGGATCAGATAATGACGAGGACGAGGATACCCAATATTATGACGAGATAGGGGATGATCCCCAGCCCGCCGAACCTTCCAACCTGGAAAAGGCCGAGGCGATCCCCACACTGGCGACGCCGGCGGTGACCGCTGAACTTGTTTATACCGCCCCGCTGGGTAAGATAGGGAAAAACTTATACCCTTCCACATGGGGGCTGTACATCATGCCGAAGCTGAAAGAATTAATCGACGTGGACGGCAAGCCGATCAACGGTTTCCACCTTGACGGCATCCTGGCCGGGCTGAGATTGCCGCAAGATACCGCGCCGGTCAAAGTGTTGGAAGCGGTCGCCGCGCACCTGGCAGCGAAATCTGCCGCCTAACTAGGCAACCCCTGGCGGGATACATTACCGCCAGATTGCAATGCCAATCTGCCGTTTCGACAATGCGCTACCGGATATGGCGAAAGCCCTCTAGAGCGTCCGAAAACATCCGGGTATGTCTAAGGATTAGACGGCAGGTTGGCAACTGACAGACAGGAGGACACAATGGCTGATGATTATGAAGATATTTTCGACGCCGACGCTATGGCTGATCCTATGAGATCAGGAGCCTTTATGATTGTCGATGAACGCAGACGACAAATATATGGCGAAGGTTATACTGAACAACACGACGACCAACATACTAATGGCGAATTGGGACGGGCTGCATCTGCGTATATTTATGCGAATAATTTTCAATTGGGAATCAGGCTTTGGCCTTTTGAACGAGGAATATTCAGGCCAACCACAACGATAAAAAATCTTGTTAAGGCAGGAGCACTCATTGCAGCAGAGATAGATCGGTTAAAAAGAGCACAACGGGAAAATCTACCTTGATGACAATTTGCAACTAACAGGAGGCATAATGCAAAGCGTCGACTTTATGGACACCAGACTCGACCCGCCCGATTACCCTACGCGCGGCGAGTGTGACCACTGCGGCGACGAGTATTCATATGACGATCTGACCCGCAGAGGCACGCCAGGCAGCTACGAATGGCTGTGCGATGACTGCATTGAGGCAGAGGACAGGGCGAATGATTTGGATCTTGACGATGACGATATGCCGTTTTAGCCAGGCAAAGGAGGGTAAGGTGAAATATCGCGACCTTGCATTATCAAAGACAGAATACAAAGGCCGTCCGACTGAGGCAATTGACGCTTTTTGTCCGTGTCGACCGTGCTGGCATCCCCATGATTTCGGGTATCTAGATAGACAGGGGAAATGGATTATGCGGATGTGTTGCGCGACAAATTGCAAGAACGGGTGCCCGCCAGTCGAGAGACGGCAGGCGGTACATACATTCCATGTGGAAAAACGCAAATGCGTCCATTGTGGAACGAAGAAACCAACCAAGAAAGAATTGGCCGCCATTGCCAAAGCGACTGGAGAACTATCATGACGCAACAACAACTGATCGACGCAATCAAACTCGCCCTGATATGGGCGGAGAATCCCGTAGCACGGGCGATACTCGAACAGGCATTGGCGGAGGCGGAGGAATGACACATTCACGTGGACCGTGGAGATCAACATTTGGGTTACGTTCTGAAAGAGGAGTTCGCAATATAGATGGATTTATCTGTTTTATTACCAAGCCTTCGCATTATCCTGATCAGGATGAACGTTATGAAAGAGAGATGACTGAATATAAAGATGACGCCAGGTTGATTGCGGCGAGTCCGGATTTGCTGGAGGCGTGCAAGAAGGCAGTAGATGCGTTGCGATCATTGGACATTGACGCTTTCGGCGCAGGCACAAATTCTGACGGGATGCGCTGGCCTATTCGTGATGAAATCATTGACCATATTTGCGCCGCAATTGCCAGGGCGGAGGCATCCGATGAATGACGGCCAGCAAATAAACACCTCCACGGCTAAAGCCGAGGGCTTTGTCCCTGGCGCTGCACGATAGACTGTGCACCCGAGACGTTTGGCCGGTTTACAACGGCCCTGCCGCTAATATTCACGGCAGCGATGTGATCGGCAAGTCCAGAGAACCCGCACGATACACAGGAGAAAACGGATTGAGAAGGACGATTGGCTTTATCGATATGGCCGCAAGCCGGACAGGCTCTGGATGTGTTGCGCGGATCAACCGCAACAATCTTGACCCCATTCAGCCTCGCTTTGTATTCGAGGAAGGTACGCAATTGAAAGAACGACCAGCTATGCAAAGTTGCTCTCTGAGACCGACGAAACGTTACCCGATCGTGAATACCGCCAAGCTCTTCGATGGCAATACCGCGCCCGGTGTCTTTGGCCTTAGCAACAATACTTTTGCTGATGTTGTGATTTGTCCAGGTAGCGAACCTGTGTTCTTTTCCGGAGAGTTTTTTCAAAAGGCGGCGGCTGGATTTCGTGCCTTTCTTCTGCAATTTCTGACGCAGTTGGCGATGCCGATAGCGCACGCCTTTCATAGATTTCCCTTGAAAGATTTCCCCATCACTATCTACGGCAATATTAGCAATGCCCATATCTACGCCAAGAAATCCATCGATATCTTTTGTTTCCGGGGTCTCGATATCGCAAACAGCCATGAGGTAAAACTTTCCTTCAACCAAGCAGAGGTCGCTTTCCCCGCGTTGACCCTGGAGCAAATCTCTTTGGCGGTCCCCGCAAACAAACGGGATTGTTTTTCTACCTTCGAGTGTCCAGATAGAAACAGTCGAGGCCGTCAGGTTATAGGAGAGGATGCGAGAATCGTAGGAGATAGAACCAAATGGTTTGAAAACTCTCATCCCAGCCTTGCCAACTTTGTAGGCATCGGCCACTTTAGAGATACAGCGGACAACAATCTGCGCCGTAAGAGGAAACTTCTCCCGAGTGGCATGATACGCGATTTTATGGAGGGAAAATTGATGAAATGTATATTTCTCCCAGGCGAGACCGCTGATGTAATTTGCAGCAGCATTCGTCATTTCAAGAGTATGTTTGAGCAATTCTTTCTGTTCGGGAGTGGATATAAGTTTCACTTGTGCAACGAGTTTCATAGTGGTATTATACCATATATTCAAGGAATTGAAAGAAGAGGGCGGTTATCCCCCCCCCGGATTATTTGTGGGTATTTCACTGGAGGCGGAAATGAAAATTAATTTCAAGGATTGGTGGGCCAAAATATTTTCCCCGAGACTGCGTGAGTTCGGCAGTCGCCCGACTTACGCGCGTATGCCTACGGCTATGCACAATGGCGCTGGTGGGATGGGGATTACCCGCGCAAGTCACGAGGAAAGCAAGGCTGCTCGCGTGATGTCTGCCCGTTCAAGGCGCATCAATCGCGGAGGGAGCAAGCGGAAATGATCTTAATCTGTGGCGGTATCTGGATAATCGGCTGGATAATCGGAGCAGCCTGGCTGTGGTGACAATTGAAACAGGCCAAAGAGGGCTGGGAAGATCCTGAGACGATGACGTTCCACCCGGGTAAGAAAGAAAATAAGGAGGCGACAAAATGAACGATTTTCAATGTCCTGAATGTGACGCAATTTTTCACATGGATGATGTGGATTTACCGGCGGATATGTCGCCAATTATGTGTCCTGATTGCGGATATAACGGCTGCAAGATGGCGCAGACCGAGGTAGACGCCCTGCGCGCCCAAAACGCGGAACTGATCGAGGCGTGTAAGGCGTTGGTGCATTACAGCGAACGTAATACGTTGAATTTTCAGCTTGAAAAACTAAGCGATTTTGTTGACGCAATCCGCGCCGCCATCGCAAAGGCCGCCAAAGTGGAGGGGAAATGAGCGACGATTACGACTTAGACGATACCCCATGCCCGAAATGTGGAAGGAGTCCTACGCATTACCGTACCTGTCAGGAATTGGGTTGTAATGATGGCCGGATCAATCAGTACGAAGAAGATCCACTTTGGTACGACCCCGATGATGAAGATATGTGCATGGAATGCGCGGGAACTGGTGTCGAGGTTTGGTGTCCTGGTTGCGGTTTGAATATCCAAAAATATCGGGCGACGCATCCAAAGGCCGCCAAGTGAACGAGCTTCTTTTCTTCCTCTCCGGTGTAGCCCTCGTCGCCCTGATCTTCGCCGTTGGCGTTGCCCTCTCGCGCAGGACGCGCCAGGATCAGGACGTCACGGGATCGATGGGCAAGGGTCATGCACCGGCGTACTACAAGCCACCGCCGCCCAGGCCGTCGCAGTTGGAGATATTCCACCGCGAGTACGTCAAGCGCGGATGGATGGGGCCAACGGCTGAGGATCGCGCTGAGGATGAGCGGCGGCTGGACGTGTACCGGGAATATTTGGATGGGAAATAAACCACCGCCCTATTCCATGAGGTTGTGCCAGGATTAGCAAACCGCTGGCGCACGCACGCTTTTTGAAAGGAATTAGCCTTTGTGAATAACAAGCCCCGCCTATCACCCGCGATAATCTGCATCATCCTGGCTGGTATCAGTCGTCAATTTTTAGGACTGGAAGAAACTGGGCCGATTGCTCTATTCTTCGCGCTAGTCATTGCTAGCGGGTCTTTTGCGATAAACTGGCTGGTCAGAGAGACGATAGCCCGGTGGGGGGAGTGGAAGAAGGCGAACAACACGGAGTATCAGACCATCACCGCCGACACTCAGCGTCTGACTGCCGCCGGTAAACTCACTACTGAGCAGATCTCGGCGCTGAATAATGCGAGCGTGCGGCATATTTTAGTGCCTGGAGCCAAAGACGCACGCTCCAAAAGGTATATCGAGCTACTCGACCGGCGGATTGACGAGGAATTTGTCTATACTTTCTTCGCGGCTGGAGTGGGGGATTACCTGCCGCCCATCCGCACCTGGGGAGATGGAAGCCGCGAGCGACTGGATGCAGATGCACTGACTGGGTATTTTATTGAGCAGCACTATGCTGAGCCTGCCAAAGGCCCGAAGCCTGCCAGGTGGGTGAATAGGCCGGGGGCGATAGTCAAGATAGAAGTGGACGAAACATAATAATATAAAGGATGGTGAACGATGAGATACGCGCAAATAAATTCCGGCAACAAATTGCATCTAATTTTTGAGGCTGGTGAAGGTTTTGAGAGGGATAATTTGATTCCAGCCGGCTATGTTTCTGCGCCATTGTGTCACACATCCGCTTATAACGGACGTTACAGAATGACAATAAATGTACCATTGGCGCACGCCTGCAAAAACTGTCAACGGGTTTATAAAAAACGTTTTTCCAAGTGATTCCCTATTCAGGGCCAGGTCCGGCGTAAGGCGGGTCCTGCTCCCGCGCCCAGTTGGTGATCTCGATTGCCCAGCTGTGTTTGACGGGTGGCACAACGGGGGGAAGTCCGCGCCACAGACGAAATTCCTCATCCGTCCCCAGCCAGCGGATTAAATCAACCCGAGTACCACCAGTGACGGTGATCCCAGGTATGGCAGGAATCGCGGTGGACGCATGTTGGTGGATGATTTCTTTCCACTCAGGCACGTCATCCAGCGGTCCGGTATAATCCGCGCTGAACCAGCCGTACTGTTTCATCCAATCTAAATCCTGCGGATAGTAATAGCGCACTTGCATGGCTACTTGATTAATCCACCACGGCCCAGAGTACGGTACAGCCTGGCGCTTGAACAGGTTGCTCATCTCCTCCAGGTAGACTGCCAGCGATGCCAGCACCTGCCGCGCGTTGATCAGTTTGGCGTTGGCTTCGGCAGTTGTCCAGCTCAGTGGTACGCAGTCTATGACAGCCGACGTATCCTCGATATCCCCGCAGGGCGGCAGGTCGCCAATATCATTTTTCACAGCGGTATAAAACGCCTTCGCCTGCTCTGCCGGATCGACCTTGACCCCGTTCAGCTTCCAGTACCAGTAATGGTATGGCCCGGCCGGTTTGCCTTGCGCCCGAATCGCGTTCAGGTTGCGGAACCAACTCTCGACCGGATAAGCGTCGGGGTGTATGCCCGGGACGGCGTAACCGTGCGCCGCCTTGACGTAGACAAATTCAAATCGGCGTGGATCTGCGAATACCTGCGCCCAATCGATGGGCCGCAGGTTCTCAGGCTTGACCACGCCGTAAAGGTACTCTTGAAAAATTGACACATCCATTCCGTTGATCATTTTTTCCTCCGTTCCACTCTACGCCGCCTCCGCACGCCCAGGCGGGGCAGTGTTGTTCCCTGCACCCCCGTCAGGGCGGTGTCGCACACGAAGTGCGCAGGAAGCGAGTGCCTCGCCCGAGCGTCCAGCGCCAGTAAATCATGGCGTCATCACTCTTTGCATTTCGGCATCAAATCCAATTTTTATGTGACAACCAACATGCCGGGCAGGTCGATAATCCCAGCGTTGTTTACGTCGCTGGATAATCTGGTAACATATTGCGGGATAGTAACCGTGCTTTCGCAGCGGATCAAGGGCCTATCTGATGTTGCCGGATTAAGTTTTATCCCATCAAAGTGAGCACTATCATCTAGTCCCGCCAACAATAAACCATAGGTGTTGTATCTATCGACCCGAATATTTTTTATCACCACGCCCACTATGTCCCCAGGTTTTGAACCACTTAATCTAACGGCGTAATTATTCCACCCGACCTTATCGGCTGATACCGTAAGCCCATCCAGATAAAAACTATCCGTTAATAATATCCGAATGATTGCATCAACTCCGGCTCTGCCCTGCCAATTTGTACCAATTAAATTTGTTGCTACCACACCGGCATTGGTGTATTTCTGGGCTATTATCATTCCACCAAAATGATCGACACTAATATCGTTGATGTTGATTGTTCCCCGTCTTACGTCTACTATATATCCGGCAATGTTTGTTGCTGTGACTCTATCGATAATCACCGATCCCTCGGAGTTGCAGTAGAACGCCTGGTTTGAAGTGTATTGATCCCGGCTAACGATTGTGTTGTGAAATTCAATCGAGCTTTTTTCTTCTCCTTCCAGGTAGATTTCCGCCGCCGAAATATATCCGTAGATGTTGAGTGCAGAACAATCGTAAAATTTTATCCCAACGTTACCGACCAGACACCAAAAACCATGATGGGTGATATTTTTGGCGACAAAATTATTTATCGTCATTCCGGCATTGCTGTAAAACTCAAAACCGTATTGGTCGGCTCCAACGTTACCGTCCTTGTTCCCATCTACAATTAAATCGTTTATGACAACTTGTGAACATTCAGTAAACCGAATAACTCCAGGATTGGCGCTTGAGTCAGGCACGATAAATGTGCAACCATTAAAATCAATAGTTGCGTGATCTAAATTTTTGACAGTTATCAACGATCCAATCGTAAAGGTCAGACCTGCCGGGAACGTGATATGTTTATACGATGCGTTACTCAAAGCCGTCTGTATCACCAATGCTGGATCGGCTGTGCTTTCATCGACCTCGATTGTTATGTCCTCCGTCGGCGGCGTATAAATGCCGCCTAAATAAAATTTGGCGCGAGCATAATGCCGCTGTACAATGTGGCCATTTGCGCCTCCGAAAACGTGATATTGTAAATAGCGACAGCCTGAATTTTTCCTCTGAAAAATTGATTTATGCCATTGACGGTTGCTATATAGACGGTCTTTACGGGATCAGCCCCCCAATCTGCCATTGGCGTTCCAATTTTCGCGCCGTTTTTATACGCATCTCGTCCGTTAATCGCAGCGCACCCGGCTGTGATACCCGTTCCGATGGCTAGAGTTAGCGCACCACCATTATCAAAAAACAACCGGTTATCGCCATTTGCCTTTGGCCTAATCTCTAACCGTTTACCTGCTCCATCGTACAACCCTAATAAACCATCCTCTCCGTCTACCGCGTCTGTAAACCGAGCAACGTAGCACCAGTCCCTACCTGGAACAATTCCAGTTGCCAAGTAAGCGCCCGTTGCGCCAGTCCAGCCGTCCTCGGTCGCCCACGTTATAGAGCCAGACGCCGTTAGATCGTAAGTTCCTGGATTGGCAAGGTTGATATAACTGGCTGCTTGTGATGCCGCACCGAGAGGACAGTAAGCTGCCACGCAATTAGCGGACGAAACCCCACCTGCCAGATACCACGGCACCGCCGCCGCTCCTCTCCCCATCACCACATTCATCAGTATCGGTAGTTTCATATGTCCTCGCTTAGCCTATATCTCATAGCTGCCGTCAATGCGCAGGATGTCACCCGCCGCCCAGGTGAAAGGTACGGTCGGCGATAAAGCCGCACCCGTGAAGGGTTCGGCGGTTCCCCAGACAGCCCCAATGGTGGTACTACCAGCAGGCAGGTTTACGAATCTCACATATCTGCCGGTCACGTTGGAGTCGTATAGGTTCAGGATCGCCGCCGATGGTCCTGCTGATGCGCCGACTGTGGCCGGTAAGGCAAATGTGTATGTCCCCGTCCCATACGTGGTGGATGCCCCCATCGTCAACTGCAGCCCAAATCTGCATAGCCGGCCCAACAACACGGAACGGGCTATTGCTACCCCATCGCCCAGCACCGGCGCGGTGCCCGAACTCGCCCACCCATGCGCATAATTGAACCACTGCGGGAAGAGCAGCGGATTGGACGCCTTGCTGTATCCCGGTTCGGTGATCGCGGCATTGGCGACTGTGTAATCTGACCCGGCAAAAACGGTGAGCAGGGTATCCGCCACAGCAGTGCCATAAAAATATTTATAACTTCCACCCTGTTTAATCCTGATTTTATCGCCGACCGAGTGGATCGATGCGGCCCCCGCCGGCACGTTGATCGTAGTGGGCGATGCGTAGGACCATGTGGCGACGTTGATCCAGCCGCCGGCCAGCATGTTGCCCATGTAAATCCTGCGGGTCGCCGGTGAGGATGCCGGATCGACGACGACCACAAATTCGTCTGTGGAAAGGATCGAAGTTGCTTCAGTTTTTGCGCTAATTTTCGTGTCTGCCATTATGCCTCTTTAGGATATTGCTCTGATTATGGGCGAACCGTGCGGCGTGCCTACTGCGCCGTAAACGGCATCCAGCACCTTGTCTACCGCTGTGAGCGTGGCGTCGGTGTATGTCGCCACTTGTTCGTCGAGAATGGCCGGGGCCAGAAACACCAGCCCGTCGGTTGAAGATACTCCCAGATCAAATGGGGTTGGTTCCGTAGGCGCTAAAATTTCCGAGGCGGCCAAAATCCGGTTGTAGATGCCGAAATTCTTGACGATGCCGTCAAAATTACGAGGCCAATCAAGGGTAACCGTTTTGACGTTTATCAGCATCATCCGGCAGTTGTCCTCCGCGACCGTCGCTCCGACTTGCGGATTATCCTCGGTCACGGTCTTACTGACGCCGTCCACGTACATAATCGGCGCGTTTGCCGGATCGGACGAATCGCGGGTTATGACAACTTTGAACCAGGCGCCGGCAGTGATAATGCCATTGGCTGTGGTCCATATCCCTGGGCCGGTTGCGCCTTTTTGGTAACAATAAACTTCGCCATTGTTTGTTATTGAAACAGCCACCCCGGCTTCATCCGAGAATATGGCGCCTATGGTATAGCTTTGATCCAGGTCGGTCAGGAATACCGAAAACACAAACGATCTTTCAGACAAACTGCTCACTTGGGGCAGATAACCGAAGTCTATCCCATCCCCGGCGACGTCGCCCAATCCTTCCAGCGCCATCGCGGTATACCCGTCATCAATTTTGCGCTGTCGCTGGAGCAGCCAGGTGAAATCAATAAAGTTATCGCTGTATACCCGGAAATCAATTTTCTGGATGTAGTAAGATCCCATCAATCCTGAAGGCGTATCGGAATAGTAAATTAAATGCCCGATATCCAGACCGAGGAAGGCGTTCATCAATTCGTCGCTTCTGTTGGCGTGGAACGATAGAGACTGAATGTCCTTGTAAGGGCGTTTATATGTGCTTACGATTTGTTTGGAAACCTGCTCAGCCAGGAGCGTGTCCTGTTGGTAGGATTGGTTGACGGTCAGATCATGCCAGCCGAAATCTTCCGCAGATGCGTCGTCGCTGTCGATCGTATCGACCGTGTTGTAAACCAGGACCGCCTCCCCGGACACTATCAAAACCGTGACATATCCCTTCTTTGCGTTGCCGTTGGTGATCGTAGACTCGAAACGATTGGCGCTGAAAACGGTTGTGATGGTCAGGTCGGCGGTGATGACTGTTCCGCTGCCGTCACTGGCCGTGTTGCCGGCGTAGGAGGTAATCGCCGCCGTGGAGTCCAGGGCATTCACGCGCCCGCCGCCGCCCGTGGGATCGGTGTAATAGCCGGTGATCACTTTTGTTTCTGCCGACCCGATAGATATTGGCGAACCGAGGGTATATAAAACGCTGGTAGCCACGAGTGTGCGCGGATAAGTCCTGACGGTCGCCTGGTTGATGATCGGTTCGCCGTAGATAATTTCAACATCGTGCGCCTCGTCGGTGACACTGAACGTGGTGTAACTGTCGTCTAAAATTGAGGTGCCGTCCTCGTCCAGGATGATCGTGCCGTCCTCGTCCAGCAGATAATCCATTGCGGGCACGTCGGACAAATCTCTCATTCCGTGACGCGCCAGGTGGTTCTCGAAGATCAGCGTCTCTGCAAATTGGCGGTCCTTGCGTACATAGAGATAGCCCATCTCCGAAAAAACCAGCTTGCTAAACTCGCTGAGCGCGGTTGACTTTTGGCGCACAGTATCAAAAATGGCCGGGAATGTATATTCCCCAGTATCCAGCGTTGCTTTGAGCGGCGGCACGGGCATGGTCAGGATAAACTGCTCGATAGCCGTGTTTGCGGTCATGTCGCTTTTTATGGTCGGGGATAAAATCGGCTGCCTGGCGGCTACGTTCATCCAATCCAGTACGGTCACAGCGAGGTTAGGGTTTAATCCCATAATGGGAATAAATTTTATCGTC